>WNGO01010943.1_pt1 | contig 11422 bp, 10 predicted proteins | sample 5400511 | NCBI WGS metagenome assembly WNGO01 (sample SAMN13153380, study PRJNA577476) | soil metagenome | isolation source: 20 cm soil or saprolite under Garry oak tree replicate 2 | place: USA:California | collected 2016-06-15
AACGGCGTCACAAAGTCAGCTGCGCCATACTTCATGAGCCCGCATCTGCCGCCGGTGGTGACCGGCGCCGATTTGATCATCATCGCTTCGCCCGCTGTCGCTCATGAATACCTCGCGAAAAGTCTGGCTCAGTATCTAAGCGACGGCCAGATGATCCTACTCAACCCCGGGCATACCGGTGGCTCGCTCCACTTCGCCAACCTACTCCGAACTCTCGGTTGCCAGGCGAAAGTCAAGCTATGCGAGACGGTCACCTTGACGTACATCTGCCGCTTGCGCGAGCCGGGGAGCGTGGAAATTTACCGGCGTACGACCAACCTGCGCTGCGCGGGGTTTCCGGGGAAATTTACCAGCGATTTGGTTCGTGAAATTCAACAAGTGTTTCCCAACGTCGTGGGCGCGGAAAACGTCTTGGAAACCGGTTTTTCCAACATCAATGCGATCATGCATCCCGCGGGGATGCTCGGCAACGCCGGCTGGATCGAAAAGTCCGGCGGTAAATTCCTTTACTACCGCGAGGGTATTACGCCGGCGATCGGTGCATGGATCGACGAAGTCGATAAGGAACGTTTGGCGATTGTCCGTGTTCTTGGTCTCAAGCCTTTGCGCTTCATCGATATCTTTCATCAGGCCGGCTTGACCACGACCGAAGCGCGGGACTCAGGCTCGGCCTACCAGGCGATTCACGAGAGCGGGGCCAACTCCACGATCAAATCGCCGCCGTCGCTCGATCACCGCTATATTAGAGAAGATGTCGGTTACGGATTGGTACCGATGGCCGAGATCGGCAAATTGTTGGACGTGAAAACACCAACAATGGATGCGCTGATCACGCTTGCATCCACGGCGCTCGGTGTCGATTTTCGGAGCGAAGGGTTGACGCTCGAAAAAATGGGGTTAGCGGGTGTCAAACCGGAGCAGTTGCCAATCATTTTGAAAAATGGATTCGATGCTTCGACAAGCTCAGCATGAACGGACCGGGTCTAAATAACCCGTTACAAATCCGTTCACCCTGAGCGCGTCGAAGGGTGATCCGAATCGTTGCTTATCTTATGAGTGAGGATAACCCATGCGCGTTGGACTTTGCTTTGACGGATTCTATTCGATTCAAGAGATGATCGAGCTCGCTCAGCTGGCGGATGAGATCGGCATGGAGTCGATCTGGATGTCGGATCATCTTTGCTTTCGCGACTCGCTGACGACGTCGATGGCATTGCTCGCGTTGACGAAAAAGATCAAAGTGGCGGCCGCGCCCATGAGCCCATACTCCCGCACTCCGATCATTTCGGCGATGTCGATCGCGACCATGGATGAGTTCGCACCGGGGCGAGTGATCGCCAGCCCGGGTACGGGCAACGCGGCGGCTTTGAAAGAAGCCGGTATCGAATCGCCGCATCCGCTCCAGGCGATGCGCGAGTTCGTCGAGATCCTGCGCCGTCTTCTAGCGGGCGAAACAGTGAATTTCCAGGGGAAGATATTTCAGCTGAACGGCGCGAAGATGGGTTTCGTTCCGTCGATGCCGATCAAGATGTATTTAACCGCCGTGCGCGCGCGCATGCTGCAACTTGGCGGCGAGATCGGCGAAGGGGTTTTGCTTTCGGCCGGCTGCGCGCCTGGCTATATTCAGAAATGTCTCGGTGATATCGAAAAGGGAGCGCAGAAACGCGGCAAAACTTTAAACGGCGTCGACGTCGCCGGCTTCGTAACGGCGTCGGTCGCCGACGATCCGCGCGAAGCGATCGATGCCAACAAAATGTTTCTTGCCTATATTTTTCGCAATACCCATCATGCCGAAAACATTCGCCTGGGCGGCGGCTCAGTCGATCAAGAAGCCTTGGCCGCGGCAGTGAGCAAGCGCGATTGGGAGGCAGCCAAGAAATTTATCAGCGATGACGTGGTATTCGCTCACTCGGTGGCGGGCACGCCGGCGGACTGTCGCAAGCAGCTCGAAGCTTTCACAAAAGGCGGGCTCAACCTGCCGGTCGTGCTGCCGATGGGAACGCAAGAAGCGCGCAAGCGAGTGGTGCGCATGGCGCGGGAGATGGTGGGTTAGGGTTGGGATTGCGCCGCGGTTCAATTTAGATTCCACGTTTTTGTTCATGTAGGGGCAAACCTGCGTGCTTGCCCCTCTGGACGGGCGACCCGTGGGGTTGTCACTACTACGGAGGTTCGTGTATGTCACCGATCCGTTTACATCCGTTGTTGCCGGCAGTCGCGATTGTCGCAGCGCTCATCTTGCCTGCGGCGCTGCTGGCGCAGAACATTAACGTCGAGGCCGCGAAGAACGAAGGCAAGGCGGTGATCTACGGCACGGTGGTGCCGCAGATTATGAGTCAGATCGAAAAAGGATTTGCGGCGAAGTACGGCATTAAAACCGAATACTGGCGCGCCGACGCGACCAAAGTGATCGACCGCGTGCTCACCGAGTGGCGTTCCGGCAAGCCCGGATTCGATCTCGTCATCGGTGCGCGCGGGCCGCTGGGATTGGGCAAGCAGGAAAATGTTTACGCCAAATTTTCTCCTGCGAGCGCGGCAAATTTTCCGGCGAAGTTCAAAGACAAAGACGGTCAATTGGTTGCCTGGCGCATCACCCCGGTCGGCATTTTATACAACACGGAAATGGTCAAGCCGAATGACGTGCCCAAATCATTGGACGACCTGCTCGATCCAAAGTGGCAGGGCAAACTCAGCATGCCGGATCCGTCGCGCCACGCCAGCACGGCGCAATATTTGTGGAACCTGCAGCAAGTGAAGGGCGACAAATGGATGGATTTCGCCAGGGCCCTGGCGAAGCAAAAGCCGATGCTTTTGGAATCCTATTCCACAGTGCCCAACGGGATCGTGCGCGGTGAAAGCTTGGTCGGCATCAGTTACATCCAATACGCGGGTCAAACCAAAGGCCCGATTGGCTTCGCCCCGATCAGTCAGGTGTTTGCCGATCCCAGCGACGCTGGGTTAAGCGCCAAAGCGGCCAACATGAACGCGGCGAAGCTTTTTATCGAATATCTCTGTTCGACCGAGGGTCAGAAAAAGGTTGCCGAGACCGGCGAGTTCGTGCTTTCGCCGGGAGTCTATCCAGCGATCAAGGGCGCCGACAAGATCATGGCTAATCTTTACATGATGGAAGACCCGAGCGCGGAGACGCTGGCTAAGCTTCAGAGCGATTTCCGCCAGCTTTTCTTGGCCCGATGAAGATAATAGCGGCCGACTTCGATATTGACTTAAGCCGGGCGGCTCTATATTTTCTACGCTGTTTCAAACCCTAAGGAGGATTATGTGAATCGAAACATCAAGCATTGGACGGTTGTCTTTGCGCTCATCGCCGGCGCTGGCGCGGTATCTGCTGAAAATTTATTCGCCCAGGCGGGTAATGTTGACGCAGCCAAGAAAGAAGGGAAGGTCGTTGTCTACGGTTCCGTCGTGCCGCAGGCGATGGAAGGGCTACATCAAGCGTTCAAAAAGAAATATGGCGTTGACGTCGAATACTGGCGCGGTTCTTCGACCCAGGTTTCTGAGCGGGCGTTGACCGAGTGGCGCGCCGGCAAGCCGGGCTTCGATATCGCGGAAGGCAATCGCGGTGTGCAATTGATCATGAGGAACGAGGGCTTGTTCCAGAAGTTCGTCCCACCTGCTTCGGAGAAGTTTCCGGCCCAGTACAAAGAAAAGGACGGTCTTATTACGCCGTGGCGTGTGCTGCCGATTAGCATTCTCTACAACACCGAGCTCGTGAAAGCGGCGGACTTGCCCAAAACTTTCGACGATTTGTTGAATCCGAAGTGGATGGGAAAAATCTCGATCCCGGATCCGACGCGTCACACGACCACCGCCCAGTTTCTATGGAATCTGGAGAAGTTTAAAGGTGACAAATGGCTGGACTACGTCAAAGCCTTGGCTAAACAGAAGCCGATCTTGGTGGAGTCTTTGGCGCCGGTGACGACTACGATCATCAAAGGTGAGGCCGTGGTGGGAATTACCTATATTAAGTACATCAAGCAGTATAAAGGACCGGTGACCTATATTCCCATGGATAAATATCTGACCGATCCAAACTATCTGAGCCTTAGCGCCAAATCGGCGCATCCGAATGCGGCTAAGCTCTACATCGATTTCGCGTGTTCTGCCGACGGGCAAAAGGAAATAGCCGAGGATGGTGAATTTGTCCTGGCGCCGGGAGTCTATCCTCCGATCAAAGATGCCGAGAAAGTGGCCCCGCGTATGGTTTTCATGGATAACCCGACGGAAGACGAGTTTAAAAAACTCATGAGCGGAACCTTTCGCGAGATTTTTTTCGCCAAATAAGTTTGGCAAAGTTCCCTTCGTTGTTGCCAGCCCATGAGGGCCGGCCTATAAGTGGCCGGCCCTCTTTTTTATTGTGAGCCAAGTTCATTTAGAAGCCGAGAAAGGATCGATCCAGAATTGTTAAGTCGTGTCCTGGATTCATTTCGGCGCGAGCCTCAGCTCGGGGTTGTTGTATGCGTCGGCATCATCATCGCCTATTTGAGCTTGTCCCCTACGCTGATGCTCTTTTACGGCAGCTTTCGCAGCAAGCCGTTAGGCGTGCCGAGCGCCGAGTTCACTTTGGCGCATTACCTCCAGGCTTATACGGATCCACTGACCTATCAGTTGCTCTTTAACTCCTTTGTTTTCGCCGCAGGCTCTTCGATCTTGGCGACTGCATTGGCCGCGGCTCTTGCTTGGATCTCGATTCGGACCAACGCTCCTTTTAAAAAGTTTTTTGAGCTGACGGCGATTGTTCCCAACATTTTTCCTCCGGTGATGCTTGCAGTTGCCTGGACGGTGCTACTGAGCCCGCGCACGGGATTGATCAACCGGTTGTTGATGGAGCTCTTCAGCTTGGATAACGCGCCGCTGAATATCTATTCGTTGTGGGGCATGATCTTCGTTGAAGCGCTCATTACCACGCCGCTGGCCTTCCTGATCGTTTCCGCGTCGCTCTACTCGATGGATCCTTCGCTCGAAGAATCAGCGCGAGTGGCTGGTTCGAACAACCTTCAGATTGCTTGGCGCATTACCTTTCCGATTATTCGCCCGGCACTGCTGGCGGCAGTCATGCTGAACTTTGTGCGCGCCATCGAGAGCTTTGATACTCCGGCGATTATCGCGCTGCCGGCGCGCATCGAAGTCTTTACGACCAAGATCTATCGTGAAGCGGTGGGAGCCTTTCCCCCGAATCAAAACCTCGCCGCAGCTTATGGCGTCTCGCTCTTGCTGATTACCATGCTCTTCGTCGTTTTCTATCGTTACTTGACCAAACAGGGCGAGCGCTACGTGACCGTGACCGGGCGCGGCTACCGTCCAACGACGATTGACCTCGGCAAATGGCGTTACCTGGCGGCTGGGGTCGCCGGTCTGATCCTCGTCCTGATCGTCGTGCTGCCGTTTTTAGTGCTTCTCTATGTTTCCTTTATTGCCTATGTTCACGTTCCTGGAGCGAAGACTTGGGAGTTATTGACCTTCGATAACTACCGCGGGAATTTCACCGATGCGCGCACCTACCGGGCGCTGCAGAACAGTGTCTTTCTCGCCGTGGGCGGTGCGACTTTGTGCATGCTGCTGGCTGCGCTGACGGCGTGGGTCACGACCAAGACAAAGGTTGCCGGGCGGGGGATCATCGAAGGTTTGACGTTTATTCCCTGGGCTTTCCCCGGAACAGGACGATGACGAGCACGATCGTGCAATTGCATGACGATTTGCCGCAGGCGTCGATGGTCTGCGGGGCCGGGTTCTTGACGACTTTCCGGCGCATCCTGTTGCCGCTGCTGCGGCCCGGCTTTATCGCCGGCTGGATCATTTTGGCGACGATCTTTTTGCGCGAGTTCAGCACTTCGATTTTTCTCTATTCACCCGGCTCTGAACCCTTGGGGCCGCTGCTCTATCATTTTTACGTTGATGGCAATCTCGGTCCGATGTGCTCGCTGGCATTGATCGTCAGCGCGCTTTGTATCACGATGATTGTCATCGCCCGCAAGATCGGACAATTCGGCGGTGAGATTGACGGACATTGAAAAGGCTTGAGGCGACAGGCATGAGGCGCGAGTAAGAAGATGGATGCGGGAACTGCTAAGAAACTGATCGAGAAAAACCTCTCTTACGATGAAGTGAAGCGGCTCACGGTAGAACTGGTTGGGCACGCCAGTCCGCAAACTCAGTTGCTTGAAGCTGAGCCGCAGGTGCTTGCGCTCATTCGTGAAGTTGTCAAACCTGAGTTGGAAAAATCCGGGCTTAGGCCCGGGATCGATAAGATGGGGAATTTGATTCTTCATTTGATTGGCCGGACGCGAAGCGAGCGCTTGATGCTGGTCGGTTATGCGATGTGCGCGGCACCGAGCACGATGCAAACCCCTTATTCCGGCGAGATTGTCGACGGCGCGCCGCACAAGATCGATGGCGAATGCGTCTGGGGCCGCGGCGCATGCGAGCAAAAGGGCAGTCTGGCGGCGATGCTGGCGGCGATGAAGTTCATCGGCGCCAGCAAAGTCGAATTGCCGAGCGATCTCTATTTCGTGGTCAGCACCGCCGGCGAAACCGGCCGGCATGATTCCTTGGCTTATGTGCTCGATCACGGCAGCGTCGACGCGGATTGGTGCATTATCGACGGTCCGCCGGAAATTCAACTGGGCAACAAAGGCCGTGTCGACGTGCTGGTGACGGTCCGTGGCAAACAGGCGCACAGCAGCCGGCCGTGGGAGGGTGTCAACGCCATCGATGGCGCTATGAAGGTCTTAGAGAGACTCAAACCGCTGATGCCGTATCCCGAAGAGAAATCCCATGCCGAGCTTGGCAAGGTAAGCTTGACGCCTAACGCGATTGAAAGTTTTCCGAAGGCGACGCACACGATTCAGAGCGAGTGTCGCATCATGTTCGACCGGCGCTTGTTACCAGGCGACGATCCGGTAAAGGCGATTACGCAAATGAAAGACGCCATCGGGCAAATCGAACCCTTTGCGATCGAAGTGCAGCCGCGCGATTTCATGTATCCGAGCGAAGTCAAAAAAGATGCCCAAGTGGTGCAGGCTTTGGAGCATGGAATTCGTTCCATGCTCGGCTACGAGCCGCAATTTAGTTTCTCAACGGCCGCGAACGACACTGGGTTGTTCAACCACCGCGGCATTCAGGCGATCAACTACGGCGCGCGCGACATCCGTTTCCAGCATACCGATCACGATTTGGTCGCGGTCAGCAACGTGTTTAACGCGGCGAAGGTGTTCGCGTTCTTGGCGATACACCGATAAGCGCGGCGTTCAAATCGTTCAAGTAGTTCAAGTCGTCCGAAAAACGTTTTGAACGTTTTGAACGGCTTGAACGGAGGCTGTCCTCAGCCGGTTGAACGTTCAGTTTGTTTCTTCGTGCTTTTTGAGCATCCGCACATAGTATTCCCACAAATTGATCATCGCGTCCGGCCGGTAAATCCGTTTCCGCTTGAGTAGCGCATCGGCATCACTTGCCCAGGAAAATGCTCCCATGGACGCGGCGGCGACTTGCGTCTTGGCGCTGTGCTCCAGCAATACGCCGCGGATACAGGCTTCCTCGATCGAAGTGCCGGCAACGACAATGCCGTGATTGCGCAGCAGCACGATCTTGTGCTCGCCCAACAGTTTCGCTACCGCGCTGCCTTGCTCGGCGGTGACGATCAAGTCCGATGATTCCTCGAATTTGTTCAGCGCCGGCGGATAGAACGCGCAGCTCAAATTGGTGATCGGCAAAAGGCGGTGCTCCGATGAGGCGAGGATCGTCGAATACGTTGGGTGTGTGTGGATCACGCAGCGGATCTCGGGATTCGTGCGATAGACTTCGCTGTGAATTGGAAATTCATTGTGGCGTTTGCGCTTGCCGGCGAGTGTATTGCCGTTGAAGTCGATCAGCACCAAATCGTCTTCGGTGACTTCTTCAAGTCCGATGCCCGAGCCTTTGATCCAATACTGCCCGGCAGTCTCCGTGAGCGCAGAAACATGACCGTAGATCATGTCGTTGTGCCCTTGCATGGCGAGAATCCGGCAAGCCAGCGCCAGTTTTTCTTGCAACGTCATCAAACCCTCCTCAAAATCGTAGGAATTTGCTCTTGGGATCTGAATGACACTAGCGGAGGGCTCGAAGCTCTGTCAAATCCTGTAACGCTAAAGTTATCAAAAGCGCTTATAGACAAAAAAGACGGCAGGCGTTTGACCTGCCGTCTTATCAGCGATGCATACCGAAGGTTAGCGGCGAGCCCAACTCGGATGATCGTCGCGATAGGAACGATCGAAAGCGCGGCGCGGATGGTCAAGGATTTCGCGTTTGACCGCGGGATGTCGTTTGAGAAATTTTTCCAGATCGTCATGCTTGTCCAAATACTTCTTACTGCTCACCAGGTTGGGATTGTTGCGTAATTCCGTCGAGACCTTGGGATGTTCTTGCAAGAAATCGTGGAACTGGCGCATCTCGTCGCGCAGATTGCTCCATGCCGCGCCCGGCGTGCCGAGCACGGACAGGGCAAGCGTTAGAACGATCGCAACTGACAAAATATACCCGTGAGCCTTTTTGTTCGTCATATGATTTTCTCCTTCTGGCCTTAGACGCTAAGACGCGACAAATGTTTAGAGCGCGAGATTGGCGCCGGACTACCCAACTTCGTTTCATCAAATAAGGACGAATGATAACCTATTTCATGAAGAGGTGGGTATCGCGGGGCAAACGGTGATCGAGCTGCCGGAGAGCCGCGCCGTCGCCTTTGAGGGTCGCGGAATAGGGTGAAGGGCCGAACCGACGTAGCCAGTTGATCAGTGGGCTGTTCGTGTCGCGCGGCGTGAGAAATTCAAAAATATGCGGGCCGATAAGAAAGCGCAAACCCTCTGCGCCAAGGGGCGCCGCACTTATTGCCGTGCCTTTGGTTCCGAGCAGAGCACCGTACCACTTCTCTATCTGGCCGAGCTCGCCGACAGCAACCGTGACTCTTTCAATGCCCGTGACGCCATTTGGGTGTTTAGACTCCTGGGGAACACGCTCGCTGCGGGGCGTGATATCTTCGATCAGAAACGGCGCCACGCCGCGGTGGCTGTCGGTGGCGAGCGAGAGGAGCCATTTCAGCTCGTAGCCGTCCGGACGCTTTCTCGACCAGGGCACAGGATCGTTGATCGTGACCCCGGCCGCTTGTAGTTTGTTTGTATCGCCGCGCAGATCATCCGTTTGAAAACAAAAGTCGACGAAGCGTTCGCCTTTGCTCAGCGGCTCCCACCAGCGATGATCGACTGCGTCGCGATAGAAGGCGATGATTTCAAGATACGCCCCGTCTTGAAGCGAGATCAGCGCATTATGGCTGCCAACCGGGTGCCGCCCGCCGGGCACGACGGTGAACCCAAGCTCGGCGTAGTCCTTGGCTGCTTGATCGAGGTCGTTGACGACGATGACGAGGTGATCGATCGCTTGAATCATCTGATGACAAATCGTTGAAGTTTTTGGTTATCAGTTAAATGCAGGGGCCACTTCCTCAAGGAATTGTTTAAGTTGTCCGGTCTGATCCCACGAGGTCATGCGCAGCGTGATGTGCTCGATGCCGGCGGCGAAGTAGGCTTTTAATTCCTCGACGCACTGTTGGGGAGTGCCTGCGGTGGTGAAGCCTTCGACGAATTTCATGCTGAAGTTCGAGGTATAGTACTTGTCGAGAAACGCCTTGCTCTCATCCAACGCCGATTGGCGGTCCGGCTTGATGTTGATGTTGTGATACAGCGCGCTCCCGATCTTCGACGGATCACGGCCTTCTTCTTTGACCATCGCCAATATGCGCTGCCATTGCGATTTGAATTCATCCGGCGTGACTTTATTCGTCATCCAGCCGTCGGCGTACTTTGCCACGCGCCGCAAGCCTCTTTCGACTGCGGGTGACGGCGCGCTGGCGCCGTCTTTCCAAGTTAAACCGGTCGGATTGCTGGCGATCCAGATCGGCAGTGGATTTTGCACCGGCCGCGGCTGAATCGTCACGCCTTCGAATTGATAATATTTTCCCTGATGTGAAGCTTTTTCCTCATGAAAGAGTTTTTTCAAAATGACGATGCCTTCTTCGAGCCGGCCGACGCGTTCGGTATCTTTGATGCCCATGACTTTGTGCTCAAGCGCTTGCGCCGGACTCTGCTCGTTGGGACCGCCGAGACAGACGGCGAGCCACGAGCGTCCGCCGGAAATCACATCGAGGCTCGCCCACTGCTGCGCGAGCAACGCCGGGTGACGATGCGGAAACGTCGCCATGCAACCGACCGCGAGTTTCACTTTCTTGGTCACAACCGCGAGTGCGGACAGAAGTGTGATAGATTCCAAGCGCGGCTTAGCCAGTAAACTATCGCCGACCCAGACGGCATCGAAGACGCCGGAGTCCTCGCCGCGCTTCGCCATATCAAAAAGTTGCGGGACCGTCACCGCGCCGATGATGACGCCGCGATTTGCCAATGTCAGTCCGAATGAAGCCATAGAGTGCCTCTCAGATTTGCGGAGTATTGGTTGCGTTTATAACATAGGGCGTTACGTTCGCGAAAGATGAGAGACGATGCGTCCCGACGAGGGGCGCGAGGATGAGGAAGGAATTGCTTTGCGAACTTTGCGTTCTTCGCGGTTAAATGATCTTCTCCCGAATTGGACTTCATGGTAACGCCATGTGAAGCGTCCGCGGAAATATTTAATGGGGCTAGGAGACGGAGCATGAAAGCGAGTTTCAGAGACTACATCAACACACTGCGCAAGAACGACGAGCTGCAGGAAATTACTAAGGCGGTCGATTTGCGCAATGTCGCAGCGCTGATGGCGCAATCGGAGAAGGCTCTCCTCTTCAAAAACCTGACCGGTTATTCAATGCCATTGGTCTCCGGCCTGCTCCAATCGCGTAACCGAATCGCGCTGGGAATGGGTGTCGCATACGAAAACGTCGCCGACAAACTCGGCAAAGCGATGGAGAAGCCGATCCAGCCGAAGCGAGTGCCAAACGCGCCGGTAAAGGAGATCATACTCACTGGTAAAAAAGTCAATCTCTTCGATTTACCGGTGCCGGTGTTTTCAATCATGGACGGCGGGCCGATGATTACTGGCGGCGTGGTCATCGCGGAAGATCCCGAGTTCGGTATGAACGCCGGAATGTATCGACTGATGCTCAAAGAAAGAAACATCACCGGCATCGACATCGTCACGCCGAACAATATGCGCCGGTTCGCCGAGCGCGCGCTCGCGAGAAAGAAACCGTTGCCGGTATCGATCTCCATCGGCACGCATCCCTACGAGATGGTCGCGTCGACGTTCAAGGCAAACCTCGGCGTCAACGAGCTCACGTTTGCCGGCGGTCTGCGCAATGAACCTTTGCGACTCGCCGACGGCGAGACGGTGCCCGTGCCGTGCATCGCCGATGCTGAAATCGTCCTCGAAGGCGAGATTTTGCCGGAAGGGT
>WNGO01002637.1_pt1 | contig 11420 bp, 9 predicted proteins | sample 5400511 | NCBI WGS metagenome assembly WNGO01 (sample SAMN13153380, study PRJNA577476) | soil metagenome | isolation source: 20 cm soil or saprolite under Garry oak tree replicate 2 | place: USA:California | collected 2016-06-15
CAAGATGAACACTCCCGAGCCGTAAGGCTCCTGAAGGGCCCTGGGAGACTACCAGGTTGATAGGCGGCAGGTGTAAGGCGCGCGAGCGCTTCAGCCGAGCCGTACTAATTGCCCGTGAGGCTTGATCTCTCCGCTGTTTGCTAGCTCGATGAGATTCCGAACATCATGAAGTCACGCACTCGTCTTTAACTGCGGTGTCAGGTGTCTGGTGCCTGGTTTCAGAAAAACCTGAAACCCGACACCTGAAACCAGACACCAGTCGTTCTGCTGGCGACTAGCGCGACAGGGCCACACCCGTTCCCATCCCGAACACGGTCGTTAAGCCTGTCAGCGCCGATGGTACTGCGATCGCGAGGTCGTGGGAGAGTAGGCCGCCGCCAGCTTCTCGTCAAAATGTCCAATGCCCACGCCACTGTCGGGCATTGGACATTTTACTTCCCCCTCTCCCCGCAATCCGGAATTCCGAATCCTGGTTATCTTCCCGAATCACGATGACTGGACGATCCGGCGTCAGCAACGGGGCCACGAAGCCGCCACGACGCGAGCGCAGCAGCTCCGCCGTGCGCGTGCGTCGCCGCGCGCGCCAGTCCGTCCTCAAAACCAACGACGGCAAGCCGATCCACATCGTCCACTTCGCGGCGGAGTGCTGGCCCTACGCGCGCTCCGGAGGCCTCGGCGAAGCGGTGGCGAGTCTCGCCACCTATCAAGCGGCCGCGCGTCTGCCCACCACCGTCGTCATGCCGCTGTACCGGCAGGTGCGCAGCGTCGTCAACGCGCTCGAGCCGGTGGGCGGCCCGTTCGCGGTTCAGCTCGGCGCGACCAAAGAAACGGCACGACTGTGGCGGACCAAGGACGCGCCCCGCGGCACCGACATGTTGTTCATCGAGCATCCGGGCTTTTTCGATCGCCCGGCACTCTACGGTGAAGGGGGCGACTACCGCGACAATCATCGCCGCTTCGCGTTCTTCTCGTTGGCGGCGCTCGCCGCGCTCCCGCGGATCGCTCCCGGGCAGGCGATTCTGCACGCCCACGACTGGCACGCGGCGCTCTCCCTCGTCTACCTCCGCACCGCGTTCGCGAATCACCCCTACTACCGCCGCGTGCCCGCCGTGCTGTCGGTGCACAACGCCGGCTATCAAGGCCATTTTCCGCCCAGCACGATGCCGGAGATCGGCTTGCCGTGGGAGCTGTTCAACTGGAAGCTGCTCGAATGGTATGACAAGGTGAATTGGTTGAAGGGGGGGATCGTCTCCGCCGACGCCGTGGTGACGGTCAGCGCGACTCACGCGCGCGAGCTGCAATCGCCGGACGGCGGCTTCGGACTCGGCGACACGTTCCGCGCGCTGCGCGACCGGCTGTTCGGCATCACCAACGGCATCGACCAAGAGATTTGGGATCCCGCGCACGATCCCCACATCGCCGCGCGCTTCACGTCTCAGGACCTCGAGGGCAAGCGGCAATGCAAGGCGGCGCTCCAGGCGCGGTTTGCACTCGCACCGAACCCGCGCGTGCCGGTGTTCGGCATGGCCGCTCGGCTCGTGGCGCAAAAGGGACTCGACCTCCTCGTCGACGGACGCGCGCTCGGCGCCGCCGATGCGCAGTACGTGTTTCTGGGGCAGGGCGAGCGTCGCTATGCCGAGGCGTTGCGACAGCTCGCGGCACGCTTTCCCGGCCGCATCGCGGTCGAGACGGGGTTCACCGACCCGCTCGAGCACGTGGTGGTCGCCGGTGCCGACATGCTGTTGATGCCGTGCCAGTACGAGCCCTGCGGCCTCACGCAGATGCGCGCCCAGCGCTACGCCACGCTCCCGGTCGCCCGGCGCACCGGCGGCCTCAATGACACGATCGACGACGGCATCACCGGATTCGTGTTCGACGAGTTTTCGGTGCCGGCGCTCGCCGCTGCCCTGGAACGCTCCGTCGAGCAGTATCACGACGAGCGGGGTTGGCGGGCGAGCATGCGCAAGGCGATGGCGAAGAACTTCAGCTGGCAGCGTTCGGCGCTCAAATACCTCGCGGTCTACCTGAAGGCGCTCGAGGTCGCCGAGCGCACGGGTCGCAGTACGGACTGATGGACTTCGTCCTCGCGCTGCACAGCCATCTGCCGTATGTGCTCAACCACGGGCGCTGGCCTCACGGCAGCGACTGGCTGTGCGAAGCGGCCATCGATACGTACCTGCCGCTGCTGGAGACGCTCCGCGGTCTCGCGGCGGACGGTGTCGCGGCGCCGGTCACCATCGGCTTCACACCCGTGCTCGCGAACCAGCTCGCGGCGCCTGCATTCGCCGCTGAGCTCGAGGCGTACTTCGACCAGCGCCTCAAGGCGTGCGACGAGGCGGCCGCCACATTCGCGGGGACACCGGACGAGCATCTGCTCCCGCTCACGGCGTACTGGCGTGATCGGCTGGAAAGCCTGCGTGCGTTGTTCCGATCCGTGAACGGCAACCTGGTCGCTCCGTTTCGGGCGCTGGAAGAAGCGGGGCACATCGAGATCATCGGCGGGGCGGCGACACACGGGTTCCTGCCTCTGCTCGGACGGGACGAGAGCGTGCGTCTGCAACTCCTCCTGGGTCGGGCGGAGCACGAGCGCCTGTTCGGGCGAGCGCCGGCGGGGTGCTGGCTTCCCGAGTGCGCGTATCGCGCGCGCGGCCCATGGGCGCCACTGTCGGGAGAGGGGGGGCCCACGGCCAAGGAACGTCCCGGCACCGAGGAGTTCGTCGCCGCAGCGGGGTTCCGCTACTTCTTCACCGACGCGCATCTCGCCGCAGCGGGCATGCCGCTGAGCGCCTACGACGAGATTCCAATGGGGGCGGAGCGATTCGATCTGCATGGGCGCCCGCGCCGCGGCGCGACGCACGTCCGACCTATCGAGCACTCCCCATACCTCGCCTATCGTCTGCGGTCACGTCGCGGCGGCCCCCGCGGCCCCCGCGGCCCGGCGGCCGTGGCTGCCCTGGTACGCGATCCGGTCGCCTCGGCCCAGGTGTGGAGCCGCCACGAAGGATACCCGGGGGACGGCACCTACCTGGAATTCCATAAGATCCGCTGGCCGGGTGGTCTCAAGCTCTGGCGCGTGACGGGGAACGGCGTCGACCTCGGCGACAAGCAGTCGTATGATCCTGCCGCCGCGCGCGCTCGTGCGGGCGATCACGCCACGCACTTTGTGCACCTGCTCGCGCGCATCGCTCACGCTGAGGCGCTGACTGACGGCGGCGACGTCGTCGTCGCGCCATTCGACACGGAGCTCTTCGGTCACTGGTGGTTCGAGGGACCGGATTTTCTCGGCGAGGTGTATCGCCGGTTTACCGACACCGCGGATGTCCGCGCGACCACGGCGAGCCGTCATCTCCGCGACCGGCCACCAGGGACGACGCTGGAACTCGCGGCGGGATCGTGGGGGGCCAACGGCGACTACAGCATGTGGCTCAATGACGAGACCGTCTGGACGTGGCAACGGTTGTGGCCGCTGGAGAACGCCTTTTGGGACGCCGCGCCCGCCGCGCTCGCACTCCCCGGCGCCCGTCCGATCCTCGCCCAGGCGGCTCGCGAGCTGCTCCTCGCCCAGGCGTCGGACTGGCAATTCATCATCTCGACTGGAGAAGTCGCAGACTATGCGATTCGGCGGTTCACACTCCATTGCGACGACGTCGATCGGTTGCTGGGGATGCTGGCGCGCGGCGATCTGGAGTCGGGAGCCGCACTCGCCGAGGAGCTGCGCCAGCGCGACGACGTGTTCCCCGATATTCTGCCGCACATCGAGGGCGCGCTCGTTACACCACGCGCGCGTGGGGCCGGGCGCAAGCGGAGAATGGCAAAGAAGTAGACGTCAGTCGTGCCCGCCGATGTACAACCGAATCATCTGCTCCCAGTACGGCCAGTCGTGGGCCCACCCGTCCCAGATCCGCAGTGCGTTCCCGATGCCTTTCCCCCACAGGATGCCCGACATTTCGCGGTTGTTCTCGCACGCGGGGTCATGCTCTCCGACCGCGAGGATGATGTCCTGCCGCTGGAACGCCGCGAGCCGTTCAGGATCGCGCTCATGGCGCATGAAATCGTAGGGGTTACACGCGTACACGTTGGCATCGGAGTAGCCGCGGGTCAGTCGTTTGATGTCGTATGTTCCCGAGAGGCCGATGATCCGCTGCACGAGCTGGGGATTGCGCAGTCCGAAGCACAGCGCGTGGTACGCACCGAAGCTCGCGCCGGCGGCGATGAGGAACGGCGTTGGGTTCTTGGCGAGACTGAACGGGACGACTTCGTCGCGCAGGTAGCGGTCATATTGTAGATGGCGCCAAGCGCGCTGACCGGGATGAACCCGTTCCGGCGCGTACCAGCTTTCCTCGTGCACGTGATGGAGGCAGTAGAGCTGGATCCAGCCGCGGTCCAGGTGCTCGCCGAGGACGCCGTCACGGTGCATCGAGCGATCCGTCCATTCGGTGAGGCCGCCCAGCGTCGTGGGAAACACAAACACACGCGCTCCGCTGTCACCCAACACCTGCAGCTCCATCTCGCGTCCCAGGGCGGGGCTGTGCCACCGGTGGCGCTCCTGCTTCATCGCGGTTGGTTCCCTCCGTTGCGAAGCAGGAACGGCAGCGCCTTGCGGAATCGTCGCCCCCAGGCGGACTCATGGTGTCGGCCCTCCCGATCCTCCACCCAGCGAAACTCACGTTGCGGTTCGTAGCCCTTGGCGAGCAAGAGGTCGCGCAGACGGCGGGCCAGCATCACGTGCGTGTCCCCCTCCTGCAGCCCCACGTCGAGATAGATGCGTCCCCCAGGCCGCGGAGCCTGTTCGACGACGTCGAGAATTGCCGCGTTCGCGAACCAGAGCGACGGGCTGAGTGCGGCAGCGAACCCAAACACGGACGGGTAGCGGAAGTAGGCGTACAAGGAGATCAGCCCGCCCAGCGAGGAGCCGGCAATGCCGGTGTGGGCCCGGTCGGGCAATGTGCGGAATCGTTGGTCCACCAGCGGCTTCACGGTGTTGATCAGGTAGTCGAGATAGCGATCGCCATCGCCGCCGCCGACCTTTGGGTCCCTGAACGGCGCGTATTCATCGATGCGGGCCGCCCCCATGTTCGGGATCCCGACGACGATCGCCTCCAGTCCGCGCCGACTCGCCCAGGCGAGCGCCGTCTTCAACCCCCAGTCCCCCGCGAAGCTGGTCGCCGCATCGAACAGATTCTGACCGTCTTGCATGTAGATCACCGGATAGCGCGCATCGCCGCGCGCATACGATGCCGGTGTGTACACGACCAAATTGCGTCGATTGCCCAGCTGGGGGCTCTCGACTGCGGGGATCGTCCAAACCTTGCCGCGGTGCGCGCGGGCGCGGGCCCGTGCTTTCCAGCGCAGGTAAAACCGTGGAAATCGTCGCATTGGCAGCCGGAAATGTACCAGTGGCCCTACGGGTTCCAAAGAGTGTCGGAGAGGGTTACCGTACTTTCCCCGTGCCCGTCGCGCTGTTCGCCGCACCGATTCTATCCGAGAACGCCGCGCGCATGATTGCGGCGATCGCGGCGCTGCCCGATGTGCGCGTCGGTGTGATCAGCCAGGCGCCGCTCGAGGATCTGCCCGAGCCGGTCCGATCTCGGGTGTCGCATTGGCGGATTCCCGATGTCCTGGACCCGGCGCAGTTGCTCGAGGCCGTCGGGCAGTTGGAGCAGCGACTCGGACGAGCGGACCGGTTGATCGGTGCCTATGAACAGCTGCAGGTGCCGCTCGCCGAAGTGCGCGAGCGCCGGGGGATTGCCGGCATGCCTGCGGAGGCGGCGCGGAATTTTCGAGACAAGGCGCGCATGAAATCGCTGCTGCGCGAGGCGGGGATCCCCTGTGCGCGCCACCGGCTGGTGACGGGGCCCGCGGACGCGATGGCATTCGCGGGAGAGATCGGATTCCCCCTGGTCGTCAAGCCTCCGGCGGGGGCGGGGGCGCTGGCGACGACGAAAGCTGACGATGTGAACGCGCTGCGGACCGCCGTGGATGCCGCGACGCCCGCGCCGGATCGTCCCGTGTTGCTGGAAGAGTACGTGGCCGGAGACGAGCACTCGTTCGAGACCGTATCGATCGACAGGCGCGCGGTGTGGCACTCGCTGACGCATTACTATCCGTCGCCGCTGGAGGTCCTGCGCAATCCGTGGATCCAGTGGTGCCTGATTCTGCCGCGTGAGGTGGAGGAACCGCAGTACGACGACATCCGGCGTGCGGCGTTCCGCGCCCTCGAGGTACTGGGCATGGAAACGGGACTCTCGCACATGGAATGGTTTCGCCGGCCGGACGGCACGATCGCGATTTCGGAAGTCGCGGCGCGGCCACCGGGCGCGCAGATCACGACGGTCGTATCACGAGCGCACGACTTCGATTTCGTCGCGGCGTGGGCGCGGCTGATGGTGTTCGACGAGTTTGCCGCACCGCCGCGCCGATACGCGGTCGGAGCGGCCTACCTGCGGGGCCAGGGGAGCGGCCGCGTGAAGGCGATCCACGGCCTCGACCAGGTGCAACACGAGATCGGTTCGCTGGTCGTAGACGCCAAGTTGCCGACGGCGGGCCAGACACCTACGGGCAGCTATGAGGGAGAAGGGTTCGTCATCCTCCGCCACCCCGACACCGCTGTGGTGCAGCGCGCGCTGCGGAGGCTGATCTCGCTGGTTCGCGTCGAGTTGGGTTAGACGAGGGAGCAGTCATGAACGTGCTCATGATTTCACCCGGATATCCGACGGAGATCAATTACTTCACGCGCGGCCTGGCGGTGCAGGGGGCACGCGTGTTCGGCATCGGCGATCAACCGGAGCGCGATCTCCCGGAACTGGTCCGGCAGCACCTCGCCGGGTATTTGCCGCTCTCTTCGCTGCTCGACGAGGCGGCGGTCGTGAAGCAGGTGCAGCAGTGGAAAGCGGCCCAGCCCCTCAACCACGTCGAGTGCCTGTGGGAGCCGGGTGTCATTCTCGCCGCGCGCTTGCGTGAGGCACTCGGCGTGCCCGGCCAGGACGTCGCGCAGGCGACGCTGTTCCGCGACAAAGACGCGATGAAGCAGGCCGTCTCCAACGCGGGAATCCGGACGCCGAAGCACCAGCGCGCCACGAACGCCGCCGAGTGCCAGCGCGCGGCCGAGCAGATCGGCTTCCCGGTGATCGTGAAGCCGATCGCGGGCGCCGGGTCGGCCGATACCTTCCGGGTGAACTCCCGGCTCGAGCTCGATGCGGTGCTCGCGCGCTCCGGCCACATTCGCGATGTCAATGTCGAAGAATTCATCGACGCTGAGGAATACACCTTCGACACGGTGTGCATCGACGGCAAAATCGCCTTCTGGAACATCTGCGTGTACCGGCCCCGCCCGTTGACCGCACGGCAGGAGGAGTGGATCAGCCCGCAGACGGTGGTGTTGCGCGACGTCGAGGCCGATTATCTCGCGGGCGGGCGGAAGATGGGCCGCGCTGTCCTCAAGGCGCTCGGCTTTCAGACGGGATTCACGCACATGGAGTGGTACCGCACGGCAAAGGGTGAGACCATATTCGGCGAAATCGCCGCCAGGCCGCCGGGGGCACGCACGGTCGACGCCATGAACTACGCGTCCGACATCGATCTCTTCACTGGATGGGCCGAGGCGGTGTTGCACCGGCGTTTCAGCACCAAGTTGGATCGCAAATACAACTCGGCGATCATCTTCAAACGCGCCCAGGGCACGGGTCACATTCGTCACATCGAGGGGCTCGAGCTCCTGCAGGCCCGCTACGGTCCCCACATCGCGGCGGTGGAGTTGCTGCCCCTTGGCGCGCCGCGGCGCAACTGGATCCTGACGCTCGTGTCGGACGGCTTTCTCGTGGTCCGGCATCCCGATCTGCAGACCACGCTCGACATGGCGGACGCCGTCGGCACCGATCTGCACCTGTACGCCGGCTGAGCACCGGCGAGGAGCACACGATGACTGCGAAAGTGGGACTTATCGTCGGCCGCGAGTGGTCGTTTCCACCCAAGTTCATCGACGAGGTGAACCGTCGCGACAAGGGCGTGGTGGCGGACTTCATCAAGATCGGGCCAACGCCGATGGACCCGCCGCGCGGCTATGCCGTCCTCGTCGACCGGATCTCACACGAGGTTCCGTTCTACCGGTCATATCTGAAGCACGCGGTGCTGCAGGGGGTCGCGGTCGTGAACAACCCCTTCATGTGGAGCGCCGATGACAAGTTCTTCGGCGCTACGCTCGCGACGAAGCTCGGCGTCGCCAGTCCGAAGACCGTTGTCCTGCCGAACAAGGACTACATCCCCGCGATCAGCCACCAGGAGAGCTTGCGCAACCTGGCGTTCCCGCTCGACTGGGACGCGGTCGTGCGCGACATCGGGTTGCCCTGCATCCTGAAGGACGCGCACGGCGGAGGCTGGAAGGACGTCTACATTTGCCGCACGCGCGACGAATTGCTCGCGCACTACAATGAATCGGGTTTGCGGACGATGATCGTGCAGGAGTTCATCGAGTGGGAGCAGTTCGTCCGCTGCATCTGCATCGGGCAGAAAGACATTCTGCCGATCCACTACGATCCGAAGACGCGCAAGTACATCGTGGATCCCGACTATCTCGCGCCGGCCCTCCGCACGCGCATCGTGACCGACTCGCGCACGCTCGTGGGCGCGCTGGGATACGACATGAACTCCATCGAGTTTGCGGTCAAGGACGGCGTCCCGTACGCGATCGACTTCATGAATCCCGCGCCGGACTTCGACATCAACTCTCTCACGGCCGAGTACTTCGACTGGGTGGTGCAGCACATGGCCGACCTGGTGGTTCGGCTGGCGACGCGTCGTACGACGGCGGGGACACGCACGTTCCACTGGCAGGCCCTCTTCAAAGGCCGCGCGCGGAGCCGGACATCCTCGGCATGACGTCGGTGTTGGAGCAGGCGATCGAGCACTACCACGAGCTCTTGACCGACGAGCTGGCGGGAGAATGCCAGGCGACGCTCGACGCCGAGCTGCGGCGCCGTGGATTGTTTTTTGGAGACCGGGCGTTGTGCACCGTGCTACGGCCGCGGTTCTTTACGCCCGAGCAGTACCGATTCCTGCGGGATCGCTGCGCGATCCTGTTGCGGGCGTTCGATCGCGTCTACCACGCCGCGCTCGAGAACGCGGCGCTGCGGCGGCAGTTCGGGCTCTTCGATTGGGAAGAGGACCTGATGCAGTCGGATCCAGGCTTCTCCGATCCCAGCCCGCTCTCCAGGATCGATGCCTTTTATCTGCCGGATGAGGGCGTGTTCCACTTGACCGAATACAATGCCGAAACCCCCGCGGGAGCGGCGTACGCCGATGCCCTGGCCGACACCTTCTTCGCCCTCCCCGTCATGGGTCCGTTTCTGCGCCGCTTCGACCTCCGCCCGCTCCCCGCGCGCCACGACGTGCTGCACGCGCTGCTGTCGGCGTACGCCGAATGGAGGGCGAGCCAGGGGAGGGGGAGCCCCGCGACCCCGCGCATCGCGATCCTCGATTGGCGTGAGGTGCCGACCTACAATGAGTTCCTGTTGTGGGTAGACTACTTTCGCGCGCGTGGTCTCGAGGCCCGAATCGTCGATCCGCGGGAGACGGAGCTCAAAGGCGGCCGGCTGGTGGCCGACGGCCAGCCGATCGACCTGATCTACAAGCGCGTCCTCATCAGCGAGCTCGTGGAACGGGGTGGCCGCGACCACCCGGTGGTTCGCGCGGTGGAAACGGGCGCGGTGTGCATGGTCAATCCATTTCGTTGCAAGCTGCTCCACAAGAAAGCGAGCCTGGCGGTGTTGAGTGACGAGCGCAACGTGGGTCTGTTCTCGGATGACGAGCGGCAGGCGATCGACGCCCACATTCCCTGGACGCGGGTGGTCGCGGAGCGCAAGACACGTCATGAGGGCCGGACGGTGGACCTGGTCCCCTTCATTATTGAACAGCGCGAGCGCCTCGTGCTCAAGCCGAATGATGCGTATGGTGGCGCCGGAATCGTGCTCGGGTGGGACGTGGACGGCGCAACGTGGGAAGCAGCGGTTCGCGCGGCGCTGAGCGAGCCGTTCGTGGTGCAGGAGCGGGTGCCGATTCCGAGCGAGCCGTTTCCGAGTGTCGTAGACGGCCGCGTGATCCTTGCCGACCGCATTTTGGACACCGCTCCGTACGCGTACCATGGGACGCACGTCGATGGGTGCATGTCGCGCCTGTCCACGGCCGCTCTCGTCAACGTGACCGCCGGCGGTGGGTCGCAGACCCCGACGTTCCTCGTGGAGGCGCGATGAAGCCCCCCTCCCTCACGCTCGGCATCGAGGAAGAGTATCAGATCATCGATCCCAAGACCCGCGAATTGAAGTCGTACATCACGGAAATCCTGAGCGGCGACCACCTGGTGCTCGCGCAAATAAAGCCGGAGCTGCACCAGTCGATTGTCGAAGTCGGGACCAAGGTCTGCAACACGCCGGCGGAGGCGCGCGCCGAGCTCGTGCGACTGCGCGGACAGGTCCTGGACCTGGTGGCCAGGAACGGGCTCAAGATCGCCGCCGCGGGCACACATCCATTTTCATCGTGGGTCGATCAAGAGATCACGCCGCTGGAGCGCTACCTGGGCGTGCGGGCAGACATGGGTGAGCTGGCGCAGCGATTGCTGATCTTCGGCACGCACATCCATATCGGCATCGAGGATCGCGAATTCCTGATCGACGCGCTCAATGTGGCGCGCTATTTCCTGCCGCACCTGATGTGCCTGTCCACCAGCTCGCCGTTCTGGGGCGGCCGCAACACGGGACTCAAGTCGTATCGCAGCATCGTGTGGCGCGGCTTCCCCCGCACGGGCGTCCCCCGCCCGCTCAGGTCATGGAGCGAGTACACGGAATTGGTGGATCTGCTCGCGAGCACCCACTGCATCCCGGACGGATCCAAGATCTGGTGGGACGTACGCCCCAACTGGAGCTATCCGACGCTCGAGTTCCGGGTCTGCGACGTGTGCACGCGGGTCGACGAAGCGGTCTGCATTGCAGCCATCGTCCAGGCGATTGTGGCGAAAATCTGGAGGCTGCGGCGGGACAACATGACCTTCCGCGTGTATCCCGCGGACTTCATCGAGGAAAACAAGTGGCGCGCCGTGCGCTACGGCTTCGATGGGCGGCTCGTGGATTTCGGCAAGGGGGTCGAGCTGCCGGCGCGAGAACTGGTGCGCGAATTGCTGGTGTGGTTCATTGACGACGTCCTCGACGAGCTCGGCAGTCGCAAGGAAGTCGAATACGCGTTTCGCATTCTTGACGAGGGGTCGAGCGCCGACCGCCAGCTCGCCGTCTATGAGCGCACGAAAGATTTCAAAGCCGTGGTCGACCACGTGATCGCCGAAACGGCAGAAGGGTTATAGTTGCGTCCCCCCATCATCGGTATCACCACCCAGACGCTCGAAGCCGTTCCCGATCAACTGCCGCGCTGCTGGATCA
>WNGO01002638.1_pt1 | contig 11418 bp, 9 predicted proteins | sample 5400511 | NCBI WGS metagenome assembly WNGO01 (sample SAMN13153380, study PRJNA577476) | soil metagenome | isolation source: 20 cm soil or saprolite under Garry oak tree replicate 2 | place: USA:California | collected 2016-06-15
AATAAAAAGTGGCCGTTCGTTGAACGGCCACTTTTAGCTTGTACGCCGGACACGAGAGCGCGCTTGTATCCGCGGTCCTCTGACAATTCACCTCCGGGGGGTTGTTCTTGTGTCGTCAGCCCGGTTTCGCGGTGGCAGGACTTGGGCTATTGCCGAGGAAGACGTTGAACGCCTGCCGGGCCGTAGCCTTGCGAAGGCGGCTTGAATGTCGAACGTTGAACGTTAGGCAGAATGATCTTCACAAACGCGCGTTTGATTTTTCCCGATGGAATTCGCGATGGCTTTGAACTCGTTTCGGAAGAAGGAAAAATTACCGCAATTCGCGAACAAACACGTGCTGCTGGGAAAGATGTTGATGACTCGCCGCGCGGCTCGTCACCCTCTCGGGCTGGCCGTCCGCGTCGCTCGGCTGCCGCGGGCTCCGTCGTCGATCTTGGCGGAAATTATCTCGCCCCCGGTTTTGTCGATCTTCATGTGCACGGCGCGGTCGGTCGGGATACGATGGAAGCCTCGGCGGAGGCGTTTCGAGCAATCTGCGGTTTCCATGCCAGTGGCGGCACCACTTCGCTCTTGCTGACAACAGCGACAGCACCGCTCAATGCGATTCTCGATGTTCTGAATGCAGTTCGCGCTTGCAGTCCGCCGCACGCCCTCGCCACGGCGACCGGGCTCAGGTCGCGCCCTACCATCAGGCAGATCTGCGGCGTTCATGTTGAGGGACCGTTTATTTCAAAAGGGAGATGCGGCGCACAGCGCGCGGAGTTTATTCGGAATCCGTCAGACGCCGCCGTCGAGCCATTGCTCGAACACGCAGATGTGATCAAGCGCATCACGATTGCACCCGAGCTGCCGGGGGCTCTTGAAGCGATCGAACATTTTCACAAGCACGGAATCAGTGTGAGTGGGGGCCATAGCGATGCATGGGACGAGGAAGCGCGCGCGGCTTTTGCGCTGGGACTGCGCAGTGTGACGCATGTCTTTAACTGCATGTCATCGGCGCGCCGGCGGGGCGTCTATCGGGTGGCTGGGCTGCTTGAGTGCGCCTTGAGCAAACCGGAAATTCTTTGCGAGTTGATTGCGGATGGCCATCACGTTTCGGCCACGTTGATGAAAATGTTGTATCGAGCGAAAGGCGCTGCTGGAATTTGCCTCGTGACCGACGCGACCGCGGGCGCGGGATTGCCCGATGGATCTCGATTTTCGCTCTTCGGGAATGATTGCATCGTGGAAGGTGGCGTCTGTTTGCTAGCGGACCGCTCAGCGCTGGCGGGCAGCGCCTCTCGCATGATCGATCTGGTCCGAGCGCTCGTGGACGATGTCGAGGTCCCCCTGCACGAAGCAATCGCGATGGCGACACGGAATGCCGCGCGCGCGATTGGTCTTAAAGCAAAAGGCCAATTGGCGGTCGGAACAGACGCAGATTTAGTCGTTCTTTCGCCGGAGCTGGAAGTCCAGCGAACGTTTGCCGCCAGCGAAGAAATTTTCTCGTTAGATCGACAATAAAAACTCCGCGATTTCGAGCGATGCCCGCGGTCTGCTCAACCGGCTGATATTCACTGCCCATTGCCGCCATTGTTTCGCGTCGTCGGCAAACGCCCGCTGCACTTGCGCCACGACCTCGGCAGGCGAATGCGCAATTACGCCCGAGTTTGTTTCGACGATCAGCCGGGCATTGCCTTCTTCCTGACCGGAGACAACGTGATTGATAATCATCGGACAACCGGCCGCGATCGTTTCCTGCACCGTTGCCCCTCCGGCTTTTCCGATGAGCAAATGACTCTCGTGAAGCATGCGCGGAAGTTCCTCCGTCCAGCCGATGATGTCGATCTTGCGATCACCTGCCGCCTCTTTGATCGCTGAACGAAGTGCGTCGGCGCGGCCAACGGTGACGGTCAGATGAATATCCAATTCGACAAGTCGTCGCACGAGGTCGGATGCTTTCATCGTCGGTGGGTTTACCACATAAAGGACTCGTCGCTGATTGCTCGGAGGCGATAGTCGATCCTGCATTAAGTCGGCAAATTTCGGGCTTACGGGAAATCCAAAGATCTTAATTTTCTCTGGCGTGATTCCACCGGCACGCAGCACTTCGGCGCTCTGCTCATTTGGCACGAGGAAGTAATCGGCCACGCAACGATACCAGATGGAATTCACGGTGATAGAATCGGTGATAACCACCACGTTTTTGCAGTCCGGCGATGGCCCTAAAATTTGGTGAAGCAGGTAGGGAAAGGGTGGAAATGTCGAAACGATCACGTCCGGTCGAAATCGATCGAGCAGAGCGGCGAAATGCTCTTTAAGTCGGGAGAATCGACGGAAACTTTTGTCGAAGTCTTTTTTGCGCTCGAGCCATCGATAAACGTATCCCCAGGATTGCGGCCAACGGTTAATGACCGCGAGATAAACTTTGCGCACGAATTCATTGAGTGATCCGTACGTCTCGGCAAAAAGATCGCGCAATTCAACCTCGCTCTGGTCTGGGGCGACCCGAGCCAATCCATCGCGAACTCCTCGCGCAGCACTATTGTGACCCTCTCCAAAGCTGGCAGTGAGGATCAGTATTCTTTTCACGATTCGTTAGGCAAGACTGGCAAAACTGAAGCGGACGGAAGTTTAATGGATATTTATGCCCGGCAAAGTAAACTCTGGGGAGATGAAATATCTCGGATTCGTGTGGCGAGTTTTGCGCCGCCTGGTTTGGGAAACAGCGACCGATACCACGACCGGTCTGGCTGCGCAGATGGCTTATCTTCTTCTTTTTGCTCTCGCGCCCGGATTACTTTTCCTCTGGCATTTGCTCGGTCTCTTCGGCACCGATCCGGCGAAGCTGCATCAAATATTTCTTCTGTTGCAAAGCTTTATGCCGCCCGATCCTAAAGTGCAGGACATTCTCGATACAGCAGTTGCCAGCGTGGTGGTGACAGGCTCCAGCGGTCTGCTCGCAAACGTCGGCATTATCGTCGGCATTTATTTCGGGACCGTTTTTATCGCCACCATCTCGCGGGCATTGAGTGAAACCCATGGCGTGCGCGAAGATGCCCACTGGTGGTCGAAGTATATCATCTCATTTCTGCTCCTTTTCTGGTTCGGCATCCTTATTCTTTTTTCCTTTAACGCTGTGGTCTTCGGCGAAACGCTCGCTGGAATTGCAGAAGTCAATTTTCAGCTCACCATCCCATTGCAGCAATGGGTTGCCGCGTTAAATTTGCCCTTCACCGCACTGGCGCTGATCGGCCTGGCGCTTCTTCTTTATCTCCTGACGCCGGAGAATTATCTCACGGTTCGTCAAGCGTTGCCGGGTGCCATTTTCTTTTCCGTCGGCTGGATTATCGCGACCAAACTCTTTCAGGTCTACGTGGCAAGATATGATCGTTACAACCCGACTTATCTCGCGCTGGCGTCAATCATCGTGCTGCTCACCTGGATGTATCTGACTTGTTTACTGCTGCTTCTTGGCGGGAAATTGAACGCGATCCTTCGCCGCGAACGTGAACGTGCACGCAAAGTAACACTGCGCGAGATTGCTCCAGCAGCGCACGTAGCTTGACTCTCCGAATGTTCTGACTTATCCGGTTCCGCTCATCTCGGTCTCTCGGCTTTCCCATCTATGTCGCTCGCGTCCGCACGACTCCATTTGCGAGCAGGAGCTTTCGCGAGTTGATCGCACCGCGCGCTCTGTTACGCTCCGTCGCAGTGCTGCGTTTTCGCCTTCGGCTTGCAACTGCGCTCGCGCTTGGCGCGATCGTCGGCAGCCTCCTTCACGCGCAAGTCAGTGATGAAGAAAAGCGCAAACGCGAGGAATTTCTGGAGACGCGCCAGGAGACCGACGCCGTCTCGTCGCCGACGCCGGAGGAGTCGCCAAGCCCAATTGCGAAAGCGAAAGCGGCAAAGCAGAAATCGAAGAACAGAACCGCGGCGTCGGCGAAGGCGGGGGAATCACCCAAACCCAGCCCAAAACGAAATTTAGCGGCGAAAAAATCCAGCGAAGAAGAAGAAACAACGCCTAAGCCGAAACCGAGCGAAACACCCGAACCAAGTGTCGCTTCGGCAAGACCGAAGAAATCACCTAGCGCGACGCCAAAAACAAAAGCTACGAAGAAAAAATCAGCCCGAAAGAAAGAAGAGTCGCCGAAGCCAAAATCCAAAACCGCGAAAGGAAAAGGAAAACCGAAAGCAGTAGAAACGCCAAAGCCCGAAAAGAGTCCCACGCCACTTTCAAAAGAATCTTCCGTCCCATCTGAAAGCCCGACCCCACCGCCACCCCACGCGGTTGCTGTGCCGACTCCGGTGGCATCGCCGCAATCAAATATTCCGCGCGCTGTTTCGGCGGACGAGCGAGCGCAAGTTGTCATAGAGAAATCCGGTTTCGAAGCAGATCAAGGTCTCGAACCGCCGCCATCCCCGCCACCGCGTAGAGGTTTTTGGCCGTGGTCCAGGAGCCGTTCGAGCGCCTACCGTTATCTGACGAGATCGGTGATCGAAGAGATCCGCCGCGCGCCGGTGCAGCGACGTCGTTGGCAATTTATCGTTGTCCACAATAGCGGGACACGGCAGGGAAACGCGCGCGTCTTCGATTATTACCATCGGCATGTCCGCCGGATGCAGAATGGCCTCGCCTATCACTTCGTGATTGGCAATGGGACATCGACCGGCAACGGCCAGATTGAGGTAGGAGACCGGTGGCGGCGCCAAATCAACGGCGGTCATGTGCACAGCGATTATTTGAACAACATTTCGCTCGGCATTTGTCTGGTGGGAGACTTCAATCGCGACAAGCCAACCCGCGCGCAGCTCGACTCGTGCGAAGAACTAATTCGCTATCTGCGACAGCGCTGCGGCAAGATCGACCGGCACGACATCGTCGTGCGGCCACATCGCGAAATGAATCCGCCGCGTTGGGCTACTGATTGTCCGGGCGATGTGTTCCCCTATTCCTGGTTCCGGAGATTTTAGGAATGAGCGCGCGTCAATTCCGTTGTGCCACCATCAAATTGGCTTCTTTGTAGTTCCAGCGATAACCGAACCCGAAGTCAAGCGGCGGTGGATTGCTTTGTGCGAAGAGCTCTTGGAGTTTGGGCTGGTAATGTTGTTTGAACAGCTCAATCGGACCGAGGTAATTGCCGAAAAAGCGCAAGTTCCACTTGCCTGGATCGAAGTAAGCCAGCGGAATTCCCGAGTCGTCCTGCACAATTCTGTTGCTGTGCGCGAGAATGAAATTGCGGATCGTGGCGAAACCCTCCTCGAACATCAAATAGGAAGAAGATTTGAGAAAACTGGAACCGGTGCCAAAGCGTTCGCAAAACTTCAAGAAACCGGGATTGGATTTGATTCCTCCATCGGAGATATCGGTGGTGAAATAGTACAGCGTTTGTGAATCACCTGTTTGATTGTCGGTATAGTTGATCCGCACGGCGGAGATGCTGCCGCCTTTTTTTCCCGGCGCGCTTTCCTGAAAGGTTCCGTTACTGCTAAGAGAACCGAACGTCACCCTGGTGATCGATTTATCGGCGCGCGCGACGAAAACGTAAAGAATAGGTAACACCCCATTAAGGTTCTGTTGTTGAAGATCAACTTTCATGTCTTTCGTGATGAAGTAGGTCGTGGTGAGCGAGGACTTCATTGCATTCTCCAGGTTTCCGAGCGCGCCGGAGAGGTTCGGGATGCGCAACGGATCGGGCGGCGGTCCCATCGATTCCTTTCCGCACAGAATGTAGACCGATGCTCTGGGGAAAAATTGATCGACGTATAAAAAATCGGGACCACTGAACATATAAAACGCGACCGGAATTGATTGCGTTGCTTCCGGAAGATGGATGTCCTCCCACGCATGCAGTTTTTGGAGTTCGCGCAGATTCAATTTTGAGAACTCCTTTTCAAAGTACGCCGAATGAGCCTGCCAGGCTGGGTCCTGGGTGAGCGGCGCGAGTGGAGAATTTGGCGAGACCGGCATCCCAGCGAGGAAGCGCGCGATATCGTTAGGCCCCGCGACCGCTGGCGGTACAATCTGTGAATTCTCTTGCGCGTGAAGGGTGAGCGCGCTGGCAAAGATCGGCAATACGATCTTCGCAATTTTCTTTCTGAAAGAGTTGTTATTCATGTCGAGCGGCGAAGGCGTTTTCCAGCACAAAAATATAAAAGGAAACCGACGAGCATGGTCGCTAGTGCGGCCAATGATTCTGTCGTGTTAGAGCGTAAAAGATAAATCATCATCCATATCGTAACAGCCGCGAAGGCGAGCGGCGGCAGCGGATAAGCCCACACCCGGTAGGGGCGGGGCAAAGCAGGCTGGGTCGCGCGTAAAACGATGACACCAAGCACCGCAAGCAGTGAGCAGAGCAGCAGACTGAATTGAATGTAAACAAGGACGAGCTCAAAACTTCGCGTGAGCAAAAGCAAGTTTACGATCAGCAACTGCAGAATAACGGCGTTGATCGGAATGCCGTCACGATTCTTGCGGCCAAGCAATCGAAGCAGCCAATGATCTTCGCCCATCGACATGCTGACCCGAGGCCCGATCCACGTCATTGAACTGATTGAGGAAATCAGTCCGAAACAAATGACCGCGCCGGCAACGCGTCCGCCGTTTGCTCCGAAAATGTGTTTGCCGGCGATCAGCGCAACTTCGAGTTGACCGCGCATTTCGAACTCGGGCGTCGTCGCGAGAAAAATTGCATTGAGGAGAACGTAGGCTGCAATGACGACGAGTGTGCCGGCGAGCAATGAGCGCGGCACATTTTTTTCCGGCCGCTTGATTTCGCCCGTAATGTAGGCCGACGCGTTCCAGCCAGAGTAGGAATACATCACGTAAACCAGCGCCACCGCGAACGGCCCGCTGAAGATCGACATCGTGTCGCTGGGCGCAGGCAAAAAGCTGATCGGTTGCTTCGATCGAACAAGAAATCCAGCGGTGATGAGCGCCCCGATAAGCAGCAATTTCAACAGCGTCCAGAGATTCTGGAATGCGCTGCCGACGCGCAAATTGCCGAGATGAAAAAGCGCCACGATCCAGACGATGGCGAAGGAGAGCAGGACGGGCGAACCAGAGCTGAAAACGCCCTGAAAATATTTTCCAAAAGCCATTGCGGCGAGCGCGATGGGCGCGGCGAAACCAACCGTGGCGGAAACGAATCCCGCCATGAACCCGACCGCTGGATGATAAATCTGCGAGAGAAAATGATATTCGCCTCCGGAGCGCGGCAGCGCGGCGCTCAGTTCGCCATAGCAAAGCGCGCCGCAAAGCGCCACGATTCCGCCGACGACCCACAGCATGAGCAAGGCGAACCCGGATTGAATGTCCGCCAATTGGAAACCGAGACTCGTGAAGATGCCGGTGCCGATGATATTGGCAATAACGATTGAGCACGCCGTCATGAAACCGATCGTGCGCTGCGGCGTTGGCGCTTCCAAGGAACGAGCTTCGGTGGCGGTGGTCATCGTCAGATCGACAATCCCGAAATTATCGGGACTCGCGAATAATTTAGGAATTGCATTCGACTGAATGATTAGCGAACGGACTCGCGCTGGTATCGTCTTCTGCGCGCTGCTGTTAGTTCCTGGCTAAGGACGAGCACTGAGTCATATGTGCAAATTTTGATAAGTTGTCAGAAGCGATTCCCGGCATCACTTTGAAAGCGAGATGAACCCACATCCCAAGCTCTCCATCGAATCGGCAACCCAACTCGCGGTCTTTCTTGCAAATCGTCCCGGCGCGCTCGCCCGCGTGTGTGAAGCACTGGCCAAAGCCGAAATTAACATCCACGCGCTCACTACTTCCGACACGGCCGATCATTCGGTCGTGCGCATGGTAGTAAGCGATCCGACTAAAGCGCTCATGCTTTTGGGCGAAGCTGGCGTACTCGCACTCGAGACGGATGTGCTCATGATCGAAACAGCGAACGAACCGGGCGTCCTCGCAAAGATCGCCGAGCGACTCGCGAAAGCGGAAATCAACATCGAATACGCCTACATGGCGACCGGCGCGCAATCACCGAAAGGCCTCATCGTCCTGCGCCCATCCGACGTCGATAAAGCGCAGCATGCGTTGCGTGACTTGTAGCGCGCGTTAGACTGTCTTTTTCCTAGTAAATCCGCGGAATCAGCCGCTTCGTCCGGGCCATATAGGCGCGGTAATTCTCACCAAGCGCGTCAGTTAGCGCGCTTTCCTCGATCCGAATGCGCCAGAGGAATGCACCGATGATCGGTACGGTCAGAAACAAGATTGATAACCAATTCCCGAGACAAAATCCCAAGCCGAGGAATGCCAGGAGCGCGCCAGTGTAGGTGGGATGGCGAATGCAGCGATAAGGACCAGAATCGATCAGCTTATGTTCGGGCGAGACTGAAACATCCACCGTAAAGTAGCGACCGAGATAACCGATCGAATACCAACGCAGAGCCAGGCCGCCCAGAAATAAGACAAAGCCGAAAAGATAAAATCCTACCGGATATGGGAGGGTTGCGCTCGGAAAAAGCCAGACCATTTGGATACCGAGCCAAAGACTGACAATGATGACCGTCCAGAGCAGAATAAGGGAGCGGTGGTCGTGGGAAATGCTTTGCGTCCGCGAGTGCCGGGTGAAGGCGAGGTAAAGCTCCGAAAGGCCGTAGATCGCGGCCAACAGCAATGGATTAGGCAATCGCATGAGGAATTATTTCTGAAAGATAGGCCTGCTCCAAGATTCTGCGGCTCCTGCGGTACATCGACAAGCTGAAACGACGACGACACAGCGATCCAAAGGCTTCGCCTGCTTCTGCGGATAAAGCCACGGCCCTATGGGAGTTTCTGGACGGATCCGCGCAAAAGGCAGACGGGCCACAGGCCCGTGGCTACAGGGGCGCCGCTACTTGGGACTTACGGGCGAATCTCGATTGTCGTGCCGTCCGGTGTCACCCGCCAAAGTTCTTCGATCTCCTCATCGGTGAGGGCGATGCAGCCCGCGGTCCAGTCCCTCCAACGATGAAACGCGCCTATCCAGCCGAGTCCATTTCGAATGCCGTGTATCATGATATCAAAACCAGCCGAGACACCGCGCTCGGTGGAGCGCCTGTTGTCGTCATCTGATGGATAGGAAATGTGCAGCGCAAGATGAAAGCTGCTTCGCGCATTCCGGTTGTCGATCTTGTAGATTCCTTCGGGCGTTTTCATGTCGCCCTCCTCTTGCTTTGGGCCGACCGGATTGCGCCCCAGCGCAACGCGGTAAGTCTTGAGCCGTTTGCCGTCGCGAAAGATCGATAAATTTCGCGCCGATTTTTGGACGACGACCCGATCGATCGTCGTCGCGGCTGGCAACGGACGCCAATTGTGGTGCGCGTAGAGATAGATCGCCAGTGCCAGCGCACAGATGACGACAGACGGCAGAGTGATCTTGAGAATCACGTCGTGAGCTTTTGACGGCTTAGCTAAAAACGCAAACGAGCAGACCGAACGGCCGCTCGGAAATTGGCCGGTGGTTTGCACGACCGGCTAGTTTCCTAACATCCCTGCGGGATCGTATTTGATCTCACGTTTGCGATTGCCAATCCGTGTTCCGTGTTGGATAGGAACGCCGCGCGTTTATGACTTCGGTAAGAACTTGGCTCGGTTATCCATATCCCCTAGGCGCGACGTGGATGGGCGACGGGGTAAACTTCGCCCTGTTTTCGGAAGCGGCCACCTCGGTTGAGCTTTGCTTGTTCGACAGTATCGAGGCCACGGAAGAAAACATTCGCATTCCTGTCACCGAGCACACAGATCAGGTCTGGCATGTGTTTTTGCCCGATGTGCGACCGGGGCAATTGTACGGTTTTCGCGTTTCGGGGCCGTACGATCCGGAGCGCGGCCTGCGATTCAACAGCTCGAAACTCCTTCTCGATCCATACGCGAAAGCCATCGCGGGGGAAGTGAATTGGTCGGACGAAATGTTTGGCTATGTCGTCGGCGGGGAAGACGAAGACTTGACTCAAGATTTCCGCGATGATGCGTGGGGGGTTCCCAAGTCGGTCGTGATCGATAGCACTTTCGATTGGCAGGGCGACAAAAAACTCGGCGTCCCGTTGCACAATTCTGTGATTTATGAGGTGCATGTGAAAGGCTTCACTAAACTTTGCCCTGATGTGCCTGAAGAATTGCGTGGCACCTACGCGGGCCTGGGAAGCGCGGCGGCACTTGATTATTTGAAAAAGCTCGGCGTGACCGCAGTCGAGCTATTGCCGGTGCAGGCGCACATCGACGACAAACTATTGATCGATCGTGGCCTGACGAATTATTGGGGCTACAATACGATCGGATTTTTTGCGCCGCACGCGGATTACTCGAGCAGCGGGCAGTTAGGCGAACAAATCCCCGAGTTCAAATCGATGGTGCGCAATCTTCACGCGGCGGGCATCGAGGTGATTCTCGACGTGGTTTACAATCATACTGCGGAAGGGAATCATCTCGGCCCCACGCTTTGCTTTCGCGGGATCGACAACATCGCTTACTACCGGTTGCATCCGGACAATCCGCGCTTCTACTTGGATTTCACCGGCACGGGCAACACGTTTAATCTGCTGCATCCGCGCAGTCTGCAACTGGTGATGGATAGCTTGCGCTATTGGGTCCTCGACATGCACGTGGACGGATTCCGGTTTGATCTGGCTTCCACCCTGGCCCGCGATGACGAGGGCGTGAACAAACTACACGCCTTTTTCGAAATTATTCACCAAGATCCAGTGCTGTCGCAGGTGAAGCTAATCGCGGAACCGTGGGATGTCGGCGAAGGCGGCTATCAAGTCGGAAATTTTCCCGTGCTCTGGGCGGAATGGAACGGCAAATATCGCGATACGATGCGCAGTTTTTGGAAAGGCGACGAGGGCCGTATCGGCGAGATGGCTTACCGGCTCACCGGCAGTCCCGACCTTTATCAACACAGCGGGCGTCGTCCCTACGCGAGCATCAATTTCGTTACCGCGCACGACGGGTTCACGTTGAACGATCTTGTTAGTTATAACGAAAAGCACAACGAACTGAATGGCGACAACAACACTGACGGCGACAACAACAATCAATCCTGGAATTGTGGAGCGGAAGGCCCGACCGATGACCCGGAGATCAGCGAGCTGCGTGAGCGCCAGTGTCGGAATTTCCTCACGACTCTTTTTCTGTCGCAGGGCGTGCCCATGCTGCCCGGTGGTGACGAGCGGGGTCGGACCCAAAATGGCAACAATAATGCTTATTGCCAGGACAATGAGATCAGTTGGCTCAATTGGGAGCGTGATGAAAAACAGACTCAATTACTCGAGTTCACGCGAAAGTTGATTCAGCTTCGGAGGGATCATCCGGTTTTTCGTCGTCCGAAATTTTTCCAAGGTCGCCGGATTCGTGGTTCGGAAATCAGAGATGTGATGTGGTTCAACCCTGGCGGCAGCGAGATGAGCGAGGAAGAATGGGCGTCGCCGTTC
>WNGO01008179.1_pt1 | contig 11417 bp, 13 predicted proteins | sample 5400511 | NCBI WGS metagenome assembly WNGO01 (sample SAMN13153380, study PRJNA577476) | soil metagenome | isolation source: 20 cm soil or saprolite under Garry oak tree replicate 2 | place: USA:California | collected 2016-06-15
GCCGAGCAACAAAATGAGCAGCGCCATCACGACGAACGTGTATGGGCGCCTGAGCGCTAGTTTAACTATCCACATAAAGTGACAGCTGGTTGTGAGTCCCTAGGACCTCAAGGTATTGGCATCATTAGAGGCCGACGACTGCCCGACCGTGAGATTTTCCAATACCACTCGCGGGGTGATCCGTATTCCCTCGTTCGAAATAGGGTGTCGGCCCGGAATTGCCGCGCCTTTTAGAGGCCGCCGAAACGCTAATTTAACTATCCACATAAGGTGAGAGCTGGTTGATAGGTTGGGATCTCGAAGAATGGATGCCGAACCAGGACATCGTCGTGTTTGGTCTCCGCGGGTTGGAGACCGAGTTTGGCGACATGCTCCTCGACCAAATCGGGAAGAAAGAGATGCGGGAACAATGATAGCTCCCACGCCTTTGTTTCTTCTTCGTCGAGGATGAGATGAATGATTTCGCGCAGGTCTGGATAAGCCTGTTCGTAATCTTGCTGTAGCTTCTGTTTCAGCTGCGCAACCGCGGCCGATACTGTCTGGGGGAAACCTTCAGTTGCTGTTTCTGATTGTTGGTCAGTTATCATGGGCTGAGTTTTTTCGGTTTCTGTGGGTTTATACTTGACTAGTCGTCTATAAAATTGGCAAAAAAAGAGACCGTTACGAAGTCGCTGCGTGCGCCTGTTTGACGCCCAAAACATCCATTGCAACCTGTTTGAAATCGCGGAGCAACTCGAGGTCGTTTTGAATCCGGGCCTGGGCTAGCGTCCCATGATAACAGGCAAAGAGCGCCTTCGCCTTCGCTTCCGGGTCCGGCGCTTCGATCAACCCTTGCGCATGCGCATCGCGAATCGCCGAGATGAAATAGTTAATCTTGCGATCCAGAATGCGATCGATGGTCTCACGCACCACTTGATCCTGCGTGCTCACCTCGCTGCCGATTGTTAACATAGGACATCCGAGGATGGAGCCGCACTGCTTTTGACGTTCGGCCAGGCGATCGTGCACAAAATCAAAGTAGCCTTCGAACCGCTCTAGTGGCGGAACGGTTGGAGAGAATATCGCATCCATCTCCGCTCTTTTCTTATTCCAATCGGCCTCCAAGGCCGCGGCCGCCAGCTCGGACTTCGATTTAAAAAAATAATAAAAGCTTCCCTTTTTCGCGCCGGCCCGCTCGCAAATCGCATCCACCGACGTGGCGCCATAGCTGTTTTCCCAGATGAGATCCATCGCCGCGTCGGTCAGGCGCTCCTTCATGTTACTTACTCTAGGCATGTCCGAACCTTACCTATGTAGACTAATCAGTCAACTATTTTTTGAAAAGTTTTTTTTGCGCCTTTTGAGACCTGGAAGACGTCCATCATTCGTCCTGGCGAAATCCGGGCATGCCGATGAAGCAAAGGCTGCCCGCGTTGGTCACGATTGCGGACGGGGCGAAAAACGCGACGGCGTCAGTATACCATCCAGATTTTTGCGCCTCAGCGCCATCGGCCTTTCCGATGCGATTCAATTCAAGTTGCCGCGCCGATATCATGACCGCATGGACATGATTTCACCACGCAGCTCGTCCGCGATCTCTTTGCGATTGCCCATTCGAATTTTCGGATCAGAGACGGTGCACGTTGCACGGATTTCGCGTTTTGAAAAAAGGTTAAGAAGATGAGGGATCATAGTCGTGTCGCCCCAATAGCAGACCTCATCGGCAACCGAACCGTCATCAAGCGCGTATTGGATGGCAGCGGCGGTGACCGGACAACGGAGCCGCACGGCCGATTCGAGCAAAGACGATTTGAACGGCAGCACCGTTGAGCCGTCGGAACTAGTCCCCTCGGGAAATAAGACGACCAGCGAGCCACAATCGATTGCTTGACCGATGCAGTCTATCGCATGCGTAGCGGCCAATCTTCGCTCACGATCGATAAAGATTGTGCCGGCGGCGCGTGCTAACCAGCCGAAAAACGGCCACGCCGCGACATCGCGTTTCGAGATAAAAATGCACGGCCTAACCGAGCTAAGGACGATGACGTCGAGATAAGTGAGGTGGTTACAAACTAAAAGGCCGGATTGAGGCATTGCGCCATGCGTTGTCGCCTTAACTCCCATCACGCGGCAGGCGAAGCGGGACCAGCGGTGCAGCCACTGCGCGCGTGCACCCAGCCGCCGACTGTGAGCCAGGAATGGAATCGTCAACGCGGACTCGACAAGCGCACAGCTCGAGAAAAAACTGACGGCCAACGCCCGCCAAGTTGCGAGAACGATTCTGGCCGGGGTCACAGTGGCGGCGCCTGCAAAGCTTTCATGGCGTCATCTGCGGTCTGGCAGGTGATGATCTTAACGCCGCCGCCGTAGTGGAACAAAGACATGATTTGCAAGCCAATATCTCGCTTCGGATCAGGAATAATTCGCACCACCGCCGCTACACCGCTCGCGTTGCAGACATCCATAATGCTAGTTATATAAGGTGCGCACCGGTCCGACCGATCCAGCGTAACGGATAATCAACAAGTTTTGTGAGGAATCAGTTTGGACCGCAACCATTCTTTGCCCTTAGTTTGGCCAAGGCGAGCGGCATGATTCAAGATATTGCACAGGTCTATTTGTCATGTCGACCGAAGGCCCGCCTGAGCGAAGTGGAATGGGACGCATTTCTTGCTGCGTGAGATCGTGGAACAGAAGGCAACGACGGTAAGCAAGATGGTCCTGATGTAGCGGCGGTCTCTGACCGTCGCACTTATTCGCCTGCCAGAACGTGGCCGCCTGAATTATCCGATCCGAGTATTTCCCGAAGCCGATCTAAGAACACCACTTGCGCCGGATTTATTTTTTGTCGCGCAACTTCTTCGGGAAAGAACGCGACCCGATCGACTTCGGGAAATTTCCGCCGCTTACCCGAGCGCGGCGGCCACTCGATCTCGAAGTTGTTCGATTTCAGTTTGAAGGAATCGGGCAGATCGCCTGCAACCGCCCAGGCGTGCACTATCTTGCCGCCTTTTTGTTTGATCGATCCGAGCTCAATCCAATCCCTAGAGGGTCGAATTCCGAGTTCTTCTTCAAATTCCAGCTGGGCGCGCTTCAACAGATCTTCTCCCAGAGCGGCCTCGCCTTTTGGAATAGTCCAGGCGCCGACATCTTTCTTGGCAAAGAACGGACCGCCAGGATGCGCGAGCAGAACTTCCAGGCGATTATCCTTTCGCCGAAACATGAGCAAGCCCGCACTCGTCCGCGATCGCTGCGGCGAGTTTGAGCTTTGGTGGTCGCGGGGCTGAGGCCGCGTAGAAGCTGAGCTCACGCGGCAGGCCTCTCCAACTTTGTTTTCATCTGGCAACGCGGGTGGAAGCCGCGTTTAGTTCATGGCGATCTGGCCGGAAGCGGTTTGCGGCTCTTAATAATGTCTGCTTCAGGAGTTAGCTTGTTTGCTTTGCCACTGAAGATCAGGCGGTTTGGTTTTTCGCCCAGCGCCTCCGTCAGCGCTTTGGCGTGTGTGCTGATCACTTTCAAATTCAGCAGCGTTACGTGCAATTGGGCGAGTTGCTCCTGAAGCTGTTTGTCAGTCGTGCCCAGGAAACTGTTTGCCGTGCTGAGAACAGTGCCTACTTGCGTTTCGACGTCATTCAAGCGGGTCACAACTTTCTGCAATTCGTCAAGGTCGGCTTTCGCTGTGTCGAACAATGGAGGTAGTTTCGGCATGAATTCTCCGAGATCGCTTTTCAAATCGGTCACAGTCGCGTTGAGATTATCGAGCAACGTGTTGGCGTGATCGACGAGCGGGCCGGCTGCCGCGGTGATTTGTTCGATGCCATAGGCGGGATGACCCTCGATGATTGAATTATTGGCGAGAATTTTGGTGCCAGGCGTGCCAGCGGACAGTGCCACAAACTTGGACCCAAGCATCGTGTCCGAGCTGAGCGTTGCTTGAACATCGTCCGGGAGCGGCGGAATCTTGTCGTCGATGCTGATCGTAACGCGCACCGCGTCTCGTTTGTTTGCCGATGCACCGCGTTCAGTCGCGCTGAGATGACGCATGGCAATCACCCGCCCAGCGAGGGCCCCGGCATAACGCACTTCCGAATGAAGCTTGATGCCGGTTACGTCTTCATAGTCGATCTGTAGAGTCCGCGCCGGCTTTTTTAAGCGATAGCCGGAGAGCGCAATCGTCAGCGCGCCGAGCAACACCAGGCTGCATGCGATCACCGCCAGCGCCACAGTTGTAGTTCAGGATCACGATTGTTTCGAATTTCGTCAGGCGTACCTTGCGCGACAATGCGGCCATGACCCAGCATAATCATTCGCGTCGCGATGCGAAAGGCACTGGTCATGTCGTGAGTCACCACCACGGCTGTCATATGTTCTCCATGAGTCAGCTTGAGGGTTAATTGATCCACCACCGCCGTCATGATCGGGTCGAGCCCAGAGGTTGGTTCGTCGCTAAAAAGGAGCTCCGGATCAAGCGCCAGAGCTCGTGCCAGCCCGACGCGCTTCTTCATCCCGCCACTGATCTCGGCCGGCTTCAGATCTTCAAACCCGCTTAGCCCCACGATCTGAAGTTTTTGCTTTACGATTTCTTCCACTTCGTCGGCCGGTTTATCGGTATGCTGCAAGAGCGGCAACGCGACATTTTCGCCAACTGTGAGTGAAGCGAGCAACGCGCCGGATTGAAACAACATCCCGAAACGCGTCCGAACTCCGGCGATTTCACGCTCGTTCATGGTCGTAATCTCTTGGCCGAAAACCTTTACCGAACCGGAAGTCGGCTTCATCGAGCCAATAATGTGACGCAGAAGGGTGCTTTTACCGCAACCGCTCCCGCCCATAATGACGAGGGTCTCGCCGCGATCAACGTTGAAAGAGACGCCGTTGATTACGGCTCGATCTCCGAACTTTCGGACGAGATCTGTCACTTCGATGACAGGAGCGTTAGGTGGTGATGGCATGATAAAAATGACGAAGGACGAAGGACGAAGGACGAAGGAATGACGAAACTCGAATCAGAACACATGGCCACAACGCGAACATCTTTGCTTCGTTATTCATTTTTGCCGCTTCTCCAGATCTTCGAAAAGATCAGGTGCAATTCCCTGGCTTCCATCCAGAGCTTCCGTGCTTCACGCTTCAGCTCCGGCACGGCGCGAACGGCCATGCGCAGAAAATACTTCATTTCACGCGCCTCTTTCTTGCACTCCCAATGCATTTCAAGAACTCCTTCTTCGAAACCGCGTCGTCGGCTTCAACATAGTTCGCTCCCACACTCGTGCCGGCGCCGACCAGTTGCGTGATAATTCGACTCGTCGTCGGCCCCTGTGGAATCGTCTTCGCAAAATCGATCACCGCCTCCCCAAACCGCGCGGTACGTTCTTCCAAGTCGTAAACGCGGGCTGCATCTGGCTCTTCGCGAACAAACGCCGTTCCCTCATCACTCCAAAACGAATCCTCGTCGCGGCGCGCAATTTCGGATTTCCTCATTCCTTCGTCATTCGTCATTCGAGCTTCGTCATTCTGCCTGTTCGTCATTCCTTCGTCATTCGTCATTCGGATTTCGTCATTCTACTCATCCGCCAAAGAAAAAGATCCCGGTCAGTATTGCGTTGGTCACCAGCATCGCGAGCAGCGATTGCACAACCGCGCCGGTTGTGGCCTGGCCCACCCCCTCCGCCCCGCCTTCGACGTGCAGGCCGGCATTGCACGCCGCCGTAATTATGATCCAGGCAAATACCACGCTCTTGATCATGCCGGAATAGAGGTCCCACGTGTCCGCACTTTCCAAAGCGCGCAGGACGTAGCCAGCCGTGTTGAAATTGAGCGCGAAGCGGCAGACGGCCCAGCCGCCGAAAACGCCAACATAATTCCCGAAAATCGTCAGAGCCGGTAACATGACGAGCATGGCCAGAAATCGCGGGACGACAAGGTATTGAGTCGGATTAATCGCCATCACTTCCAGCGCTTCGATCTCCTCCGAAACCTTCATTGTGCCGAGCTCAGCGGCCACGGCCGATCCGCTGCGACCGATCACGATGACCGCAATCAGCACTGGACCCATCTCGCGCAACATTGAGACCATGACCAGATCAGGCACATAAATTTCGGCGCCGAGCTGTTGCAGGGAATGGGCCGCCTGCATCGCCAGGGTCACGCCGATACTGAACGCGGTCAGTGCCACCATCGGCGCCGCCCGCACACCGATAAATACCATCTGCCGAAAAATCGGCGCCAGTTTGAACATCCGGCCCGTAAAAGGCGCGACGAACAGCCAGTAAAGCAGGCTGAGATTGAGCTTGATGTAATTGTTCAAACGACTGCCCAGATATTGCGCGCACAATGACAAGCTGCGCCCCCAGAAAAAAGTCGAAAGTGTAGAGGCGCTTGTGCCAGCCGATGAAGTAATGCCAGCGGCGGCAAAGAAATCAATCGGTCAAGAAGGAGGCCCCTTCTACCATGTCAGGCTACAAACCGAGCGCCGCGCGAGCATCTCGCACAAACTTAAAACCGCTTAAGCCTATAGCGTCGATGTTTTTCGCCAGGGCAAGCACCTGAAAGGTTCGGCCGAGCATTTCCGGATGGAGCAAGGTTGGCAGTGCGCGTGCCGTTTTCCAATCACCTTGTTCCACCAGCTCTGGCCGGTCGGAAATAATTCCAGTAAGGAAATGATGTTGATCAGTAAATCCAATAACGTGGAGACCGCGCGATTCGGCACGCTCGGCCAAACTGGTCCATTCGACACGCGCGCTCATATCGGCCTCGCCTATTGATTCGAAAGGCGAATCGATCGAGCGATGTTTAGCCCGGATTTGCAGTGTGCCGGTAGTTCGCTCGGGCGCGTAAAACTCCTCGCGGGTGTAGCCGTAATCGACCGTGATCAAACAACCGCGCGTCAATTTCTCGGAAATACGATCGATCCAATCGAGCGCAGCCAGATTAACCTCGCTGGTATAGCCTTCCGGTCGCGCTGGCAGAGCCTGCACGGCCGCTCGCAACTTTGCATCGGCAATTGGTTGCTCGACGAAAACAAACTGATCATTTTCGAGCGCGACAAATTTCTCCAACCATGGCAATGGAGTCGCGACATTAAGGCCCCTCCCACATTGGGAAACGATCAAATGGACGGGGAAAGAATCGAGCAGTTCATTTGAAAAGTGGATCCCGACAAACGGCTCGAGCGCCTCGATGGAATGGCGCCATTCCACTTTGTCGCCGAATTGCGCCAGGCGTTCCCGTTGCCGGTCCCGTAAGGGCGCGAATGGCTCGATGATGCAGTAACGAAGCGCGGCAAAGAAATCCGGTGAGCTGCCGCAAATCGACCCGAGCGCGTCCGCGGCAAATTGGCCATGGTGGGCGCCTTGCTCGACGATCAAGAAATCGTCGCCCTTCCCGAGTTTGGTCCAGATTTCGACAAACTGCGCCGCCAGCAACTGACCAAATAAAGGGCCGACGCTTACGTTTGTGAAATAATCGCCCTTTCTCCCAATCTCAGCTCGATCTGAGGCATAGAAGCCGAATTCAGGATGATAAAGCGCCTGCTCCATAAACCACGCGAAAGAGACCGGTCCGAACTTACGGATTTGGTCGCGGATGAGGGCAACGAGCGCGGCATGTCCGTATTGCGTATTCAACGCCCAACGCTCAACGTCCAACGCTCAACATTCAACATTCAACGCCGAAGGTTCAACGCGAACGCCCAACGCGCCTGCCACACCGTCGTCGTGCGAAGTGACAGACGAAGGTGCGTTGAGCGTTGGGCGTTCACCTCCTTATTTTGCGATTTGGATTTTCATTCGAATCGCACCTAATTTGGCCAACCTTGCCTTTACAGCGTCAGCGCCAATTTAGAACTTCATCGGACTATTTGATGCCACCGCCTGGCTATCGTTTCCGGCCGCCGTGGTACAGTCAGCCCTACTTTTATATCCCGATCGGGCTCGCTGTGCTCATTTTCGGTGGATTGCTGATTTACATCTCGCTTCTCGCTGCGGATCTCAAAGGCCAGGCCGCCACCTTCGATCTCAAACAACTCGAGCAGATGGAATCGGCTAGTGTGATTCTGGATCGAAATGAGAAGATCTTTGGCCAAATTTACGTCGAGAACCGCGAGACCATTCCGTACGACCAATTGCCGCGCGACCTCATCAATGCCGTGGTCGCGGTTGAAGACACCAAGTTCTATCGACATCACGGCTACGATTTGGTCGGAATCATGCGCGCCGCCTTAAAGAATTTTGCCGCCTTCCATGTGCGGCAGGGGGCGAGCACGATCACGCAGCAATTGGCGCGCAACAGTTTTTCGCTCAAAGACAGGACGTATCGTCGCAAGTTCCTGGAGATTTTTCTTGCCCGCCGAATCGAAGACAGCTTCGGCAAGCAAAAGATCATGGAGCTTTACTTGAACCGGATCTATTTCGGGGGCGGGTTGTATGGAGCGGAAGCGGCGGCCCGCGGATACTTCGCCAAACCGGCGCGTGAAATGACCTTGCCGGAATGCGCCACCCTGGCCGGTTTAATCAAAAGTCCAAATAGGTTATCACCGTGGAGCGACCGGGCCGGGTCGCGCGAGGCACGAAACTACGCTCTCACTCGGATGCGTGATCTTGGTTTGATCGACCGCCAGAAATGCGCCAGCGCGCAAGGGGAAGATTTGAACATCAGCAGCCGGCAAAATGCGCAGGGTCAAACCTACGCGGTCGATTACATCCGCCAACAAGTTATCGCCGCAGTCGGGTGGGATCGCGCCATGAACGAAGGTTTCCGCATTCACACAACGATCGATGCCAATCTGCAGAATGTGGCGGAAGATTCGCTGCGCAAGAGCCTGGATAAGGCCGAGCACCACTCCGCCTACGAGCATAAGACCTATGCGGATTACGCCGCCAATTTCAAAAAGGCAAAATCGAACGGCACGATGTCGAACCAGCCGGCACCGGAATATTTGCAAGGCGCGGTGATTGCGCTCGATAACCGGACCGGTGCCATTCTGGTGCTGGTAGGCGGCCGCGATTTTGAACACAATCAATATGACCGCGCCCTGCAGGCGAAACGTCCGGCTGGCACGGCCATGTTGCCCTTCGTTTACGCGGCTGCGTTCGAGAATGGACTGTATCCCGGAAGCGTGGTGGAAGATTCCGCCCTCGATAACCGTGCCGTCATGATCGGGGGCACGACCGGAATTCTCGGTGAATGGGGACCGGAGAATGAAGAAAACCGTTACGAAGGTGCAATCACCGCGCGGCAAGCACTGGCCAAATCGAAAAACGGCGCCACCATTCGCGCCGGTATGGACGCTAGTCTCGATACGGTCTTGCAAGTTTGCCGGAAGGCAGGAATCCGCTCACCGTTACGCCCATATCCCGCGACGTTTTTAGGGACCAGCGAAATCACACTCGCGGAATTAGCCCTCGGCTACACGATTTTCCCCAACGGCGGCTGGCGGCCAGATGCCACTCACATTCTGGAACGGATTGAGGAGAAGGATGGCTCGGTTGTTTGGGACGCTCAACATGAACGCAGTCGGGAGAATGTGATCAAACCCGAAACCGCTTACGAAGTGCATTCCTGCCTGGTTGATGCGCTTGAGTCTGGCACCGGAAAAGTCGCCCGCACGCAATTTGGTTTAAAAAAATTCTCCGTCGCCGGAAAAACCGGGACGGCCTATGATTTCACGGATGCACTTTTTGCCGGCTATGACAGCGCGATCACGTGCGCGGTCTGGGCTGGTTTCGATAAGCCCCAGAAAATTTATCGAGGTGCTTTTGGCCGCGAAATCGCGTTGCCGGTGTGGGTCGATGTTATGAACATGTCGGTGGATCGTTATGCTCCCAAAGAGATCATCCAGCCTGCTGGATTGAAAAAAGTGGAGATCTGCTCGAGATCGGGCTTCCTCGCGACGGACAAGTGCTACGACACGGTGAAGAATGGACCTGATACCGTTCAACGTCGCACCACTTATGTAGAAATCGGAACGGCCGCGCAATTGCCGACTGAGTTTTGTAATGTCCACGGTGAACCGCACGCTCAGCTCGTGCGCGAATCTTGTGAGAGTGAGTTCCCGCGCGCCGCCCCCGCTGTTGACCTGAACGAAGTGCGGCCGGTAATCGTGAAAGCGCCGACGCTTTTGGCGGAGAAAGATCCTTACAATTCGGCCAAGGCGACATTTAAACCAACTCCGCCGCCTGAGCCTGAAACCCAAACCGTGGAGAAGAAAATCGAACCCGAAACAGCGTCGCCTGGCGCGATAATCCCGAAAGCGATACCAGTCGAGTCACCAGCGGAAGGGCCAGTGGAAATCCGGAAAGCTGTGCCCGTCGGGCCCTTGGATGAAGTCGAGGACGAAACTCTTCTCAAATCGGCCACACCGCCTCCGACCGACCTCGACCAGTAAAGATGGCGTCACCCGCCGCAGGACCCTTTAAGCTGAGTGTTCTCAATCCGGCTGGGCGCGATCCGGAACAGTATTTCGAGACCGAAATCAAACCGGATTCGGGCGGACATCCGCCAATTAATTTCCATGGGTTCGCGGCCTGTACAGGGGCAGCATTTCATCGCGAAGTGAAGAATGCGCTGGCCGAAAAGGCGCCAATTCTCCTCTTGCTCGGCGGCAATTTTAAGCAATCTCAGAGCGCGCTGCTCCAATGCAAAGAGGAGAAACGTACCGTGGTCGTTTCTCTTAAAGAAACCGGATTGCATCAGATCGCGCAGCAACTACCCGATCACAAAAAGATGTGTCGCTTCTTCGAAATCGTGACGCAAGCCGATGGCTGCCTCGCCACAACGCCGGAAGCAGCCGAGATCTATCGACGAGTGCGCGGCAAACAGGACCCGGCTACCGTCGCGTTTATTCCGACGCCTTATCCGCTGGAAGATCGACAATGGGACCTATCGACGCCGCCTGACAAACAAAGCGGTATTTTCATCGGGACCAATCTCGACGGAAGAAAAGGGGCCCGCTGGCTGTCGGCATTGAAATATCCGGAAGGAAAATTGCGCGTGATCGAGGAGCGCAAAGACTATGCCGATTACGTGCGGGAGGTAGGAAAACACAAGATCGTTTGGCAATTGGATCGCAGCCGTGTCCCTGGTCAGGTGGCGGGCGACGCGCTTCTTTGCCGCACGGTTTGTGTAGGGGGCGACGGCACGATCGACCGAATCGCTTTTCCAAACTCCTGCGGGGAAGGTCGCACTTTTGATCAACTGAGTATCATCGCGCTCGAATTGCTCAAAAACATAACCGCCCGCAGCACCACCGTGATGGAATCGCAGTGGCGCGGTCTGGAGCGCCTTTCCTTTGAGGCCGTGCGCATGCAGCTGACGAACTTTTTCGCACGACTCGAAAAATAGGTTCTACTCCAGTTAGGGTGGAAAATAGGCTTCCAGCCTGTTAAGGCCAACAAGCATCCCTGCTTGTCGTTCCGCCGCTTCCCCTTCCTCTCCTCTTC
>WNGO01003414.1_pt1 | contig 11416 bp, 13 predicted proteins | sample 5400511 | NCBI WGS metagenome assembly WNGO01 (sample SAMN13153380, study PRJNA577476) | soil metagenome | isolation source: 20 cm soil or saprolite under Garry oak tree replicate 2 | place: USA:California | collected 2016-06-15
ATTCCTCTAACTTGTATTACGTAAGAAGTGGCTTTGGAGTTTCTGTGGAAATCCGGTTTTTCTCGCCGTGGCGCCCGCGTTTGGGTAGGTGCATGTAGCCGGACTTTCGGCCTGAAGGACGTTACAAGAGCATTCCACGTATGCGGTGCCGTACAGGCTCTTCAGCCTCTGAATCTCCCCCGCAGTTTTTGCAGGAAAATACGGGCACCACGCTAATCGTGCGCGTCGCTTTGCCGTCTCCGGCGCTCCTCGTCTATACTCCGGAGCAAATCCTCGAACTTCGGCCGCTGCTCGGGGGTCAGCACCTGGCGGATTTTCTCCCGGCCCGCATGCCGGGCTTGTTCATACTCGGGGTCGGCCTGGTTGTGAATTTCCGCGTAGCGCGCGCGTGTCTCGGTCAGGATCGCCTGGATCTGTTTTTGCTGGTCGGGATTCAGATTCAAATCCCGGGTAAACATCGCCATATGGTTGCCCGAATTGCGGACGGCCTGCTGCGGGCGCGCGGCAAGAACGCGCGTGGTCACCACATAGGTCCCGACTGACCCTAGACCAATGCCCAGCGCAAAGACGACGAGGACGAGCAGGGCCGCTTTGCGGCCGCCTTGATTAGTTTCCATAATCACTCTCAACCAGCGACTGCAGAACCTCTTCATTACTGTCAGGATCCCCCGGAGGTTGTGGGAAATCAGCTGCATTCAACTCGGTTTGTGCGGAAACAGGTGAAGTGGGCGCACGGTGTGGCGTAAATCCCACCATATACACCGACAACGCGAACAGTACTGCCGCTGCCGTCAAAGAAACACGCGATGCCAGAAATTCGAGGGGATTCCAGAATGCCGCCGGAGATTCGGCCCGCATCTTCTGATCTTGAATCCTGGCCATCACTCCCGCCAGAAACGCGCTTTGCGGCTCACTGGTTGGTTCCCAGGCGTCGCGGAGCAATTGCCCGCCTAGCCGCGCGTTTTCCAGCGCCGAGCGGCAATTCGCGCAGTGGCTGAGGTGTTCGTCCAGTTCCAAGTCATCCGCCCCTTGAAGGTAATCCTCCAGGCGGGCCTCATACTTTCGACACTGCACGGGTGCGCGGTCTGCTTTTACGCTGAACGCTTCCAGTGACGCATGGAGCCCGATAGAAACTAGAGTCCTAATTTTTCTAAACACGTTTGTCGCTCCTTCCCTGCTTCAGTCCGAGCGGGCGAACCGGCCGCTTTTCGAGCCGTTTCCGGTAAATTTCCACCAGCCGGCCTCGCGCGCGAAATAGCCGCACCTTCACCGTATTCACGTTTAGGCCCAGAACTTCACCGATCTCTTCCACCGAAAAACCCTCGACTTCTTTCATCACCAGCATGAGCTGGTCCTTTTCTTCCAACTCCCCGAGCAATCGTTCGACCAATTGGCGCTGCTCGACCCTGCTTAGCCGCCGCACTTTCTTCTTTCGCAGGTAATCCCAGCATTCATTCACCGCGATTTTGTAGAGCCAGGTACCGAACGCCGACCGGAGATCGAATCGCCGTATCGAAAAATACGCCTTCGCGAGCGCCTGCTGGGCCACGTCCTCCACATCCTCGCTGCCGCGCAAAATCCCTCCCACTACTGCCAGTACTCGGTGTTGATGGGTGCGCACGAGCTCTTCGTAGGCACTGACATCCCCATCCTGCGCCCGGCGCACCACCAGCTTTTCTTTCTCCGCCGGCGTCAGCGGTTCGGCCGTTCCTGCCGCCGGACCGCCCTGGCCTATGCCTGAATTTGTGACGTTTGCCATCGACCTCAGGTTACACCGCTTTTACGGAATTCCCATTTTTCCGCTTGCAGCCACGGGTACTCTATGGAACAATGCCGACATGATTATCGGCGACCGTCTTCGCGCTTTGCGCGAGGAAAAAAAGTTTTCCCAAGGGGATATCGAAAAGCGCACCGGACTCCTGCGTTGCTACATCTCACGCGTGGAAAACGGCCATACAGTTCCAGCCATAGAGACGCTGGAAAAAATGGCCCGCGCTTTGGAAGTCCCACTCTACCAACTCTTCTATGACGGAGAGGAACCTCCCGAACTCCCCAATCTTCCGAAGCGCAAAAGCGCTGACGATATTGTTTGGGGCAGTACGGGGAAAGAGGCGCGTCTGCTGAGCAAGTTCCGCAGGCTGATGGGTCGGATAGAAGAACCCGACCGTCGGCTCCTGCTGTATATGGCTCAGAAGATGGCCAACCGCTAAGTCCAGCGGTTTCCCGACTTGATCGGGAAGGTCTTCTTCGGCATACCGGCTCACAGGCCCGGGCATCCCCATTGAAGTTGGAAAAGTAATCCCACCCGGGCCGAAGCCAAACCGCGTTCGCAACCCACTGGTTCATTGTGGAACAGTCCCTGCCCTCTCGTCCAGCGATTCCCTTGACAGGCTCTTTCCGTCTTGCCGTAACGAGAATTTCTGGAAGCGTCTGTACAGTTTGCGGAATAATTTGCGATTTCGCAACGCGAATCAGCAAAGGGCATCTCAGCGGGCCTGCGCGGAGACGACTGGCAACAGTGAATCATGTTCTGGTACGTTGAGGCGCATAGCGACCGAACGAAAACAACAGCCTCTTCAGACAGAGTGTTCTCCACGTTCCCCGTTCGCGATCGTGTGAGAAAATCGTCCGACCCACAGCGGCTTGCCATGAAAGGCACCGCCAGCGTGTTGCGTGGTGCGTTCCTCTATGTTAGCTTTTGAAGCCGGGCGCGGGCTCGACTTTTGTGCTGACCGGTCCGGACCGGGGCGTGGAGCCTACCAGAATATCGAAATGTGCGCATACCGTCCTCTTTCAGCTTTGGGGTGCGGGTTCCTCTTGGAGCCCGCCAAAATATGGGATTCGCGGGATTAATCGCGTGAAAGTACCGGACTCGCTCAAACCATCCGGCGTTGAGGAAGAGCGTCTGTTCGCGGAGCTTGACGCCAACAAGCTTCCCCAGCACGTCGCCGTAATCATGGACGGCAATGGGCGCTGGGCGCAACGCCGTCACTTGCCCCGAATCGCGGGGCACCGCGCCGGCGTTCAATCCGCTAGAACTGTGATTGAGAGCTGTGCGCGGCTCAATATCCCCGCGCTTACTTTGTATGCGTTCTCGATGGAAAACTGGCGCCGCCCGAAAGCGGAGATCGATTTCCTGATGCGTCTGCTGCGGGAGTACCTTCGCAAAGAGCTGCCCGTCATTCATCGGAATAATATCCGCCTCCTGGTCATCGGCCGTCCCGATCAGTTGCCCGAAGCGGTGCGCACGGATGTGGAGCGCGCGATGGACCAAACCGCGAAGAACTCCGGCATGCAACTGGCTGTGGCGCTCAATTACGGCGGCCGCGCCGAATTGGTGGATGCGTTCAACCGTATCCTCGACCGCGTAAGAAACAATGGACTCGCGAATGCCCGCGTCGATGAAGATATGATTTCCCAGCACCTGTACACGGCTGGGCTGCCGGACCCGGACTTGCTCATCCGCACGAGCGGAGAAATGCGCGTAAGCAATTTTCTGCTGTGGCAGATTGCGTATGCCGAAATCTATGTGACCGAAACGCTTTGGCCCGATTTCACGCGCGCCCAGCTATTGGAGGCCTTGCTTGATTTTCAGAAGCGCGAGCGGCGTTACGGTGGCCTGGCGGAAACGCGGCAGCGCGTCATAGCCTGACGGCGCGCCCCTCCGTTCCGCCGTAAAAAATGTCCTTGACCCAGCACACGTGCCATATTCCAGAACAAATTGGCTTCGTCCTATCAGACCGATGGCGGTGGACATTTGATTTCTGCCTTTTTTTGCGGGTCCATCTTTACGCAAGAGAGATGCAGGCTCCGCTTGGAACTCGCGTGAATAACGTTCGCAACGAGGGGATTTGCATGAGTTCCGCCACACAACTTCGCGTAGCGACCGCCGCGATTCTAATTCCCGGGGTTGCTGTTGCGATTTGGTGGGGCCCGACGTGGCTGGTGGCGGGATTGGCGGCCCTCGTTGCGGTCTTCGCACTGCTTGAATTCTTCGCGCTGGGCGAGCGTATTGGTTTTCAAGCCTACCGCACTTGGACCTGCCTTGCCGCAGTCGGGATATTTGCGCAGCAATGGCGAGCGGCCCAGGCAGCAACCTTTTCGAGACTCGGTGAAGTCCTCTATCGCGCGGATGCTCCCCGAGTTTCACTGGAAATCGTGCTGGTCCTGTTCGTACTGGGTGCGGCGATCATCGCTCTGGGAAGCCGCCGCGCGCCAGCCGAGGTATTTTCCTCAGTTTCGGTCAGCGCGGCGGGTCTAGTCGTCATCGTAATTCCTTTCAGCGCAGTCGTGCGTTTGAATGGTGTAGACCCAATTGGACAGCAACTCCTCCTTTTCACGCTCGTCGTGGTCTGGATCGGGGACTCGGCAGCCTACTTCGCGGGCCATGCGTTTGGACGCTTGAAAATGTCACCGCATCTAAGTCCGAACAAGACGTGGGAGGGAGCAGGCGCGAATTTGCTCGGAGCATTGCTCGTGGCCGCCGTGTTCGCCTATTGGATGAAGTTCCCGTTGGCGCATATGCTGGCGATGGCCGCGCTCGGCAGCGTTGCGGGCCAAGTGGGAGACGTATTCGAGTCGGCCTTCAAGCGCAGTGCCGGCGTCAAAGATTCGGGAACGCTCCTCCCAGGCCATGGTGGAATGCTAGATCGCATCGACGCCCTGATTCTTGCCGCCCCCGCAGTCTGGTACTATTTCCAGTGGTTCGTCATGAGAAGGATTTGATCTCAGGCCTGTCGGCCCTTTGCGTTCGGGGTGCGGGCTTTACTTGGAGTCCACCCAATGATTGTGGCGCGTCCCGGTCAGACCGGGACGGGGCCCATTCTCGCGATTGGCAATATTCCGTGTCCCGTTCAGTGAGGCCAGCGCAGTGAAGAAAATCTCGATCCTCGGGTCGACAGGTTCCATCGGTCGCCAAACGCTAGCCGTCGTGGATGCTATGCCGGACCGCTTTGGTGTGTCTGCACTGGCCGCTGGAAGCAATCTGGAGGAACTCTCGCATCAGATTTCGCGCCACCATCCGGAACTCGTTTCTGTCGCGACGCCGGATCTGGCGGCGGATCTCGTCGAGCGGCTCCACGCATTGGGAATGGCGAAACTCCCGGAAATCCAGCACGGCAGCGCCGGCCTCACGGCCGTAGCAACGCATCCCGACGCCATGACAGTGGTTTCCGCAGCCGTCGGGGTGGTCGGCCTGGAAGCAACCTATGCCGCGGTGAAAGCCGGGAAGCAAGTCGCGCTCTCGAACAAGGAAGTTTTAGTCGCCGCAGGTGAAATCGTCATGGCCGCAGCGCGCCAGGCAAACGTCGAGTTGCTTCCCGTGGACAGCGAGCACAACGCCATCCACCAATGCTTGCGCGCCGGAAAACAAAGAGAAGTCAAGCGTTTGGTCCTCACTGCCTCGGGCGGGCCCTTCCGGAAAACGCCGCTCGCGGCAATGGCCGCTGCAACGCCGGAGCAGGCCCTGGCGCACCCGAACTGGCGGATGGGGCGCCGTATCACCATTGATTCCGCGACGCTCGTCAACAAAGGCTTTGAAGTCATCGAAGCGCACTGGCTGTTCGACATGCGCCCGGACCAGATCGACGTCGTGGTTCATCCGCAGTCCACGATTCATTCGATGGTCGAATTTGTGGATGGGTCCATTTTGGCGCAACTCGGCCCGACAGACATGCGCATGCCCATCCAATATGCGCTAACCTACCCGGAGCGGGCTGCATCCAATGAAGTGGCCCTCGATTGGACCAGGCTGCGGCGCCTTGATTTTGAAAAGGTGTCCACACGGCGATTTCCTTGTTTGCGCCTGGCCCGCGAAGCGTTGCGCAAGAAAGGCGCGTATCCCTGCGCCTTCAACGCCGCGGACGAAGTCGCTGTCGAAGCATTTCTCGATCGCCGGCTGTCCTTCGGGGGAATCGCGGAAGTCATCGAGCGCGTGCTGGCCCGGATGCCGAAACTAAAGATTGCCGCGATCGCCGACGTCCTCGCAGCGGACTCCGAAGCGCGCCGCATGGCCCGCGAAGAAGTGGAACGAACGGCCGCCCGAGCGGCAACCGTATGACGAATGCAGTCGCGCCACTTTGCTTTGCCATAGGTAGCGCCCGCCTTTAGGCGGGCACTGTAGAGTCAAGGACATGCTCACCTAAAGGTGAGCGCTACAAGACCTGATCCAGAGTTCTCGCGCAGGCACTTCAGCCCCAGAAGCGCTGGCGGGCATGAGGACCGTAGATCATTGAGTTCGATGTGTAGTGCAAATGTGGCGCGGATTCCGCGCCGCAGTCCCAGGAGAGGAACTTGTCCAATTTTATCGTAACGATTCTTTCTGTGTCCGTCGTGCTGGGGATCATGGTCCTCGTGCACGAATGGGGTCACTTCATCGTCGCCAAGGCCTTCGGCGTCCGCGTTGAAATCTTTTCCATCGGTTTCGGCCCCAGGCTCTGGGGGCGCAAAAGCGGAGATACTGACTATCGTATCAGCGGATTGCCTCTCGGCGGCTACGTCAAAATGGCGGGCGACAATCCGCTCGAGGAACGCAAGGGCGACCCCGACGAATTTTTGTCGAAGCCGCGGTGGCAGCGCGCGCTAATTGCCGTGGCGGGTCCGGCGATGAATATTATCCTGTCGATTGTGCTGATCGCCGGCATTTACATGCATGGCAGCAAAGAACCGGCCTATTTGGATCAGCCGATGGTCCTGGCCGGAGTTTTGCCGGATTCGACGGCGCAGAAAGCCGGGCTGGCTGCCGGCGATCACGTCGTCAAAATCAACGGCGCAAGCAATCCCACATGGGACCGTGCGCTACTCGAATTGATGTCGACCTTGCCGGGGCATTCACTCACACTTGTTGTGGACCGTGGCGGAAAGGAGGTTTCTGTAACGGTTCCGGCCAGCCAGTCGATGGAAGACATCTTTGGATATCCCGCCAATCGCCTCCTCATCGGGTCGGTCACGCCAGGAATGCCTGCCGAACGAAGTGGTATTCGACCTGGGGATGAAGTCCTGAAGGTCAACGGAAATCCGCTGGCCAGCGGCACTGAATTCCCTTCGCTGGTGGAAAAGTCGCAGGGCGCCCCGCTCGATCTGGAAATTCGTCGCGGCGATCGAACGTTCCATCTGGAAGTTCGCCCCCAGCAAATGGGCGTCAAGAATAGTGTCACGCAATGGCAGATCGGTGTCGGTCTTCAAGTCGGTGAGGTGGTTGACAGGCGGCTGCCATTCGGCGCGGCCATTGCCGAATCCGTCGCGATGAACACATTGATGGCGCGCCAAGTCGCCTTCGTGGTGGTCGAACTGTTTCGCGGCCACATTTCGCTCAAGCAGCTCGAAGGACCCCTCGGCATCGCACGGGAATCCGGCCGGGCAGCTCGTCAGGGAGTGTCCGAATTGCTGAAACTGATGGCCATGATCGGCGTAAACCTTGCCATCCTGAACCTGCTTCCGATTCCGCCCCTCGATGGAGGGCACATCCTGCTTCTCTTCATCGAAGGTTCGATTCGCCGCGATTTGAGTATCCGCGTGAAAGAGCGGTTCGTCACGGTCAGCATGGTCTTCCTCTTGCTGGTGTTTGCAATCGTTATGTACAATGACGTTTTGCGGCTGGCGCACCGTTAACGCGGGCGCCGCCGGGCACGATCGGGGCGCGGGCTCCGCTCAGAGCTCTCTGGAATATTGATTCAAGTATCTCCGGCAATTCGCGCGCATCCGCACCGAAAACTATGCCCCCCACAGCTGCACATCGCGTCTCCGCCGGCGAACGAATTAATGCACACAAGCGGCCCGGCCGCCTGCAAGCCGCTCTCGAAAAGCGCGGTGTGCGGCTCACGCGCCAGCGAAAAGTCTTGCTCGAGGTCATGGACAACGCCGAACGCCATTTGGACGCCGGCGCCATTCTCGAACGGGCCCAGAAAATCGATCCCCGCGTTCATCGTGTCACCGTCTACCGCACCCTCGATTTGCTGAAACGCAACGGCCTCATCGATGAGCTCGACTTGCTCCACCTTCGCGGCGACCAGCACTTCTACGAAAGCCACGGCCCGCGCGACCACATCCACGTCGCCTGCTTGAAATGCGGCAAAGTGCGCGAATTTGAATCCCTCCTCTATGAAAAACTAAAGAAGCAGATCGAGCAGGATTGCGATATCAAAATCACGATGACCCGCACCGAAGTAGGCGGCTACTGCGAAAACTGCCGCAAGTAATTTCCGCGAACGCTCATATCACTCCCCAGAGAAAACTCTCTCCGTTCAGCAATCCGAGGAGCGAAGAGACAAAGAATCCCTCGGGATTGTGAACTTTTTAAAATTTCTGACGAGCGCGATAGACGGGCGTTTTTGGAAGTGTGTCGGGTATTTGCGGGGCGGGATATTAGGTGTGGAGCTTGTGGAGTTCTTTGGCGATGCAGAGGTCCATGACGACAAAGAGTCCGGCGCTGCGAGCCCGGGCGGCAGCAGGTTCGTTCTCGACACCTTCTTGCATCCAGATGGCTCGGGCGCCGATGCGAATCGCCGCGTCGGCGACTTCCGGGACCAGCTCAGAACGGCGGAAAATGTCAACGATGTCGATCTTTTCGGGAATGTCTTCGAGGCGGGCATAGCATTTTTCACCGAGGATCAATGATTCGTTCGGATTGACAGGAATGATTCGGTAGCCCGCGGATTGAAGATATTGCGAAACGCCGAAGCTGGGGCGGAATGGCTTGGACGAGAGGCCCACGACGGCGATTGTTTTTGACGACGCCAGAAGTTCGGCGATCGCCGACTCGCCGTCTTGTGGATTGGGAATTTTATCTTGCGGCATTCATGAAAACCTTTCTAGTCGTGGCTCATTTGGGACGGCGGCGGCGCGCGCGACGGTCTGTGGTTGCGGGCGGCGACTGGGGCTTGTTTTCTAAAGCGCGATCGATGGCGCGGGACAGCTTCGCAACTTCACTGGGATCGAGACGGCGGTAGTGGCCTTCCGGAACTGTATCGGCCTCGATGGACGCGAGTTTCACGCGCTTCATTTTTTCGACTCGATGGCCCATCTTGAGCAGATTGCGCCGTAGGAGGTCGCGGCGGACTCCCGAGAATTGCACTTCGTACCAGGGATTCGGCGGATTCTTGCCGGCGGCATGGGCGGCGCGCAAGGGGAATATTTCGCCGCGCAGAGAGCTCGCCAAACTCTTGATTTGGATTTCACTGAGGCGACCCTGCACTTTGATCCAATACGTTTGCGGCAGATTGGGCGACGCTTTCAGCATACGGCCGGCAAGGTCGCCGTCGTTGGTGAGGAAGACGACGCCGCTGGCCGCGTAGTCGAGACGGCCTACTGGAAATACGCGTTCGGAGACACCGACGAGCAGATTGCGAACGGTGCGGCGGCCTTCGGGGTCGGCGAGCGTCGAAACAATCTGCGGTGGCTTGTGGAGGAGCACATAGGCGCGCGACTCGGGAATGTTAGCGGCCTTGCCGGCGGCTTCGATCCTGTCATGCTCGGGGTCAGCCTTGACGCCAAGCTCGGTGATGACTACGCCGTTGACGCGGACCTGACCGCTTAGGATCATGTCCTCGGCGTGACGCCGGGAGGCGATCCCTGCGCGCGAAATTATTTTTTGGAGGCGTTCGAGCATTACTATTTCGACGACGCGCTTTCCGCCCTGGCGTTCTCCGCTTTCTGCTCCGTTTCCACGTCAGCGGAATTTGGCGAATCGTGGGGGGTGAGTGGCGCCGGTTCGTCACCTTTGTTGGACGGAGTTGATGCGGCGGGCATTGCCTCAAAAGTTTCCGCCACAATTTCTGCGTTGGGCTCGCTGGGTGCGATGCCTTCGTCGGCGCCGAGGGCCGCGCGCGCGAGTTGCTCGAACTCCTTGAGGCTCGGCAGCTCGTCGAGATCGGAGAGGCCGAAACGCATCAGAAATTCTTTCGACGTGCGGTAGAGGATGGGGCGGCCCAGGACGAGTTTTCGGCCGGCCGTGGTGATCAGGCGTTTTTCAAGCAGCGTCTTGATAACTCCGGAGACGTTTACGCCGCGAATTTCCTGAATCTCGGGGCCGGTGACGGGCTGGCGGTAGGAAATTACAGCGAGCGTTTCGAGCGCCGGCATCGTCAGTCGCAGCGGAGGGCGGAGGCTTTTGATGAATCGGCGCACGACGTCGTGGTGCTGCGGCTTGGTGTAGAACTTGTAGCCGCCGGCAACGGCGCGGATTTCGATGCCGCGATCCTCGGCGGCATAGGTGGCAATCATTTCGTCGAGCGCGGCGCGGACGATGTGTTTTTCTTCGCCGACGGCGTTCACGATCTGGTCGAGCGTGGCGGGTTCATCGGCCGCGTAGATGATGGCCTCGAGTGCGCCTTTTAGTTCCGTGGGATTCATGGTCATTCTCTCCGCGGGCTCCAAGTAGAGCCCGCACCCGGATATTGGTCGTCGATTCCTCGAAGCGTCTCCTGCGGCGTTTCGTTCAGCGATTCGCCACCCGCGAAGACCACGTCGAACATTTTGTGCTTCCGCAATCGAATATCTCCAAACTGTTCTTGTTGCGTCAGGACAATTGCCTGCAGGCGCACGAGTTCGAGAACGGCGAGGAGGGCTACGATCATGGCGTGGCGCGACGCGCAGGACTCGAAAAAAGTGATGAGCTGGATGCCTTCGTCTGCCGTGACCAGTTGCTGGCGGAGAAGCTCCATCATTTGCGCGACGGTGAATTGGTCGTGGCGCAGATCTATTTTTACCACTTCCTTGCGGCGCTCGAGGACTTGCTGAAACACTTTGACCAGATCGACCAGAGAGACGATCAGCTCCCCTTCGGATTCTTCGCCTTCGTACAGGGAGCGGTCCGGCTTCGACCAGACGTTTTCTTCGATTTGCTGGCGCTGGTGAAGCAATTGCGCGGCGCTCTTGAATTTTTCGTGCTCGACCAGGCGATGGACGAGATCTGCACGCGGGTCTTCGGATTCTTCGGGGCCGGCGAGCGGATCGGGCGGCAGGAGCATTTTGGACTTGATGTAGATGAGCGTCGCGGCCATGTAAATGAAATCGGCTGAGACATCCATATCAAGCTGCTCGAGCTTGTGGAGGTAGTCGAGATATTGGCCCGTGATCTTGGAGATCGGGATGTTGTGGATGTCGATTTCCTGTTTTTTGATGAGGTCGAGCAGGAGATCGAGCGGGCCGTCGTACATTTCCAAGTGAATCTTTAAGGGTGACGCCATGTTAATCCCCCACCTTAGCATTCTGACCGGAAGATTTCTGCTGCGCGATTTCCTCGCGCTTCTCTTTCCAATGGAAGATTGCTTCACGGACGCGCGACATCGTTTTCTGTGCTACGTCGCGCGCTTTTGTCGAGCGGTTGTCGATTATGCGCAAAACTTTGTCGGGATGCGCGGCGAATTCTTCGCGACGGGCGCGGATTGGCTCAATCCATTTGATCAGGTTGTCGGCCATT
>WNGO01019063.1_pt1 | contig 11415 bp, 16 predicted proteins | sample 5400511 | NCBI WGS metagenome assembly WNGO01 (sample SAMN13153380, study PRJNA577476) | soil metagenome | isolation source: 20 cm soil or saprolite under Garry oak tree replicate 2 | place: USA:California | collected 2016-06-15
TGGGGACGTAGTTCAGTTGGTTAGAACGCTGCCCTGTCACTCCACCGAAACACTCCACAAATAGAGGATTTATTTCGTAACTCATTTGTACTCTGTACACGGACGTACACGCGAATCCACCGTAGACCGGCAAAAACTCACACAAAACTCAAACAGACCCTGAATTGGGGATTCCGGACCATGCCGATCAGTGTTCCGGGACATGCCGATCACCGGTTCCGGGGTGATCGCGATCATGATTCCGGGATGATGGCGATCACTCGTTCCGGGATGATCCCGATGGCTTCCTGCTCACGCACGAGGTTGTGGAGCGTGAGCGACCCAAGCAACTTGGTGAAGCAAATGGGCGTCATCCCTACAATCAATCCTGCTGTTCGCCTGATGCAGCAACAGCTAATCCCCCGCCAAGCACCACTGAAAGCTACAAGCCGTCGAGGCTTCTAATTAACCGTTCCGCATAGGCATCGGCGGCGAGACGCACCCAATCCGCCTTGATTACGATCAGCCAGAGGAGAAGCAGCGTGACGCTCACCACCACCCCCGCAATACCAAACAGCCGCACCGACTGTTCGGCTCGGAGATGCATGGCCGTGAAAAGGGCACAACTTACTACCCCCAATGAGGCAGCGATCAGTCCAATCGGCTTCCAGCCGTAAAGATTCCTGCGAAACCCGAAGTTGATGTTTTCCGCGAACACGAGGGGAAATGCTTTTTGATCGCGGGTCTTCTCCCGCAGAAAAGAGGTGCAAGAGCCGTATACCTCGGATGCGTGGGACAGGTTCGTTTTCTCGTTAGCCAAGTCGGGCATTTGTAGGTCGGGGAGCAGCATCTTTAGTTTGGTGTGGTATCGCCCGAGCGTCACGGCGTCGAATCTCGTGAAGCGATGGGATAGCATCCGGGTCGTCGGAACCCCGCCCCACATCTGGAATAGTTCGGCTTCTTTGCGCTTCCCGAGGTCGCGCCCAAAGTGAGAAAGCAGTGTGGCCATGCCCGATGAAACGAAGATAAGCCCCAAGACCTTCCACGTTGCTTCCTGTCCGGGGAACCAAACCGTAGCGGCAAACGCCAGCGGAAGAAATGTGAGGAGCGAAGGTAGAAGTCTCGCTCGATACGTATACTTGTCAAAGGGTAGCTCCATGTTTTGCTACTCTTCGACTTGATTGGAGAATGGGAGCGGAACCGCGTCAACCCAATCCTTCCGTTGAGGAGCACCGCCGCCACGGCAGCAAATCTTCTTGCCTTGGGTCGCAATGACCTTCGCCCCTCTCCTGATAAAGGCATTCACGACCTTCTTAGAAGGGTGCCTCGGCTCCCCTTTCTTCGGAGCAGAGACAATCGCGGACTTGGTAATTTGTTCGGCGGCTTTCTTCGGCCCGACGATCACGTTCAAAATGGCAGGGCCGACGTTGTGTTTACTTCCGTGATGAGGAACTTGCAATCGATTAACGGTGCTCAAATCGACGCCGATTCTTTTCGCAACCTCTACAGCACCAGCAAGGGCTGGAACACCCGCATCGGAAGTGAACAGGAACATCTCGTTGCTATCCTTGAAGAGGAGGATCACGCTGGAATTGTTTTCCGCGCTGCTGGCATTCACGTCAGGTTCAGACAGCGTCTCGATTCCCCAATTCTCCACCACCCACTTAACCGCCTCTACCGCTGCCGCAAAGACTTTTGGAGCAAATGCCTGTTTGACCGCCGCTTCGGGTGCGCCTCGGTAGGATAGGAGAAGTTCCTCGTAGAACTTCTTGCTAGGCCCGAGCACAGACAAGGTGCTGTTTGCCTGCGTGGCGTCCGAAAATGGCTCGATGATGGGAATGTTCTTCTTTTTGGCCAGTTGCTCCAACTGATGAGCGTTGTCCAATGATTTTTTGAAGCGGCTCTTCAGTTTGTCTTCGTTTATCTTGGGGTCTTTGAAGAGTTCGTCGATGTTAGCTGCATGGTTCCACGGGAGGTGCATGGCCAAATTCTTCACGGTCAGATTCTCAAGCACTTCCGTCAAGCCAGAGGCGTGATCTGAATCCGAGTGTGTGCAGACTACCAGATTGACAACGGTTGTCCCGTAGAAGTTTTTGATGTGGGAGACCAGCGTCCCTCCCGATTCCTGCGTCCCGCCGTCGAGCACGACAACACTTTGTTGTTGCGGGGTCAGTTGGGTGCCAAACCGCAGCGCAATTGCATCCCCACCCCGCTCACCATCGCCGACTGGCAAGAAGTCTATTTCATACACGTTATCGCATCTTTCCGGTCAAGTCATACATAACATAACACAGAAGAAAAAGCGAAACCACGACGCGTGGAAATGTGCGGATAATAGTGGATAATTTGCTTAGGAGGTAGACAACTATGACGAAGAGCAATAAGCTCACTCGCCCTTGGGGCGGGCCGCAAACTAGGACGCAAATCGCGGCGGGAGGTATCCTTACACATTTTTCTTGGAACCTTAATCCAGATAACAATGAATGGGAAATTGTAAAGGTGATGCCAGAAGGCACGGATGATCTGGTCGAGTTTTCAAGTCCATCAAAAGCAGCCGCAGAGAGTGCTCTACGAGAACTTATCGGAAGGGATTATCCCGGTCTTCTCGCTCAGCACGGACTAAGCCTAATTTAGGCTTGGATTGAACAGTGACATTGCCCGGCGGACGTCGCACGGAAGGAGATCGAAGATGCCGTATCAAGAAGTTGAGTTGAGACCCGGATTATTCTTGTGGCGCTGCGACGAATGCGGTGCAGAACATCCCAAGATTCCTGTTCCCAAACACCAACTAGGATCAGCACCTCATCACAATTGCCCAAACGCTGGTCGTTTGGCTATGGAATCTATTTTGGCTGAGCAAGCGGCAGCAGGGGCTCCTACGCTGCATCTCGGCGACATCGTTGAAGAGATTGCAACGAAACGTCCCGGAAAGATCGACACAGGACCGACGCAATCGACGGCTGGACCTATTGCACCTAACTGGCGTGTCATATTCACAGACAACAAAAAGCCTCTGTACAAGTACTTCAACGATGAGAAGGAACTCCGAGTGAAGTGGTGTCCGCACAACGAACGCGGAAACATGGGTAGATAGCTTGCGGTTTCTCCCCACTTCCCGCATCGCAGCGGTGATGAAGTTGCCACAAGAGATGGTGCCAATCCCATGACCGAATACGCTGTCTACTTGGACGACAGCGGTCATCCCGCCGACCAGCCGTTTGTAATCGCCGCAGGTTTCCTATCCACCAAAGAGGGATGGCTGGCATTAGAAACGGAATGGAGAGCTGCTCTCAGGAAGCACGAGATTGGCGACGTTTTTCACATGACCGATTTTCACGGCAAACGCGCCAAGAAGGAAGAAGGGAAAGTGCTGGAAGACCTGACTCGAATTACTGTCAGGCACACTCAGGCAACGTTCAGTGTCATTGTCGAAATGGAAGCCTACAAAAAACTGAATGACCTCTACGCTCTTGAAGAATGCATAGGAACCCCGTATGCCATCGCTGCCCGTACAGTAGCCAAAGGCATAAATCAGTGGAAAGCGAAGTTCTATAAGACCGAGGATAGTCTCGAAGTGTTTGTTGAGGCGGGGACAAAGCACATGGGGGACATGGAAGAAGCCTTCCGGAGGGACCATCTCCCAGCCCCGCAAAAGGTTCCGAAGGCTCACACGGCAGCGCAACCGTGTGACCTTCTCGCATGGGAAGTCCTTCACATGACGAAGCACAACGACCTACGCCGAAGTCTTTTCAACTTGATTAACGTTCCGTCCTTGTTTGAAGGAATTATGAGAGAGAAGAATTTAATGCACGCCATCACGGAGGTAAAGGTTCCCCTTCGCGCAGCCACGCCGGAAGGCGTGCAGTATGTCTATGGCACATCTCCCAAGAGAATCCGCAAGCGAACGATCACATAAAGACTCCCGTTCATCTGCCTTGAACCGTAGGAAAACGTGGGCAACTGCGGGCAATCGTGGGCAGCTAAGCTATTGAAACCCATAAAAACGCCAGTGTTTATGCGGGTGAGAAGCGATTACGAATCGCTTTTAATCCAAACGAACCTAAGCCACCAACCCTAAGCCCAAGCAAGATCAAGGACTTAACTGTTGGTGGTTTTGGTGTGTTTAGGCTCATTTTTGGCGGTTTGATGGAACTTTCATGGAACCTTGTCGAGTTAGGGCATTGATTGCATCCCTGTAATTCGTACCGTATCTATCGAATCTGAAGCAATTCTGTTTCCGGCGCGACGGTCGTCCTTGTCTCCACCGTAATCCGGCTGAGTCCAATTGGGCTGCGAGCCTGAGAACCGCTGTCTCGTAATTTCCTGGCACACTTTCTGAAACCTCAGAAGCATGTACAATCTGGGTTCGACGATCAGGTTTAGGGAGCTCTGGAATGAGTAAGGGATTTGCGTGCTCGCTGCAAGAGCAATCGGAGCACGCGCAATTGACGTTTACGAGCGCGAGAAAAGAATAGCTGGGAGACCTGGACTCGAACAGACCATCTCAGACACTCGAAGTTCGTAGGTCTGCGCGAGGACAAGAACCCACGCTCGGTGACCAAAGAACATGCAGGTGAGGGTTGAGGGCTATGACCGATGTCTCTGGAAGACGCCCTTCGAAATCTCGGTGGGCAGCAATGGCGAGGGACGGCAAAGGGACGGCAAGAAAGTGATGCAGTTCTTGGAAGGTGGAAGGTATATTGCAGTCGTAGCCGATGGGAAAGTGCATCTCTACGCACCCAAGAACTAATCCGGCCTGCTTAGGGAAGCTAGGACGATCAACCTAGATAGAATTAATCATGGATTTACAGGGCGCAGCACACAGCTTTCCCAAGCCCAGTGGGGTCTTGGGCGACGCCAACAACTTAACCACGCAAGAAAAGGGATTAAACGGGAAGTACGAATCAAGGAGAAAGTTAGGCGACGGAGGAGGGGTTTAAGCCAGGCGGTGGGCGATAAGGAACCAGCCGCGCGGGTCTTCGCCGGAGAAGGCTCCCTGTCTATAGTCAGGGCGGATTTCGAGGCGCACGGGCTCGAGGGATTCGATTTCCCAACCATCGGCAAAGGCATGGCGCAACTCGGACTGCGAGACGCGTCGCGGTCCTTCCGTCCCCGGGGTGGCGTCGCTGAAACAAAGCAGGAACAGACGCCCCCCGGGATTGAGGACGGTATTGAGCCCGCGCACGTAGCGAATGCGGTCCGCGTCGGAAAAAACGTGAAACAGGCCGGAGTCGAGTACGTTATCGAAGCGTTCGGTCCACTCATGGAGTTTTAGGGCATCTTTGACCAGGAACTTGACGATGAGGCTGCGCTCGGCGGCCTTGCGCGGCGCCGCAGCGATGGGTTCCTCCAGGAAGTCGAAGCCGGTGACAGCATGGCCCCGTGCGGCGAAGAACAGGGCGTTTTCGCCGGTGCCGCAACCCGCATCGAGAACCGAACCGACGATCTTATCGGCGGCGGCCTGGAACGTAGGCTGGGGCTTGCCGATGTCCCAGGGCGGGCTGCCGGCGTAGGAGCTGCGAAAGGATTCGCGGTCGTGGCTCAAGACGTTGTTCGAGAAAAGATTTCTCTTAGTTCATTCCTGAAACGTCACGCACACACCATTGGGGTCAATCGCGCCGAACTCTTTCGTGCCCCAGGGCTTGGTTTGCAGTGGACCATTCGGGTGCACTTTTCCCCCGCGTTTCTGGTATTCGGCATACAGGGACTCAATGCCTTGGACGGCGATTCGCACCATCGTCTGGTCTCCGACCTTGCGCGCCAGTTCTTTGTCGCTCATACCCGCTATGTGCAGGTAGGCCTCGCCGCGGTTGATTCCTGCGTAGTTCGGTGGCGTGGCGTCACGAAAGGTTTCCTTGAAGCCACAGATCTTCGTCCACCAATTCAGGGATTCCGTGGTGTCGGCAGCAGGAACAACCGGTATTGCGCCTTTGATGATCGGGTCCATGACAGAAGGATAACCGAATTCCACCCGGGTCGCCTACATCCGTGCCGGTCCCGACTTTTCGAAATAGCGGCTTGATTCACAGTATTCTGACAGTATAATCTGCCGCCGTGATAAAGAAATCCGAACCTGAGCACAAGAAGTTCCCGATCCGGCGCGAGGATGGGATACACAAGATACCGCCAGCGAGCGTGTAAGCCGGATGTCGAATTATTCAGAAAAAGAGCTGACGCTTCTGGTGTCACTTCTGGGATCACTTGGATTGTCGAATGTGAAATAGCGTGTCTTGACGGGATGAGGCAGTTGCAGGCGTGTCTGCCGGCTGACTTAAAAGGCCGAGCCATAGGTGCCACGGAAGAGGCTCATTCCACTTCTTCTTAAATGCCGCCTTTTGCCGCCTCGCGAAATCGCTAAATGACTCGAAGCAAAATGGGATGGTTGGTAGGGGCGGTGGGGATCGAACTGCTTGAGGCATTGAGGACGCGCAAGTTATTGATTATTGATTCTCCGAAAAGGCAAAGAGGAGAAAAACCGGAGAAACGCCGAACCGAGGTACATGTGGGGTACACGCCCCCGCTAGCAAAGGTGGTAGCTTTCAGTCTCGCGTAAAGAAACCGTTCATTGTAGGCCGACGATCCAGCAGTTGCGTGACTAAATGTACCCTACGCCGCGCTCTCAGGAGAATGCATTTTCTCAAACAGGTCGGGAAAACGTCCAAGCCGAAATCTCCTCGAAAAAGACGGAACTCGAAGCAATGGCGGTTGAAGAGCAACAAAGGGAAGCCGCGAATTGGAAGCTGAGGAACAACTGGATACGGAGCAGGCAAAGCTCGGCAGGCTTGAGGATCGCGTGGATCGACTAGGATCGACTGGAAGAAGAGTTGGACAACAATCCGCATTAAGCCCAAGTGCTCCGTTATTGCGTCACGCGCTTCGTCTTGAAGGTTACGGTATAAGTTTCGAGCGGGTAGCCATCAGGCGACGCAAATGCTAGGGGCGTAAGCACGAAGCTGTACTCACAATCCGGCTTCAGGGAGACCTGCAGCTTAATCGAGAGGTTGCCAGGTAGAAATTCCGGCGTGCCGCTAATTGGACAATGTTCCTTAGCGTCCGAGTCGCAACTAATGGAATAACCGTGATGCCTCGGACCTGCTTCCGGGTCAAGCGGCTTGTCAAACGTGATTATGAGTTCCTTTGTCTCCGGGTCAGCGCTTGTTGACTGATTCGGGAAAGGTTGCAAGCTGGCGACGTGGACGCAATGCCGATTGAAGCTGGCAATCGATTCTGCGATACGTGGCGCAAGTGAACGGTAGAACTCAGCCACGACAGGCATCCAGCTCTCAAACGTTGTGTAACGGCTGCGCTGGGAGTCGTATTGATGCAGCAGATCAACAAGTTCGTCCATCCAAACAAAACCGACCCTCTGCTCTCCGCGTATCTCGTTCCGAACTTCACGGCTTTCATGGCCTCTTGATTCGAGGTACTGAATTACGGCTGCCCTGACGAGCGATTCAATAACCATCGTGTCTGAGTTCCCATAGGCTTGTGCTCGCATCTTGTCAGCAACACGCTCATAGATCTGTTTGGCAGAAGCAAACTCACTCTTGTGTTCGGCAAAAGCCGGATTCACGAAGGAATGGTTGAACTCGTGAATGATCGTCGGCAGGTAATCCGCATTATAGGTGGGATTTCGCGAATCATCTTGAGTCCAGCATCCGATAATGGAAAACAAATCCTCGTGTCCGTCAGGCCAAACGACTCTAGGGCCGTAGTTCCCGCCGCCGTTATTCATCCCTAGAATCAGATGGTACTGTCCTGTGCGCATATCTCCATAAAAGGTCTTGTACCAATTCAGATCGAGGTCGGTTAGCACTACTCGAAAGCGTTTCTCCGCAAGATCATAGAAAGACTGGTGCGCCGCCAGGAATTTCTCAAAATGAGTGACGCGATAAAAATCAGCCAATCGCTGGGATAGGAGGACCGCGTTGTCCTTGCCGAAGCGGGGGTCTGGAACATTGTCCGTGAAGGTAACAAGTGGATTCAGCGCGGGCGCGGGCGACAAATGAACTGCGAGGTTCATCACGGTGTCAAACCCTACGTCCCTCTCACTCGCCAGCTTCCGCGCAAGAACTACAGCCGGGTGTTCTTTATAGGGTGAAAAATACGAGTCGATATCCGCGGTGTACGTCTTGAGCGGACTCATGTTGTACTCGGAGTTCCCGGCTAAGCGAAAAACAATGCTAAGCAATTCAACACGCGGATCAACTTTCGGCGAAACCCCCGCTTCGCTCCCGCGCGAAGTTCGAGCGCAAGCGAAAATCAGAACAATGACAAAGGACAACCGCAAGTGTCGCATTGTACTCACGGCCATCATACTCCAGCGGGGCCGCGCCTCGCGATCTGGCTCCCCGCTGCGGGTGTCGAAACTAACGGCGGCTTGGTATTGTGATTACCGAGAATTCCGTCCGCATCTCAACCAGCATCCTCGTGGCACCCTGCAATTGCACCGGACCTGGAGGATTCCGGGCGTCTGCGGCGCACAGTCGACGAGTACATCCAAGTGCAGGGAGTCCGTGTAGCGAAAGGTTCCAGTGTTGGATTAGCAAGAGTTTGGTCGGCCAGATCAACGGATCAACGTCAATGCAACTGGCTTGCTCCGGCTAAACGGCGCGTCGCTGGTATCGGTGGTGTAATCCCCCGACCTGAGGAATCGCTACCACGCGCCCCTGTCCTGGCTGTTCCACTGCCCTGGGCTCCGGGGCGTTTTTGCCCAAGGCTAAATGCGTACGTGACTGCTGATAGTAAGCAAAATAGTTGTGCAGGGTTCGACGCAACGACCTCTCATTCCACAGGATAATGTGGTCCAGGCACTCGCGTCGGATGGAGCCCACTGGCCGTTCCGCAAAGGGGTTTTGCCAGGGGGGATTGCGGTGCAGTAAGTACTTCCTCCCTTCCCATATGTCGGGTCATGGCGGCGAAGTCTCTTCCGTAGATGGCATCTCGATCGCGCAACACAAATCGTGGGGCCTGGTCCCAGGGAAACGCTTCCCGCATCTGCTGCATGGTCCACTCCTGCGTGGGATGTTCTGTCACCGCAAAGTGCACCACCCGGCGTCGCTCATGCGCTAGCACAACAAAGACGAACAGGATCCGGAAAGTCGCCGTCGGCGCGGTGAAAAAATCGATGGCCGCGGTCTGCGCCAGATGATTTGTCAGGAACGTTCGCCAAGTCTGGGAAGGCGGTTTGCGTGGCCGAGGCAAATATCTGGCCACTGTGGATTGCGCCACCGCAATCCTCAATTTGAGCAGTTCTCCGTGAATGCGCGGTGCACCCCACAAGGAGTTGGCTTGGCGAATGCACCGAATTAGATCACGAATGTTGGCCGCAACTTCTGGCCTTCCAAGAAGGCGGCGCGATTTCCTGGTCCAATGCCGGGCGAAGGCTCGGCGGCGCCAACGGAGGACTGTGTCGGGCGGAACCATCTGCAGACATCGCCGCCAACCGGACCAGAATCGGTACAACACAACCCAAGTGAGCCGATCGCAGTGGTGGAGGCGCAAGCGACGCGGCGCGTTCTTTTGGAAAACCGCGAGTTGGTGACGAAGCGCGAGGATCTCCGCCTGCAGGGCAGCGCGGGTTCGAAAACTGGAGGCTAGCAAAGTGAAAAGGGCGACGAAGAGAGAGCTCATCGTAGTAGCCACCATGATCTCACGAATGATCGGAACCCCTGTGTTTTCAGACCGGACGGACCTAATCACAGGTCCACGTTTGTCCCTCTAAGCGGAAGAGCAACTTCGCTGGAGATGAACCCCAAAACTGAGACAAGTTATGGTACTCCCACACATCGGATAAGTTTCGTGTACCCGACCTGCCGGGCACTGAACAAGCAGTTGAGAGTATTCTCTCATTTCGGGCATGATCTACGCGGCGGTGCGTATACTGGCACGGCGCCCTGGCCGCTTGCGGGAAAGAAATGGGGACAACGTATATGGTCACAGGAACGATTTCTACATCCGCGCTTGTCGTTGTCATGTTTGCTTTCGCCGATGGCCAGTCTCCTCCAAAGACCACGACTCCGTCGGATGCTGATATTCGACAAATACTCGTCGATCGAATCGACCTCCAGCACCAGAGCGTCGGCATTGTGGTGGGCGTCATCGGGCCCGCGGGACGGCGCGTGATGCCTATGGGCATCTGGAGAAGGACGATCCACGTCCGCTCAACGGCGACACGATATTCGAAATTGGCTCGGCAACGAAGGTGTTCACGGCACTGCTGCTGGCCAACATGGCGGAGCGCGGCGAAGTCGCGTTGCGCGATCCTGTAGTTAAGTATTTGCCGCCCGGCACAAAAATGCCTGAGCGGAACGGGCGTTCGATTACGCCCGTCGATCTCGCCACGCACACGTCCGGCTTGCCGCGATTGCCCACAAATATGTCTCCCAAGGATCCGAACAATCCCTATGCGGATTATTCGGTTAAGCAACTCTATGAATTTCTCTCCACGTACCAACTTTCCCGGGACATCGGTTCGCAATATGAGTATTCCAACCTTGGAGGCGGACTTCTGGGGCATGCTCTCGCCCTGCGCGCTGGAATGAGTTACGAGGATCTCGTCGAGTCTCGAATCTGCGCTCCGCTGGGTATGAACAGCACGCGTATCACGCTCACGCCCGAAATGAAAGGGCGGCTCGCAGGAGGACACAACGCCGCGCTCGAAACCGTTGAGAATTGGGACTTGCCGACGCTTGCGGGAGCAGGCGCGTTGCGATCCACTGCCAACGACCTGCTGACTTTCGTCGCGGCAAATCTGGGTTACACGAAATCGCCCCTTGCATCGGCAATGGCGGCCATGCTGAAAGAGCGGCGGCCCACCGGCCAGCCGGGCCTTGAAGTCGCTCTTGGGTGGCACATATTCACGACCGGTGGCAAAGAAATCATCTGGCATAACGGTGGTACCGGCGGGTACCGGTCATTCATGGGCTTGGACCCGAAGGCCCGAGTGGGCGTGGTTGTGCTCTCAAATGCTGAAACGGCGGCGGGCGTTGATGACATTGGCCGGCACCTACTTGACCCGAGTGTGCCGTTATTGACGCCGCCGAAGGAGCATAAGCAGGTTGCCGTGGATTCGAAGCTGTTTGACGGCTACATCGGAAGGTACCAACTCGCACCGGATTTCATTATCACTATTACGAGAGATGGCGAGCGTCTCTTCGAGCAGGCCAGCGACCAGCCGAAATTTGAGATCTTTCCGGAAGGCGAGCGCGATTATTTCCTGAAAGTCGTCGACGCGCAGATCACTTTTGTCACCGACAGCAAGGGGCGAGCGACAGAGTTGATCCTGCACCAAGGAGGTGTGGCTGGCGAATTGTTGTTTTGCCCATATTTCCTTGGGATTTCCCTTCCTGCTACGATTCTGCGATGAGCAATCTGGTCATTCTGTTTATCCATTTCATTGCTACCCTGGCCCGCTTGCTCGGTCCTGGCGGTGTC
>WNGO01002641.1_pt1 | contig 11413 bp, 5 predicted proteins | sample 5400511 | NCBI WGS metagenome assembly WNGO01 (sample SAMN13153380, study PRJNA577476) | soil metagenome | isolation source: 20 cm soil or saprolite under Garry oak tree replicate 2 | place: USA:California | collected 2016-06-15
GAGATACATTCGTGATGACGCTTTCCCTCGTTATGTTGGATGAGATGGGACTGACGAATTCAGGCGTCAGATCAATCTTTCTCCGCTTCGGCGACTGACTGCGTTGCCTAAATCGACTCTCGTCTTCTTCAGCTTGAGAGTACGCGGCCATCGTAGAGGCAGGTCTCGGCACCAGCGTTGTAGACAGTCCCGACAAAGGCGCTTTTGGCTTGAGCGCAGGAAGCGGTATACTGAATGGTTTAGTGCGTTCCCCGTTCGAATTGGCACTTGCAGCATCGCGCTGCTGCGAAGATGGAATGGGCAGCGGTATAGGACGAGGCCGGCGACCTTCGAAAGGAACAGAACCATTTTTCTGTTCCTGGTGATTATCTTGCCGGTCTTGAACCTGCCGATATTCGCTCGCAACAGGACCGTTGTTTACGTGGCCGACAGAACCACGTTCAACCCTCGCCGGAGGCTGGCTGGGTCCGTCTCTGCCTCCATGCGCTCTCCGACCACCTCTCCTCGCCATTTGCGGCCCCATTTCCCGGCTTCTGACCACCGACGTCGTCGCGATCACAGGAGGCAACCCCACACCTTTGCGCTTCCTCAATGTTTCGTTGGGTTGTAAATCTTCAGAATGCACCGGTGTTGGATTTTTCGTCGAGGCTGCCTGCGCCTGCGCGGCGGTCGCAGCCCTACGTAGCGCTAAGCCGTTTACCATTGTGTTGTATGAGCGCCGTCTATTGCCGGTTCTATTTGGTTACGTCACGGGCAGGAACCAAAATATCGATCGGGATTCGGCAGTCACCGCTTTGATATGCACAGTAAACTTGTGGGTTGTGGGCCACCGCTTTGCGTGGCATGTTCCGAGGCACATTGCCCTCTTTCTATTTTTATTTTTCCTTTGTTTCTTCGTTTCTTATTCAACTGAAACCTGGTATTTGTGAATTTAGCCCATGTGCATTTAGTGGTGTACTGTTTCAAGTGTCTGATGCTTCATATAAAGCACCACATGCATGCATGTTTCTGCAGACAAGCAAGTCAATATCACTATTCAAAATGCCATCTCTTATCATACTGGCTCCAGTACTTATACCATCATGAAACCAAACAGTTGTATTATGTGATATGAAACGTGATGTGAAGTGATTATTGCCATAGTATAATATTCCCCTCAAGGAGTACTGTTGTTTACTGTTCTGTATATCAATCTCAATGGTGTGATCTAAGTTGATTTTTTGGCCAGTAAAGTCAAAAAGTATTAAAGGTATTGCATGCAATACGCTGAAAACTCTTTTCATATGAGTGTTACATGTTGGGCATATTTGATTTTCTTCATGTGCTAAGGTAGATATATAGTGTTGGATGGAAAGACTGTTTGAGAAAGCTGTAGTAATTAAGCAGCTGTTTCTTGTATTCTCATGGTTATTGATATTTATTATGTGTTCATTTTCACACATCAATTTAGATTGTAATATTGGTTCAGGAGTTTGAAGGGTGTAGTCCATTAGATCATATAAGGATGTATAATGACCCCAGGAAAAGTAATCAGGATTATTATCTGCTAACAAAAGCCTTAAGTTGTCACAAGCAGTATTAATGGAAATAGTTCCATTGTTAACATCCTGAAAGTTTTTGGCAAGCAGACCTAGAAATTGCCTGTTGATTTCCTGAAATGTGTTACTCCATTTATTCATGTCAGTGTACCATAATGCATATAGAATACTAAAATATGCATCAAAAGCACAGCTATTTTCTCTCCATGTGAATTGTACTGGAACAGGGTGATTTGGTATGTGATGTGTCTGCTTTGGTGAATCATTATGCTGTTTCTTCTTGGGTCTATTGCTTTCATCTTTCATGTGTACTTTCCTCTTTTTCAAATTTTGATTTTCATTGTGCTCTGTGGCAGTAGATGTAATTTTTTGTTTGTTGTTGTCACTTTTTCTGATCCTTTTTATCATTTGCCAATCCATGTCTTCTCCACAAGGTTGTAAAAAAGGGTCTGTTGTATTCCAAGTCAAAGAAGGGTGTAGAGATGATGGAATATATGAATGTCCTTTTCCTGTTCTATACGATGCAATCAATGTATTTCTTGTGCACCCAGCTACGTTGTCAGGCAGTTTGTCATTGTAGTGGAGTTTGGTAATTTCATCCAGTAATTCTAACTCTCTAAACTCTTGGCGTAAAGCTCCTGATGCTTTTCCTCTTATTTTTCTCTCATCAAAATTCTGTAAAATGATTGTATTCTCAGCTGTAGTTCCTCTGGACATGGCAGTGTAATAAGCTTGATGAGAGCGACAGTCATGGAGGTCTACAACATTGTAAGTTCGGGTCTTTCCTTGTGAGGCATAATCTGTCATTGCAAAATTAGGCACGATTTCTACCTGAGAACGGTTGAATGTTATTTTGTTGTCATTTCTTAGTTTGCAGGTAATTGTTCTTTCATTACGAGTTAATGGCACAACATTAGGAGGAAGGTTTGTTATTTGCACAGGTGTGGGGGGGTTTGTTAGTTCAACAAAGAGGGTATCAAGTATTTGTTGATTCCATGATCCTTTGCTTGATTGCCATCCTACAACTGTGGCCTCTTGTCCATTAGTAATGCAGAGTTCTGTGGCTTCATTGTGTTTGATCATGATAGGCATACTCAAACATAGAGACAATTTTCCTGGAATATGTTTATCAGCTGTAGAATGAGGTAAATCCCAAAGTTCTTTTTGTAAATCATATGAAATGGAGGTCACTTTCTGAACAGAATTCCTGTGTTTATTATGGTGTTCAAGACCATTTGTCTTTTCACTATCCTCAGAAAAGAAAAGTGTTAGGTTTTGTCTTGTCATTTTTGCAAATTTTATGCAACCCAACTTGTTTATTTCATCTTTTTGAATATTTTTGGCAGTAATAATGGAAATGTGGGCATACTTTGAATCACAAATAGAAGGACTTCCCATATGATGAGATGTTATTCTTGTTTTTAAAAATGTTATGTCTTCTGGAGTGCAATCTTTGTATCGCATGTTTTGTAGGGCAGTTCTTAGTTTTACATCATCAGGTGAGTAATTTACTTGGCGCATGTTTTGGCGCAGAATAACAACTGTAGTTATCTGTTGCCATAGTGCTTTGCCCATTGTCTCTTCTTGAGCCTTCCAACTGCTAGCAAATTTTCCAATTGTTCGACTAAATAATGAGACATTTTCTCCCCCAACAGGAGGAGGAAGTTGTCCAAAGTCACCTGAAAAAATGATATTTATACCACCAAATGGAACATCATAATAATTAAAAATGCGTGCTAATTGGGCACTAATGCGATACAAATCATGGCATGACAGCATGGAAACTTCATCTAAAAAAATGTATTTGACCATTAGCAATCGGCTACGGATTAAAGTCAGAGGTTTTCCATCATTTTCTCTCAGAAAATCATTGATTCCGAACTTTGAATGATAAGTAGAACCAGATATCAAAGCAGCAGCAGTTCCTGTTGGTGCCACAGTCACAAATTGAGATGATTTACCACACTCCATGAAAAACTTTGCAATGGCTTTGATGACTCGTGTTTTTCCTGTGCCTCCCATTCCACCTATATACATTTTTAGTTGTTGAGAATCAGCAAGGACAGCATGATGTGCGATTATTTTAAAAGCCCTTTCCTGGTCCTCATTGAGATTGAATGCAGAGGATATGGAGTTAATAGTATTTTCTTCAGGAGTTGAATAGAAATGCTTTTGTAGATAGTGCTTTGAGACAATTTTAACTTTTTCTGGGCAGGATGTGGCTTGATTTTTTCCAAATGAGTTTGGGACATCTTTCAATGATGATGAGTCATTCTCAACAAGGTTCTTTTTTTGTAACTGGACAGCTGCTTTCCACTGAGGACCTGTCATTTTACAAGCAGGCACAAATATGTCTTTGTTTTGGTCATGAGTATGATTAGTGATAGTGGTCCAACCTGTTTGGGTAAGGACAGAGTGAATTGCAGCAGCCTCTTTTTGCAGTTTCTGTTCTTGAGGTCCATAAATTTGACTTTCTGAAGAGCCATCATAGGATTCTTCACAATCAGGTTTTAAGAAACAATCATCTTCTTGACCATTGTCTGTTTTGTTGCCAGTGGTTATATCATTATCTTCTCCAAACATAAATAACATATTGTGTTTGCCCTTTTTTAATTGTGTTCTGTAATCATCACGAGCGTCTAAACATTCATATCTGATGTTAAAGTTTTTCATGATTTGTAGCTGATATTCTGAAAAGGTGTGTGACTGAAAAGCATCATCCCAAGTTTGGTTGTCATTTTTTAGATCTTTTCCTGATCTCCATGGTTTAAATAAAGTGAGCATAGTACAGCAGTAAATTTCTCTGTCTCCTTTGTCAGAACGTGGCAAAGAACTACCAATAAAATTGAGAACTTTTTTGTTGCCTGCCTTTGAAAAGGTGCAGGCATGAGTCTCATAAAAAGGATGATTGGTTTGGAATCTGTGGGAATTACCTCACAAATTTGTGTGATTTGTTTCACTTTGTTCTTGGTTATTTAGGTCATGTAGTTCATTATTGTCACTATTTGTAGTATTTTTTTTAGTTTTTCCAACTCGTATTCTGGAGCATTGTCTTTTCCAATCATATAAATTGAGGTGTGTTAACACTGTTGGACGAAACTTATAATCATGAACAGGAGATAGACCAATGATACTTTCATTTAGGTTGTATAGTGTCAGACTTGCTTCATTTACATTAGGGTCTGTACAACCCCAGCTGAGAAGTACATCATTGACAAAGGTCTTCCAGTAGAAAGGAATAAATGTATGTGAGGTGTAATGATCAGGATTGTTTAGCAAGTACATGCAAACCATTGGGCCTCCCAATTCTGTTTTGGTAGCCAATAAGTTAGCAATTTTGCATATTAACTGTCTTGCTTTCTCTGTATCAGAAATATTTTTGTTCAATATTTCAGAATTCTTGCTGAAAATGCTCTTGATAACATCAAAGACCACATGAGTTTTCAGTCCAGATTTTGTAATGTAATCTGAAATGTAGACAATGACTGCCTTTAATGCTGTTCCAGACCACATACAGGTTACATCAGTATTGCAACGAAATAAATATGTTAATGTGGGAGAGACACAGTTAATCCAGGGTTCCCTCTTTTTCAAATTTATTGCACCAGTTTGTGGGTCCACCTCAGAGTGGTCAAAAGTGGGCCGGGGAAACCGAGCTTTGCAATTTCCATATTTGTTGTCTCTACAACTCTTAAAGTCACTTTTCAGGCTGCTAGAACCATCTTTGTTCTTACCATAGTTGCAGTTATGTACATTTGACTTTAGAATTAAGTCATCAGTGGTTTCTGTATACTGTTTCCACCAGCTGTTTAACATTAGACACTTCTCACAAGAACCACATGAGGAGGAACACAAGGGAGGGGGGGATAAAGGCAGGGTCTCAGTAGGATCATTATAATTCTTTGCAGCAGCAGCTAGTTTGACATGTGCAGCTACATCATCATGTGTTCCTGTCTGAAACTCCCCCACTTGACAACTTTCAATCCAACTTATTATCTTTTGTTGAAAATCAGAGTTTGGGTCAAGAATTTGTGTGCGTATCTCTTGAGGTGTGAGATTGCCTTTTAGCCAGAGTAGCATGTGAAGGTGAAGAGTTAGTCGTCCCTGCTGTTCAACAGTGCCATAGTATGCACTAATTTGGCCAAATAATCCCTGGTGATCAGCACCATATCCAAGGACAACTTCTATAAAAGTGGTCACTATGAAGTGAAAAAATCGGGCACCTGCAACAGGATTGAGGCATATACGTCGAAGGCGCTCATCATAGGGCAGTATTTCAGGTTTGAATCTTTCATTTGTACTAGCAAAGTACAGACATATGGGATGCTTTATGTCAGCAGGTGAAAGAGTGATATACCAAAAGGGTGCACCAAGATGTGCAACTAAAGACCATATCTCATTGCGCATCCATTTTTTGCTGGTGGATGAGCCTTTTATGTCACCAGATATATGATCTAAATCAGACAATAATTTAAAACAATGTTTTTCTGCTTCTGTCACAGGTTGGACAAATTCATCTTGACTTAATTGTTGCAAAAGATTATCTATAGTGCTCATGTCCAAATGTAACAGTCTTTGTGTAATGTCATTAAACAAATGTTTTTTTGCCAGTAAGAAGCTGTTTGTGGTAGTTGTCATTACTTGCTGATGACTAAAGGCAATAAAGGGAAAGTTTGGATCTGTTTGAAATCGCTTGTCATGATACATGAGCAGTCTTCTCTTATGTTCCTTAATAGATATAGTAGAAACAGATCCAATTCCTCCTAAGCCATAAGGAAACAGCCATGGAAACATTTGAGAATACAACTGGGGGTTGTTCCATATGGATTCTGGTTGTTCACTATGACCGATAGCTAACATTTTTCCATAGTTGTTTAAATGTTGCAAGGCCTTAGCTTTTATTGCATTGGCAGATAGAGTCTGAAGCTGGTCTCCTGTCAATCCATGAACAGTAAATGCACAGGCACCAAGCTCTGTTCCATCCTCTTCTTCATTATCAAATATACTCATACCTTCTGCATTTTTGTTGTCATCCCTTTTTTGGTACTCAATGGACACAGGTGGAATGTGCTCAGGATATTCTAGTAAGTTAGACTCTGAAAATTTTACATGTTCATAGTCTTTGTTATTTAGAATGAGCCATTGAAGAGCAAGTTTTACATGATTTCTTCTTACAAGAAGAGGTGTCCTTGCATAATCAGTTTGAGATGGAATAGATGGGCCAGTGAAGATAATTGCCAGAACTTCATCTATGTCTGATCGTGGAGGAGGTAAAATGTCATATATTTTGGTCATTGGAGATTGGAAGGCAATGGCATTTGCTTTCATCTTTCTAAATCCAGAAGCAATTTTAATAGCACAACATGAGTGACGTATTCATGCAATTAGCATTCTTTCTACAAACTGCAATGAAGATAAGACAAATGGAACTGGCCCAAGCCAGAGGCCTGAAGCAAGAGAATGTTTGGGGATTCTACCTTGAGTAATGGAGATATGACATGTGTTACAAACATGCTTACAATTTTGGTCTAAAGCAAATGTATGCTCAGTAATAGGCTCAGACTCTGAACATCGCTCTCTGCGGGTGATGCCTTTAATGGACAAGAGAGGAAGATAGTTTTGAATTTGACTCAACTCTGTGAGTTGGCTGATAGGAGTAAGTAGTCCACAAATGGCACAGCCTGCCTCCTGAAATTTTTCTAGCTGCATTTTTTCACAGGCTTTAGAAATAATTGTGTGTGTAAGTTCTGTAGATAATGGTTCTGGTGGAAAACCACTACTTGCATGATTTTTTGTTTTTGTTTTTGTTTTACTAGCTTGTTTGCTCCTTTGAGCACAGAGCACATCATAAAGAGATACAATCATGAATTTTGAGACATAATTGTTACATAGTTCATTACACACATGAGCAGAGAAAAGGCTTCGTAGTTTTGATTTGGTGGCTCTAGTTGGAACACTAATACCATGCAGAAAAGCAACCTGATAACTTTCATTTACTAAAATTAATCCTACTAGTTCTGATAATGGAATTTGTACATAGATTGATTTTTTATCTGAAGTGTCAACTGGTGTCTCAGAAGAGACAATGACATGACCTTGAAATTTGAATTCACATGTCTCCAGTAGATAGGTTGCAGGTGTAACAGACAAATATTTTGACATGATCAAATAAGGCACAATGACACTCTTTCCCCCTCCAACAGGATGATTTATGGTGGGAGACACAAATTGATTTAAAAAAGAAACATGATTGTATGGTTTGGTGAACTGAATCATCGAAAGCACTAAGCACTTCCCAAAGTTTATCATCACTTTGTTTGTAATGTGAAGCATGGTGTTTGTACCCATTCTCAGGATTGAAATGAAATGATTCAGTAATTTGATAATATGATTTACCTCACTTTTTAGGGGCAAGATGTCATTAAGAAGGCCAATAACACAGTATACATCCTCCTTCAAGATATTGCTGAGAATGTCATTTAGTGATCTGGAGCCAAGGGTTACATCCTTGGATGGGGCATGGATACCATTAGGTGGTTTGGTAGCATAGTTTAGACCCTTTCTAGGGGCACAAAAGTGTTTAGGCAATATAATGGTAGGGTCAAGATCGTTATTTTGGATGGATTTGTCATCAAACAGTGTGAAGGCATGGTTTAGGCCCAAGTTCTGGGCAAGGATTCCATCAGGCAATCTAGTGGCATGATTCAGACCCTTATTTGGGGCACAAGTACCATTGGACAATGTAATGGCATGGTTTAGACCCAATATCTGGGCAAGGATGCCATCAGGTAATCTAGTGGCATGGTTTAGACCCTTATTGAGGGCACAATTACCATTGGAGAATGTAATGGCATGGTTTAGACCCTTATCTAGGGCAGACATGTCATCAAGAGGTGTGATGGCATGGTTTAAACCCTTATTCAGGGCCAATTTTTCTTTCTGGATATGAAATGCAGAATTACATTCAGATTCATAAGTTTCAGATGGATGTAACACTAAGTTGTAGAAACTGATAAGGCATGGTTTTTTATCAGAAAGATCAGCAAACTTACACAGTCTAAATATTCTTTTCACATGTAGCCAAGTTATATGGAATAACAGTGTGCATAAATGCACAAAGAAACCAAAGCAAATAAGCATATAGGTAAAGAGGATAAGGAGGCTCAACAGATTGTAGCTCCTCAAGAAGTTGAAGATGCTAAAAGTCATGAAGTCCCTGCTAGTATTGACCTGTGACAGATTCCCATGTTACCCTTGATATACAAGCAAAAAAAACTAACTAACATGTCTTATGCAGAACAAGGAGCATGACAGAACACAGGTAGTAATCAAAAGCCAGGTTTTGTATTTGAACATGCATGCCCATTCAGTCATTTCAGTTGAGGGATCAAACAACTTATCAACTAAAATCATTTTAAACACAAGGATTGGAACTTGTTCAACTGAGAACAAACCAAAAAGGAAAGAAATGTGTAGAGAGTAAAGGAGAGTCAGACGTGAGACAGGTCACGTTTTTGTGTAAGACGTGACAAACTATTCTGATTGAATTCATACATAGCTGTCTACAAAATATACCTCCATAATAACCCAAAATGTAGTCAATGAAGGTATTATAATAACTGTCCTGTTTTATGTGATGCCACTTGTTTTCTGAAGAGATGTAACCGATCTTCTGAATATTAGCGTTCTAAGGGTTAGTCACAGGTACACATCACGGTTGACTTAAGGGGATCACAAATTCTAGAGTTGGCAACTACAAAGATGAATGACATGAGGAAACATATCACTTTCGTCAATGGCAAGTTTATGGGATCTGATGATGATCGTCACGTAGAAGGGGAGTCATTTCTGAGGATTCGATGCGAAATTATCCATTCGTCTTACATGGATGCATCTGACAGCATTGTTCGTTGGTTACGAATGAGTGCTGATTTCCATGTAAACATCACTCAGTTGAGGTGCGAGGGGAAACACAGTTGGTATTCAGTGTTGTCTTGGCGATAGGCAACAAGATGACTAGCGCGAACAAGTCTCGCATCTCGAATACTGCACTAAGAGCTCTTCGAAAAGTGAGGAATGTCGGCAGTCGGCAGGATGGTGTATTTTGCAAGTAGAAGTATGAGTCGCACGATGAGGTCGACTTGTGACTCGATGTCGTGAGGCGTATTCGTTATCTCGCATGTCGTCGCGACTAGACCTAAGACTGTAATGTCTCGCATATGGCCGGGACCCTCATTCAGCTGTTGTCGTGGTGTAGCTTTCGGATTATGCAGGTGGTAGTGGTCGTGGCGCGAGCTGCAGGACGTTGTGGGTCACCACTCTTAGTGTTCTGTTTCTTAATGTAAAACAGACACTAAAAGTAAAGGAATTGTTATCGTAATCGATAGTATACCTCATTTTCTTTGCCTAAAGCTTGTACATGCATATCAACTGTAAACAAAATGTTTTTTTGACAAGAAGTTACTCTTACCCAAAAGACCACGGTCATGTTAATGTTGAATTGAAGCGTCAATGTCATCACAGTATTAGTTTGGTCTTGAGGTACACTTTCAGCTTAGCGTGCAGCATGGATGACATCCCTTCTAACTAAAATCGTGTTGGACGACTGATGATCTCAAAACTAGTCAGTAAGCGCACGCATCTTTGGTAAATCAACGTCAGTAAACGAGTCGCTACTGACATTCTTTTGTTATGTTGACGGAAGGACGGTGGGCGGCACAGAGCATCGTTTGGGAGATAGAATTGGCTACCGTCAGCTGCGTGCAAATGAATGGCGAGCAAAGAGTGTAAGTGTGGTAGAAGTGGATTTTCAATGGAACCATGGTCCATGACGCACATACAAGCTGAATCCATCCCAGTTATTACTTCCGCCACGACGACGCATGTCATCTTTTTCCACCGTGCCGACTAGGTAGTTCCATGGATCTAAGCAGATGATCTTGTGTTTGCCGTATCAGGAGGGTTGGGTTGAGATTGAGACAGAGGGTTGAGTGAGGGCGTAGTTGGAATTGTGAGAGCAAGAAAGAGCGTTCGTGGGTTGTAAAGACCGTGGTAGGAGAAGTAGGACGTGAATTAGATGCTGTTTGCATTGGGGTATTTAATGGAAGAGGAGAGTGAAAAGCATCGAGAAGTTTGTCCGATGGAGACTAACGTGAGTTAGTCGAGTTGAGGTCCTCTCTCCTTATTTGGTGTAACCGGGGTGGAGTATGAGCTGTCAACTACATACGATGACGAAGATGATGAGCCGAGAAGTGTGTCCGATGAAGACCAACGTGAATTAGTCAAGCTGAGGCCCGGGTTGGATTGGACGGCTTTTATCTCTTGCAGTGTATGACAGTGTTTGATCACACAGGTTAACGAAAACCATCACCTTGGCTTGGATGGCGTCATGTTGATAATATAATATGGAATGGAAAAAAATGTATTAAATAGTAATTATTTGGGTCCTTGGCATGTAAATGATTAGAGTAACTTCATACCGCCTCCTCCTCCAGTGCCTTAGCTACAATGATGACAAATAAAATATTCATAGTGACGCAAAAATCACTGCCAACGTTGCGGGATCGGGACCAGCTATTAAGAGCATATCCAACTGAGGCGATATATTTGTTGCTCGCGGGGTCTGCTTTGTCCTTCCTAAAACGTGGTAGTTGATGAAGTGAGTTCAGAGAGGCAGTCGTGAATCGGAAGTTTTGGATTTCTCTAACGTCATATATTGGCACTAAACCAATATGAATCATCAGTTTGATTGAAATTCTTTTACGATGTAAGACAAACACACCACTGTCGGTAAAACCGAGGGAGGCTGGGAAAAAGGACGAGTTCCCGGATCCAGAGGCGACAGACGCTGGTTTGGCGGCATGTAGGCCAGTACG
>WNGO01005608.1_pt1 | contig 11410 bp, 6 predicted proteins | sample 5400511 | NCBI WGS metagenome assembly WNGO01 (sample SAMN13153380, study PRJNA577476) | soil metagenome | isolation source: 20 cm soil or saprolite under Garry oak tree replicate 2 | place: USA:California | collected 2016-06-15
GACCGCGCACATGACTGCATGGTCGCGTTCGGCTCGCCCAAGGGGTTGTTCACCCTCCTACTCGCGATCGTGATCTCGGCGCCTTCGCACGCCAACAAGCTGCTGGCCGGATACGTGACGATGCGCATCCTCGGCATTCCGGCTGACTTTACCGACATTCTTCTGCTCCAGACCCTGATTTCATTCCTGCTCTACTTCGCGCCGACGCCCGGGGGCTCCGGACTGGCGGAACTCACGTCCGCGCTTGTTATGTCTGTTTACGTTTCGCGTGATTTGACGCCGAGCTACACCTTGATCTGGCGATTCATCAACAGCTACGCGACGGTGATCGTCGGAGCGTTGATCTTCTGGTACTGGATCCGGCGCGGACTGATCGGACGTGAAGAAGCCGTCGGACTGAGCTAACCCTAGCTTCCTTGCCCGGTTATTTGCCCGGGCGTAACTTCACGGCCTGGCCATAGATACGGGAGCACACCTGCATGGCGTTGCTTGAAATGGGAGGGAAGCGATTCACACTCCCACAAGGGGAAGTGCCGCTCGGTGCCGATCCCGGCAGCGTCATCCCGTTGGCCTTCCCAGGCGTTCTCCCTCGACATGCGAAGCTGAAGTCCCTGCCCGACGGGCAAGTCGTCATCTCCAAGGCTGTTCCAGAAGCCGAAGTCCTGATCAACGGCGTGCGCCTGGGTGCCGAACCCACGCCGCTGCTCCATGGCGACAAGGTCGAGGTGGGCGGTCAGGAGCTTACCTTCGTGGACGAACGCCGCAGCGGCAGCACCCAGTACGTCCAGGCCATGAGCCCGCAGGCGCTGGCCCAGGTCAAGGCGGAGGCAAAGGGTGGCAAGGCCACGGCCAATACCGGGGGCCGCGTCGTCTCTCTGACGGATGGCCGCGAATACGCAGTCACCGGCGCATCGCTGGTCTTCGGGCGCGATGCTTCCTGCGATGTGGTTGTCGCAGGCAAGGACGTGTCGCGCCGGCATGCCGAAATCGTGCAGACGCCCAAGGGGTACCTCCTGGTCGATTCCAGCACGAACGGAACGCTCGTGAACGACGCTCGAATCGAGGGGCAGCGGATGTTGGCCCGCGCCGATGTCATCACGATCGGTGAGGAGAAGTTTCGGTTCTACGCCGACACAGCGGCTCCCCCGTCCTCCCCAAACCCACAGCCAGTGAGGGGGGCGGTGTCGCCTGGTGCCTCTGCTGCGTCTCCCGTACCCCCACCGATGCCGAAGCTCCGGGAGACGGTTCATGGCATCCCGATGGCTCCCCCGGGCCCCCCGGCCCGCCCGGCGGCCCCCCCGGCCCCCCCGGCCCGCCCAGCTTCCCCTGCCGCCCCTCCCCGCGTCTCGGGTGCCCCGCTCGCGAGCTTTCTCGCCAGGGGAGGCGCCTTCAAAGGCCAACGGTTCAGCGTCAAGACACCGATCGTCAACATCGGGCGCGCCGATTACAACGATGTCGTGTTGCCTGATGAATCCGTCTCGACGAGTCACGCGAAGCTGCAACGCCGCGAGGGCGTATGGGTATTGGTGGACCTGGACTCCACCAACGGCACGTTCATCGATGGCGACCAGATAAAAGGGGAGGCACCACTCGCGCCGGGGTCCACGGTCCGATTCGGGGAGATCTCGCTCGTATTCGAGCCGACCGACGATGGTGAGGGTGTCGCAAGGGGCGGTGCCACGAAGGTGATGGACGTGCTGACGATGTCACCGGGGCCGGCCAGGCCTGGTGCCCGCGCGGCCGCACCGGCCGGTCCGGCCAAGGCTGCAAAGCCCAGGCCCGGGGCGAAGGCGGCACCCCCGGTCGCGCAAGAGAAGAAGGGAAAAGGATGCGGAGGCAGCGCGGCTGTGCTTCTGCTCGGGATGGTTGGACTGGCGTACTGGCTGTTTATCTAGAGATCACGTGCACATCACTTCCGCGGGCCGCACCGACGTCGGCGTTATCCGGTCGGGAAATGAAGACAGCTTCCGCATGATCCCCGACCGGGGGATCTTTGTCGTGGCCGACGGCATGGGTGGACACGCCGCCGGGGAAGTCGCCAGCGAAATGGCGGTTCGGATCGTGGCGGATGAGATCCATTCGCTGCGCGGCCTGACCGATCAGCAGGTCGCGGACCGGATGCGGGCCGCCATTCGGACGGCCAACGGCGCGATTTTTCAGCGCACGCTCACCGAGCATGACAAGCGCGGCATGGGAACGACCGTCACCGCGCTCACGTTGTACGGGACGCGATTTTTGATCGGTCAGGTCGGCGATAGCCGCGCCTATCTGATGCGCGACAGCCGGCTGAGCCAGCTCACCAAAGATCACTCCTACGTCCAGGAACAAGTGGACGCCGGCTATCTCACGCCGGAGCAGGCGCGCACGCATCCCTACAGCAACGTGATCACGCGCTGTGTGGGCGCCAACAGCGACGTCATGCCCGACGTCTATGGCGGGTTGGTGAAACCGCGCGACGTGTTCTTACTGGCGTCCGACGGCTTGACCGGAATGTTGGAGGACTATCAGCTGGCGGAGCTGCTCGCGCCCGACCGCATGCCGCAAGACGAAGTCGACGCGCTCATTGCGGAAGCCAATCGCCACGGCGGGCTCGACAACATCACGGCGATCATCGTGCGGATCGATTCCATCGATCCTCCACCCGAAGACGACGTCACGACGCAGCAGACCTCCCCGCCCCGCCGCTGAAGCTTTCTCGGATCAACGGTCCGCCGAGCAGCCGCGCGGCGACCTCCTCACGCGGGACTGTCACCAACTCGATCACCGCCTGCGCCGGTATCTCGGCCGGTTCGAGGACGAAGACGCGCAGCCGCTGCGCCGCGCGATGCAGCTCTGCCGCGACGCGCGGCAGGCCGAGACTCCCGAGGCCGGGGAGTGAAACGTCGAACATGTCGGGCTTCGACGGGAAGTCGAGGAACAGCTGGTCGGACCCCAGTCCGAGCTCGCGCGCCAGCCGCTCCTCGACGCGCTCGAGCAGGTCCGGGTCGCGCGACGGCCAGTCGTAGGTTTGTTGTGGCAATTCGGTTGCCTGGATGTCCAGCGCGCGCTTGGCGAGCCGCCGCTCGCGCAGTGCTCGCGCGAGACCGGTCTGATCGTGTTGCTGCAGCACGTGGCTCAGCCCATCGTCGGTGGCGACGGCGATGTCGTCCGGCGACACGCGGCGCGCGGCGATCGCGCGGCGCACCAGCCGCTTGAACATGGCGGTCGCGCTGCGCACGGCGTGATGCCAATAGACATTCCGGTACATCTGGTACTTCGCGAACAGCAGCGACTCGAGCGCCGCCAATCCTTTCGAATGCAGCGCCAGTCCTTGTGGCGAGAGGGTGAGTGACGTGAGCAGGCGGTCCACGTCGATCACCCCGTACGGGACTCCACACATCCGCGCATCACGCGAGAGATAGTCGAGTTTGTCCACATCGATCGGCCCGGACACGAGCCCGGCGAAGGGTGAGCTGCTGGTCCCCTGGATGAGCGGCAACAGCCGCTCCGGCGACACAGCGAGACGCTCGAGTGCGGCCGCCAAAGGACCCGATTTCAAATGCCGCTCGGCAAGCGATTCGTGGTGCGGGAGGCCGGCCTCTTCGAGCGCGTGTGAGAACGGGTAGTGGCCGATGTCGTGGAGCAGGGCTGCGAGCCGGACTTCGCGATCTTCCGTTGCCCGGCAGGCGAGATGATACGCCCCTAGCGCATGCTCGAACCGCGTATGTGTCGCGCCAGGGTAGACCAGGAAGGCATGGCCCAACTGCCGCACATACCGGAGCCGCTGAAAGGCCGGCGTATCGATGACGCCGAGAGCCTCGGGCTCGAGGCGGATGTTGTTCCAGAGCGGGTCGCGTACGACTTCAAACGTCACGACACAAACTTAGCGGCTTGCGGCTCGACGGCTAAGCGCGTGGGCCGGCATTGCGAACTCCCGGACTCACGGCGTCAGCGAACTGCTCGAAGTTCTTTTTGAATAGCGCGGTGAGTGTGCGGGCCTGCGCGTCGTAGGCCACCGGATCGCTCCAGGTCTGGCGGGGATCGAGCAGGGTCTCTTTCACGCCGGCGATCTGCGTCGGCACGTCGAGGCCGAACACCGGTTCACGACGTGTCGGAGCGCTGTCGAGCTCTCCGGCTAGGGCGGCGCGAATCATGGCGCGTGTGCTCTTCAAGTCCATACGGTGGCCGCTGCCGTACGGCCCGCTGGTCCAGCCGGTGTTTACCAGCCAGCACTGCACGTCGTGCCGCGCGATGCGCTCGCCCAACATCTTCGCATACACGGTGGGTGGCAGCGGCAGGAACGGCGCACCGAAGCATGCCGAGAACGTTTCCTTCGGTTCCGTCACGCCGCGCTCGGTGCCGGCGACTTTGGCCGTGTAGCCTGACAGGAAGTGATACATCGCCTGGTCGGGCGTCAGCTTCGCAATCGGCGGCATGACACCGAACGCGTCACAGGTCAGGAACACGATGTGGGCCGGGTGGCCGGCCATGCCCTCGGGTACGTGATTCGGGATGAAGTGAATCGGATAGGAGGCGCGTGTGTTCTCCGTGATGCGCTGCGAGTTCAAGTCGATCGTGCCGGTCTCGGCATTCACATCTACGTTCTCGAGCACGGTCCCGAACATTTCCGTGGTTGCGTAGATCTCCGGTTCGCCCTCGCGTGACAGCCGGATCACCTTCGCGTAGCAACCGCCCTCGAAGTTGAAGATGCCGTCGTCCGACCAACCATGCTCGTCGTCGCCGATGAGCCGGCGCTGCGGGTCCGCCGAGAGGGTCGTCTTGCCGGTGCCGGAGAGGCCGAAGAACAGCGCGCAGTCGCTCTGCTTCCCGACGTTGGCTGAGCAATGCATCGAGAGCACGCCCTTCAGGGGTAGCAGGTAGTTCAGCAGCGTGAAAATCGATTTCTTCAGCTCGCCGGCGTAGCGGGTGCCGCCGATCAGGATCGTCTGCTGCGCGAAACTGATGATGATGAACGTGCCCGACTTGGTACCATGCACGGCGGGGTCGGCCTGGAATTCCGGCGCGTGCAGCACCTCGAATCCGGGTGCGAAACTGGAGAGCTCGCCGTCCGCCGGCCGCAGGAACATGTTGTAGACGAACAGCGTGTGCCACGCGTTTGGCGTGATGAACCGAATCGGTAACCGGAACGAGGGATCCGCGCCCGCGTACACATCGCGTACGAACAGCTCTTGTGTGGCGAGGTGCGCCTCCACGTCCGCCTTGAGCCGCGCGAACTTGTCGAGCGCGATCGGCTGATTGACCTTGCCCCACCAGATCTGAGCGGCGGAGTCGGGTTCCTGGACGAGGAACTTGTCGTTCGGGCTGCGGCCGGTGTGAGGAGATGTCACGGCCGCGAACGGTCCCCTGGACGTCACGACCCCTTCGCGACGGCGCAGGGCGTGCTCGTACAGCTGCGATGGCGTCAGATTCCGGTACACGCGCTGCTCGGTTGAGATGCCCATTCGCTATTTGGTTGACCGCGCGTGGCGGCGATGTTCGACGGCGTCGATCGCGGCGATGACCGCCATATTCACGATGTCGGTGACTTCTGACAACCGTTGCAAGACATGGACCGGACGCGCCATTCCCACAAGGATAGGCCCGATCGCCTGTGCGTCGCCAAGCCGCGCCAGCAGCTTGTAGGCAATGTTGGCCGCGTTCAAGTCTGGGAAAATCAATACGTTAGCAGGCCCGCGCAGCTTCGCGAACGGGTAAACCTTGGTGAGAATCCGCTCCACCACCGCCGTGTCGGCCTGCATTTCGCCGTCCACCTGCAGGCCCGGCTCGCGCTGGTGTAATAAGGCGACGGCATGCTGTACCTTCGCCGCGACAGGATGCTTCACCGAACCGAAATTCGAGAACGAAAGCATCGCGACGCGCGGTTCGATCCCGAGCCGCGTGACGAATTTCGCGGTCGCCGTGGCGATCTCGGCCAGCGTCTCCGCGTCGGGCTCGATGTTCACCGTCGTGTCGGCGAAGAAGAACGTCTGCTGGCGGAAAATCATCATGTAGATGCCGCTGACGTGCTTGCGCCCTGGCTCCACGCCGATCACCTCGAGCGCGGGCCGAATCGAGTCGGGATAGTCGATCTCCTCGCCGGCGACGAGGGCGTCCGTGCGGCCGGCCCGCAGTAACAACAGGCCATAATACATCGGATCGAGCACGCGCTCTTTCGCTTCGCGCAGCGTGATGCCGCGCCGCCGCCGGCGCTGCCACAGCTCTTCGGCGAGCTCGTTCCGGTCGGGCGCGAGTCGCGGATTCATCAGCTCGATGTCCTCGAGCGTCAGCGACGCGTCGTCGGCCTGGCGGCGGATCGCGTCGAGATCGCCGAGCAGGATGGGACGCGCAATTCCTTCGTCTGCCAGGATGCGCGCGGCCCGCAGGATGCGCGGATCGTCCCCCTCGGGGAACACGATGCTCGGTGGGTCCTGTTGCGCGCGGGAAATGAGCCCGCGCATCACCTGCCGCTCCGGTCCGAGCCGCGCTTCCAGCTCGGCGCGGTACTCCTCGGCATCGACGATCCGGCCCGCGATGCCGGATGCGACCGCGGCCCACGCGACTGCCGGCGCGACCCAGAGCAACACGCGCGGATCGAACGGCTTGGGAATGACATAGTCGGGACCGAACTTCAGCTTCTCGATTGCGTAGGCGCGTGTGACGGACTCCGGGACTTCTTCCTTGGCCAGCGCCGCGAGCGCGCGGGTCGCCGCCATTTTCATCTCTTCGTTGATCTGCTTGGCGCGGACGTCGAGCGCGCCGCGGAAGATGAAGGGGAACCCGAGGACGTTGTTGACCTGGTTCGGGAAGTCGGAGCGCCCCGTCGCCACGATCGCATCGGGTCGCGCCTTTTTCGCCTCGTCCGGCATGATCTCTGGCGTGGGATTGGCGAGCGCAAAGATCACGGGCTTCTTCGCCATGCCTTGCAGCATCTCGCCGGTGACGATGCCGCCCACCGACAGCCCCACGAATACATCCGCGCCCTGCAAAACTTCGGCGAGTGCGCGCGCCTTCGTGTCGACCGCGAATCGCTTCTTGAACTCGTCGAGATCGTCGCGGCCGGTGTGGATGACGCCTTTGTGGTCGCACATCACGATGTGGTCGCGCTCGACACCGAGGCGCACGTAATGCTCCGCGGTCGCGATAGCGGCCGCGCCGGCGCCGGCGAAGACGATCTTGACCTCGTCGAGGCCTTTCTTGACCAGCTCCAGCGCGTTGAGGAGCGCCGCGCCCGAAATGATCGCCGTGCCGTGCTGGTCGTCGTGGAAAACGGGGATGCTCAGCGTCTCGCGGAGCTTCTGCTCGATGTAGAAACAGTCTGGTGAGCGAACGTCCTCGAGATTGATCCCGCCCACCGTGGGCTCGAGCAGTTGGCAGAAGCGGATCACATCCTCGGGATTCTCAGACCCGACTTCCAGATCGAAGACGTCGATATCGGCAAAGGTCTTGAACAGGATCCCTTTGCCTTCCATCACCGGCTTGCCCGCAAGCGCGCCGATGTTGCCGAGGCCGAGGACCGCGGTGCCGTTCGAGACGACGGCGACGAGGTTGCCCTTGCTGGTGTAGCGGTAGGCCTCGTCGGGGTTCTTGGCGATCTCCAGGCAAGGCTCCGCCACCCCTGGCGTATAGGCCAGGGACAGGTCGCGCTGATCCTTGAACGGCTTTGTAGGAGTGACCTGGATCTTCCCAGGGCGGCCCTGCGAGTGGTAGTCGAGGGCCTCCTGGCGGCGGCTCGGAGGCGAGGCCAGGACAGAAGTCCTTTTTGGAGAAGGGGTTATGCTAAGGGACCGTGACGGAGGCTGTCAAGACCGAGTCGTGCGTTGTAATATGGCGCCGATGCGGAAACGCTCGTTGTGGGTGCGCATGCCGCTTTTCCTCCTCACGCTGCTGCAATTCAGCGTGCCGGCGGCTGCCGCCTGGGCCGATGCCCGGCTCGGCGAACCGTCGGGTCCGGCGCACATCGAGTCGCACTCAACCGCCAGCTGCGTCCGCATCCACCCGGCCGACTGCGCATTCCACCGCTTTCTCTCGGCGCCGCTCGCACGCAATTCATCGACTGTAATTCGGATTCGCGAAGGGCGGGGAGTCAGTTGGACGCCTGCTGCGATCGAACGTTCGGCAACTGCTGCTGATCTCACTCTTCCGGATTCCCGCGCTCCTCCGACGCTTTCCTGAGTAACGGCGCCGCATTTCCGCGGCGACCGGCATTTCCGCGGCGACCGTACATCCAAAACAGCTCGCGCTCGTCTCCCTCTCGGGGGAGACGTGTGTGCGCACAGGGGAGAGCGTCATGCATTTCCTTTCGCTACTCACGACCTTGCTGTCCGCCACAAGCGGAAGCGCAGGCCGCTCCGTGATTGCGGACTTGCCGGCCACATCGGTGACTCGCCACGCGGCAGCGAATGGCGACATCGGCGGTACCGTCACTGACAGCGCGACCGGTACCCCGTTGGCTGGAGGCGAGGTCAGGATCCTTCAGGCCAGCAGTGTCATCGCAACCACCGTAACGGACGCCTTCGGGCGTTACGTCATCCACAACCTTCCCGCGGGAGCGTATCGCGTGGAGGTCCGGTATCTGGGATATCGCGCCCAGACGCGCGACCTGTCCGTCGGTGCAACTGAAGAGTTCAGTCGCGCCGACTTCAAGCTCACGCCCTTGCCGATCAACCTCTCCGCAGTCGAGGTGGCTACTGCGGTCCCGCTCGCAGTGGACACACGTACCGGAAACCAGATCTTTAAGCAGAACGATTTTCACGGGGCGCCCAACACCACGACGTCTCAACTCCTACAGCAGTCGATCGTGGGTGCGGCCCGCGCACCGACTGGCGAGGTGCACATCCGCGGCCAGCATGCCGAGTACACCTACTACGTGGACGGCGTGCCCGTGCCCTCCGGCATCTCGGGGAGCTTAAACGAACTCTTCGATCCGCAGGTCGTGAACCAGATCGATTTTCAGACCGGCGGGTGGGACGCGGAATACGGGAATAAGAACGCGGCGGTCGTGAACATCACCACGCGCATTCCCTCCGGTGGGTTCCACCTCGACGTCGATGCGTTCGGCGGCTCGTTCAGCACCGGTTCCCCGGCCAAGACGCAATCGTCCAACGGCGAGTCGCTGACGCTCAGCGCCAATTCCGGGAACTGGGGGTTCTTTGCTTCCGGATCACGGCAGGAGACCGATATGCGGCGCGAGCCGGTGGTCTTCGACACGGTGCACAACGTGGTAGAGAACTTCCACAATGACGGCACGGATCTCTTCGGCTTCGCAAAGCTCCAGTACACGGCCAGCGACCGGGACGTGGTCAATCTCGAGGTCAACCGTTCGCGCACGCGCTTCGCGGTTCCCTTCGATTCGGCCGAAGGGATCATCGACGATCACCAGCAGGACGTCAACGGATTTGTGAACTTGGGGTGGCGCCACCAGCTGGGCACGGAGAACCTGGAGCTCGGCCGGACGTCGGAAGTCTTCATCGGCACGTTCTTCCGCGACGGCAGTCTCACGTACACGCCTGGTCTCAGCGACTCGGCGACATTCACGTTTCCCGGCGACACGAACAGCTACATCATCGCCGAAGATCGCAACTTCTGGACAGCGGGCACCAAAGTAGACTATACGGTCCGCGCGCACCACGGTCTCGAGTTCAAGACGGGTGTGCTCGCGTCGTCTACGGGCGGCCACGAGGACTTTTCGTCGCAGACCAATACCGGGTCGCCCGGACCGACGTCGTCCTCGAATCTCAACGGCAGCGACGTGGGTGTGTATGCGCAGACCGCAATAGCGCCATCGGATCGGTGGGAGTTCCGGGCCGGGGCACGCTTCGACAATCACAACGCCCCCTTCGCGGGGAATCAGCACCAAGTCAGTCCCCGACTCAAGCTGAGCTTCCTCCCCGACCCGGCCAACACCTTCTGGGTGTACTATGCGCGGCTATTTCTGCCCACGAACGTCGAGGATCTCCGCGCCATCACCAGCACATCCCAGGGCGGCGTGGTCGCCGCGCCGACACTGCCCGAGCGGGATAATTTTTTTGAGCTCGGGTTTGTGCACCGCTTCCCCTTCGGTATGGTCAGCAAGATTTCGGCGTATCGGAAGAAGAGCAACCCGGGCATCGACGATGCCACGGTCGCCGGTACGGCGATCGTGACCTCGGTGAACATCGCGCAGGTGAGCATCACCGGGCTCGAAGGGGTATTGGAAATCCGCCCGGCGGGTCCCATCTCGGGCTATCTGAACCTGGCGATCAATCACGCATATGGGAGCCATCCGATTACCGGAGGGTTCTTCCCGCCGGATTCCTCGCCGGGATACTTCGACCTCGACCACGACCAGCGCGTGTCCGGTGTGGCCAGCGCGGTCTACTCGAATCGTGGGTTCTACCTGTCGGCAACTGGGATCTACGGAAGCGGCCTTATCAACGCCAACGATCCCGATTCGACGTATGGACGGGGCCTATTCGACTTCAACAATCACATTCACGTGGATCCGAACTTCATCGTCAATGCAAGTGCGGGGTATTCGTTCGCGGTCGGCAGCGCGATCGTTCGCCCGCAGCTGTATGTCGACAACGTATTCAACAGGAAGTACTTGCTGAAAGGCGCGTTCTTCAGTGGCGCCTCAGTAGGCCGGCCGCGGAGCCTGCAAGTCCGGGTCAGTATCGGCACTTGAGCCTTTGGTTGCACAAGGAAACGTCCGAGTCCCCGGTCTCGGGAGGCGGGGCTCGGTGTAGAAAGGTCGTCCCTTGGAGAAACATTGCGTCTCGCCGATAACACGGGAGTTCTCAAGTGGCTCGGAAAACACAGCTTTTCACGTTTGTAGTCATCGGGGGCTTGGCGCTGACGAGCGCATGCAGTAGCGAATCGGTGGGGCCAAGCCCCCTGCCGTCCTGCGGCGCGCACGGCACGCAGCTCTCACTCGCCGTCGCGCAATACACGTCAATCAATCCCGCCACCGATTCCGGCTGCGTGACATTCGCCGCCAACGCCTCGGCCGACACGGCCGAGTACCTCGTGCTGCCGTGGTCGGTGGGTGGACAGGCGCAATCGGCGCCGTTCACGCTGCAGGCCGCGTCACCGGCGGTCACATCGATCGCGTCGTCGCGCTTTGCCTCACTGCGCGCAGGAACGAGAGACGCAACGCCAGTCGCGTTCGATCACTTTCTACGCCAGCTCGGCAACACGCGCAGCTATCGGATCGACATGCGGTCGCCGGCCATGCCTGCTCCCGCGCTCTCGCGCGCATCGGCGGTGGCCGCTCCGCCGCCGGTGGGCGACAAACACACGTTCAAGGTCTGTGCGAACCTGAGCTGCTCACCGCCGCTCACGAACGTCGGTGCCGTTGCGCGATCAGTTGGCCAGCACATCGCGATCTACGTCGATACGCTGGCGCCTTCTCCTGGGCTGAGTGCGGGCGAGCTCGATGCGATGAAGCAAATGT
>WNGO01006547.1_pt1 | contig 11408 bp, 10 predicted proteins | sample 5400511 | NCBI WGS metagenome assembly WNGO01 (sample SAMN13153380, study PRJNA577476) | soil metagenome | isolation source: 20 cm soil or saprolite under Garry oak tree replicate 2 | place: USA:California | collected 2016-06-15
ACGTGGAGGACGGTATGGTGCACGTATGGCGACGATCATAGCGGTTGCAAACAAGAAGGGCGGGAGTGGAAAGACCACCACGACCACAAATCTAGCCGGAGCATTCGTGGCACGAGGCTATCGCACCTTGATGGTTGATGCCGACGGCAGTCAAGCGAGTGCTTTCTCCTGGAGGAGAACTGGGGAAAGTTCCGGCTGTTCGTATGAAGTCTTGGGATTGCAGTCCACCAATGTTCGGAACTTTCTGAAAGCTGCGTTGGCGGTGGATCCCTACGATGTCGTACTCATTGATTGTCCGCCACGCGACCCGGGAGAGAAGGACGGGGAAGTGCTCCGCAATGCGGTATTGGTGTCGAACGCCGTTTTGATACCGGTGATGCCGTCAGGGCACGACTTGCGAGCACTCATCGGCTTCCTCCAGTGGCTCCTGGCCATTCGCGAAAATACAAAACCTGACCTCGACATTCTTGCGTTTATTAACAATCGCGACGCCCGTACGAACTCGGCAAAGGGCGCCCGGTCTCAACTAGTGCTCAACCTCGTCGGATTGCCAATTCGCGTTTTGGAGAGCGAGGTTGTTCATCGTGAGGACATTCGGCGGACAGGTGATGCCGGGCTCACCGTTTTTGAACTCGCACCGGAAAGTAAAGGGGCAGTCGAATACACATCTCTGAGGGAGGAGATTCTGAAATGGCTAGCAGCAACAAGCGAGAGGGCGGCAGCGGTATTAACTTCGGCGCAGACTTCAGCGAGCTCCGCGAACGTCCAATTCTGAAAGGCGCCGATCTCGACCTGCCAACGTCGATGGAGGTGGCCCCTCCGTTGGAGGGAGGGTCTGAGTTAGGCCCCGCAGAAAGCAGGGAACCGGTGACCGCTGCAAAGGCCGCTGATCTTGACGACGACCCGCTCACGAAACTCCTGACTGCGGCCGAAAAGGAGCGAGGGCTGCCTTACACTTTTCGGATACCCATCAGCATGGACAGGGAGTTTCGAACTCTGGCCAAAGAGTTTGATCTGGACCTTTCCGATATTGCCAGGTCCGGTCTTGAGATGGCTCTCGTGAAGCTACGCCAGATGTCCCGGGCAAGGAAACGACCACGCCTCCAGTGATGACAATCGTGGAGGAAGATGCTTCCTGATTGCACGAATGCGTCCGACCTCCACAAATCTTTCCGGTATGATGGGCTCCGGTTGAGCGATGACGAAACGTTCACCAGTGAGCCGACTCCGCGGCCAAACCGCTCTCATCACCGGGGCCAGTCGCGGGATTGGTCTTGCCATCGCGCGGGCGCTGGCCGGCGAAGGCTGCAATCTGATTTTGACCAGCCGCGATGAAAAGGCCCTGGCCAGGATCAGCAGGGAACTGTCGCGTAAGAAAATCCGAATTCTCGCCCATCCGTGCGACGTGCGCGACCCTTATGCTGTGGATGATCTCTTCCGCTCTATCCGGCACCATTTTCGCCGGATAGACATTCTCATCAACAATGCCGGCGTCGCTCACGCGAATCTCACGGTGGACAAACTTCCGTATCCCGTGTGGAAGGATGTACTGGCCACCAACCTTGACGGCACATTCCTAGTTACGCAGGCCGCGCTGATGCTGATTCCGCGGGGCGGGACGATTGTGAATAATCTTTCGATCGCGGCCACGCGAGTCTTCGCGGGGTCCGCCGCTTATAACGCCTCCAAACATGGTGCTCTCGGGCTTACGAACACGCTGCGGGAGGAACTTCGTCCTCGGGGAATCCGCGTGATCGGGCTTTTCCCTGGCGCTACCGACACCGGGATATGGAAGACACTCTGGCCCGAGGCTCCGCGGAAGAAGATGATGGCGAGCGAGACGGTGGCTCGGGCTGTGGTGAACGCGGTTGTTTTGCCGACGAATGCGACCGTAGAAATGCTGGAGATTCTGCCTAGTAGCGGTACGCTTTAAACCAATGCATAAGAGGGCTGGGGCCCCACCACCCCAGTGTTTGCAGAACACGAGCGCGGGGTTGAGAGGGCACGCTCCCATAAGGCTAACTTAACGCATGATGGCTTCCGACTTTCGGATCAGGCCGCGGGAGCAACACTGCCAGTTTGCTGACAGAACACCTGCCCTATGAACAAGCGAATCCCACGCGTTCCAGAAGTTTCTGAAACTCCGCGTTCGATCGCATTTCGTCCCACTTGTGATCCAGAAGAAAGGGCATATGCACATCGCGTTCTTTCAATGCGTGGCCTAGCCAATGCAGTGCTCTTTCGGTTTCACGAAGGCCTGCGAACACCAATGCAACGTTATACGGCGGGACGTACCGCTCTTTCCTCCGCTCCAGCATTTGATGAATGTACCCTTCCGCTTTCGCCCTCTCCCCGGCCACTGCATGTACATAGCCCGCCAGCGAGAGTGCTTCCGAGTTGCCTCCGGAGAATTGCCACGCTAGGTTGCACGCCACGAGGGCTTCGGAATGCATGCCTAGCTTTTGGTAGACCTTCGCCGCACAAATCTGCCCTATCCAGAATCGCGACTCCATCCCCAAGGTTGCGTTGAATTGCTCGACCGACTCTAAGTCTCGCCCGGCATGGTAAAGGAATTGGCCACGCATGGCGCCAACAAATAGAGAGAGCGGATCGAGCACCATCGCCTGTTGAATGGTCGACAGGGCCCCGTCGTATCGTCCGGTATTCGAGAACACGTGAGCCAGATGGACGTGAGCAAGGGAATAGTTTGCGTTCAGCTGGATGGCCCGACGAGCCGCCAATTCGGATCCCTTGAAATCCCAATCAAGCCATAATTTCACAGCTGAGTCAGAAGTATGGACTTCCGCAGATTCAGGATCCAAGCGAACTGCCTGCGCAATCGCACTCTTTGCTTTTGAGGACACCTCGTTCGACTCAACGTCGCCCGAAAGCACGAATACCATGAGGGCATCAATCAGTCCCGAATGAGCCAGGCCAAACGAGGGATCATGCTCTGTCGCCTGCTGGAAATATGCTACGGCTTTTTGCGCATCGAACAGATTGAATTTCGCATAGTGATAACGCCCGCGCAGATAAAGGTCGTGCGCCTCTGGGTTCCGAGGAGCATTCCTGACGAGTTGCCGTCGCTCTTCGGACATCAGCTCTAACTTCACTTGATCAGCGATAGCAGCCCCGATTTCACCGTGGATATCGAGCATTCCAGGCAGTTGCCGATCGTAGTTCTCAGCCCACAAATGAGTCTGGTCTTGCACTCGAATCAACTGGGCCGTGATGCGTACACGTGCCCCATCCCGCCGAACGCTGCCCTCAAGCACATAGTCCACACCCAATTCCCGCCCAATCTGCGCGACCGATTTATCCGTCTGCTTGTAGGCCATGGACGAAGTCCGAGCGATTACCCCCAACTGACGCGGAGACATTTGTCCCAATCGCATGATGGTTTCCTCACTCAGACCATCACTGAAATAGTCCTGCCCTGGATCGCCGCTCAGATTCTCGAATGGAAGAACGGCAAGCATGACCCGAGACCGTTCTGCCTCGAACCGCGTGGTCTCGACTTTGGAAGCAATGACTGCATTGCCCTTGAAACGATACCCTTTTCCGAGCACGGTCTCGACATACTGCGGGTTTCCGGCTTCGTCCCCTAAGGAATTGCGGATCTTTCGGACCGCGGTGTTAATGCTGTTGTCCGAGTCAAAGAAGAGGTTCTTCCCCCACAGGCGCTCAATAATTTCCTCGCGGCTGACCAACCTTCCCTTTTCCCGCACCAGAAGGATGAGCAGATCCATGGGAATGCGTTCCATACGCACGGGTCTCCCCTCGCGGGTGAGTTCGTACCGGTCTACATCCAGCACGAACGCTCCGAACTGTATCCTCTCTGAATGCATGTTCACCGCTAAGACTGAGCTGCGCTATTTTACGGCGGCCACAGATTCTTGTGTGCTGTCTCTACAGACAATCTACAGGTGCTCTCCATTGTGTCGCGCAACATGCGGCTGCAAGATACTCAACACTTGGGGTGGGGCCAATGCGCCCTCCAAGAAAAATCTGGAGGCACCAATGAAATCTCGCATCTCCCTCTTGCTCGTGACTCTTGCTCTGGCAGCGTCCTCAACGTTGACAGCCCGTGCCAGCTCTTGCAACGATTCCACCATAAGTGGAACCTACGCCTTTACGCTCCACGGAACGATCTTCCTCCCGGACGGATCTACCCTACTCATCGACGGCATCGCCAAGCAGACGTACGATGGAAAGGGGAATATGTCCCAGGTCGACGCGGTTGCCACAAACGGCTTCCTCACACCTGGCTGGCGAGCTGGCACGGGCACTTACTCGGTGAACTCGGACTGCACCGGAACCCTTACGATTACGATCCCGGGGCTGTCCGACCTGCACCTGCAGTTCATCGTCGCGCAATCGGGAAACACGATCCACCAAGTGGTGACTGATCCGGGGGTCGCAACCACCGGCGAAGGGGAGCGCCTTCGCATTCCCAAGAAATAATGATCACGGTTATGGCAAACAAACATCACTTTGAACTGAGCGGGGGCACGGGCGCCCCGCTCGGTCCATCACTTCTCAGGTTCACGATGCAAACTAAAACCCATGTTCCGACTACGAAACGTTCGTCGACCTGCGGACTCGAACATCCAGCGTGAGTGAGCCGAGGCCACTGGCGGGCTCCGTTGCCGATCAGGGAGGAATTCTGCTTAAGTTAGCGCTCATGGGGCACGCTCCCCTTCATTGCGTTCAGGGTCGCGGGGCGGACGAAGGCGTCCGGCCCCTACACAAACCTAGCCGAGGGGAGCGCAGGCGGGGGAGCCAGTGGCGCTGCCGCCGATCTTGCTCCATCCCGACCAGGAAGAGCCACCCCAGACGTTGGCGTAGAACGCGTTGTCTGTGACTGCGGTGGCACCGCAGACCAGCAGACCAGCCGTGTGGCTCGTACATCCGGCGTTGTCGTTGACCGTGCCGCTCATGGCGCCGTAACCGCCCCAGCGGGTCGCGGCCCATGCTCCGCCGAAGAAGCGAAAATGAACTTCCCCCAAGCCGCCCAGGCCGAATTGCTCAGGCCCAGACAGGCGGGCAATAGAAGGAAAGACATCGGGAGACGTGTCATGGGGAATCCCTCTTCGAATGGAATCTGGAACGGGGGGAGGGACTGCCGCAGGATTATACAACGTGGCGCGGAATGCGGGTGTCAGGGGGTGGCAGGACGCTGGCAGCTAGAGGCTCCCATCGTTATACTTGCTTTATATGTCTGGGGTTCGCGAACAAGCGGCGCAGAAAACTTTTTACCTCGAGACTTTCGGCTGCCAGATGAATGTCCACGACTCAGAAAAGGTCGTGGGAACGCTGGTGCAGGAAGGATATCGGCAGGTGGAGACGGTCGAGGAGGCCGATCTCATTCTCTACAACACATGTTCGATCCGCGACAAAGCGGAGCAGAAAGTCTTCCATCGACTGGCGGATTTCAAGAAGCTGCAGGCTCAGGGAAAGAAATTCGGCGTGCTGGGATGTGTGGCGCAGCAGGAAGGCGAGAAGATTTTTGAGCGCGCTCCCCATGTGTCGCTGGTGTGCGGATCGGCATCTTATCGGAACCTGCCCAGCATGCTGGTACAGCTGGAAGCAGGGAAGTCCCCTGCCGCCGGCGCGACACCGGTTCGCATCACGGGACTCGATGACCGCCAGACCGATGAGTGCTTCGAAACTGAATTCACGGCCCGTACGAACCCGCATCGCGGATACATCACGATTATTGAGGGCTGTGACAAGTTCTGCGCCTATTGCGTGGTGCCATTTACTCGCGGAAAGGAACGCAGCCGGACCTCGGAATCTGTGTTGGCCGAGGCGCGTCATATGGCGGATCTGGGGTACACGGAGATTCAACTGCTCGGGCAGAACGTGAATTCCTACCGCGATCCTTCTGGAAATAAATCGTTTGCGGAGTTGCTGGCCGCCGTGGCTGAGATTCCAGGAATCAGGCGAGTGCGGTTCACCACCTCGCATCCACGTGACTTTGGACAAGACATTGTGGAAGCCATCGATGCCGTGCCGACGCTCTGCGATCACGTGCATCTGCCGGTCCAGAGCGGCTCTACTCGTGTACTCGATGCCATGCAGCGGTTGTACGCGCGCGACGAATACCTGGAGCGGATCGCCTGGATCAAGGCCGCAAAGCGGGAAATCAGCATCACAACGGATGTGATTGTGGGCTTTCCGGGAGAAACGGAATCTGACTTTGGCGAGACCCTGAGCTTGCTCGATGAGGTTGGCTACGACGGCGTGTTCACGTTCAAGTACTCGCCTCGGCCAAACACACCCGCTTTGAGTCTGAAAGATGCCATCGCCGAGGAGGAGAAATCCCGCCGGTTGGAAGTTCTCATGGCCAGGCAGCGCGAGATTCAGATATCACGCTACAAAAAATATGTCGGGCAGCAATGTGAAGTAATGGTTGAAGGTAAAAATCCGGCGCGCGGGCAGTGGATTGGCCGCACCTCGCAAAACAAGACTCTGAACTTCACGGTCGGAGATTCGCAGGAGCCTAAGGTAGGAAGCTATGTGCCGGTACTGGTCACCGCAAGTTTTCCTAATAGCCTGGTCGGCGAACTGGTAATGTAGTCGGAATTGGAGGTCACGATGGAAGTGGAGATGACAATTCGCGGTCTGATGATGGATCCAGTAAGCAATATGCCCATCGTGATCTTGAAGGATGTTGGGGGCGAGGCGGTACTGCCGATCTGGGTTGGAGTTTACGAAGCGAACGCGATTGCGCTGGAGATGGAAAAGGTCAGCACGCCGCGGCCGATGACCCACGACCTCATCAAAAACGTGCTGACAGGACTGGAGACGCTGGTGCACAAGGTAGTGGTCACCGAACTGAAGGAAGACACGTTTTACGCTGTGATCTGGCTGGAGCGCAGCGGCGAAGTCATCAGCATCGATTCACGCCCGTCGGATGCACTCGCGCTTGCGCTGCGAGTGGATTGCCCAATCTTCGTGGAGGAGACCGTCCTCAAGACCTCCAAGCTAGCTGCCAATATGTCGGACCGGGTCACGAGCGACGAACTGCGCAAGTGGCTCGAGGGACTGAATGACGAGGATCTGGGGAAGTACAAGATGTAGGCGTCCGGCAAGAGCATTCACCACAGAGGACACGAAGGTACACGAAGGAAAACCGCTAATGGGAATGCATTCAGTTCACTTTACATAATACCTGTTATCGGACATTGCATTTACGCCCGTCCGAGCTCATCATTTACATCATTTACGTCCGAAGCTGACGCGGGCGAGAGCGCCCGCGCCACACGGCTATTGCGCATTATCCAGCCTCAGGAAGCGGGCGGCGTTGTTGTACAGGATGTCGCGTTTCTGTTGGGGGGTGAGGTAGTCGGCGTTTTGGATGATGCTGATCGAATAGGCCATCAGCTTGGGCCACAGCAGTTGATCGGTTCCGAACATCACGCGATCTTCGAATCCGGCGTCGACCAGGCGCTCGATGTAGCGGTTGACTTCTTTGATGGGATAGCTCCAGATGAGTCCGGCCACATCGACGTACACGTGAGAATTTGCCTGTAACAACGTGAGCATGTTGTCGATCATGGGATAACCGGCGTGCATGACTTGCACGCGCAGCTTGGGGTGGCGGGCCAGCAGAACGGGGATGTCGAGTTCTTCCGCAAGCGCGAAGTATTGATCGACCGAGGGATCGCTCGGAGAGAGTCCTTCATATTGCAGGCCGATTTCACCCATCACTTTAAAGCCGCCTGTGGTGAAGTCCTTGCGCAGTTCTTCCGTTGCGACGCGTTGCCCGGGCGTCATTCCATTGGAGAAAGCTGTGCCTGGGATGACTCGATTGGGTGCAGCGTCCTTCCACTTCTGCACGCTCTTGGGGTCGCCGAAGACAACGGCGGTCACGTTGAGGCGCTCCATCTCCGCGAGTACGTCTTTCATATACTCGCCCGGAGCCGATGGGTACAGCGCGGGAGTGCACGGTTCCTTAACCCAGCCGAAGGGGTCTTCCTTCCCTTTTGGATCGGAGGCCGTAAACTTCGAAGTGTTCGGGCACATGGGAGCCAGTCCGGGAAATGATGCGTCCATGGCGTGGACGTGGACATCGAGCACCGGCGGAAGCTTGGCGACGTCGGCGTTTTGAGCGGGGCAAACTGCGGAGGCGAGGGCGAGGAGTGCGACCAACTGTGTCAGCCTATGCAGCGAGATGCAATCGGAAAGCTGCGGGAGCATGGAGAGTCTCCTTAAAGCTAAGGATTAAGTCGATGCCATGGTATATCAGCTAGCACCGAGGACAATCTTGGGGTGGAAGAGCGTGCCGGCTACGCGCGTGGCGATGGCGATGAGGTCGTGCTGTCCGGAAAAGACTTTCACTAGCCGGGCGCGTGAGAGTTCGGGGAGATTCACCGGGCGTCCACTGCGGATGTGTGCGGTGGCCATTTCGTCGGCCGTGACCGACGGAAACGCCGGAAGCAGCTTACGGGGATGGATCACGTAGCGATCCAGAGATTCTGAAATTCTGAAACTGCCGTCCTGTTTTGCCGGCGCGGCAAGTTCTTCCAGAGTGTGTGCCTCAGCCAAAGTAAATTCGGCGACGCTGGTGCGGCGGAGAGATTCGAGGTGGGCGCCGCATCCGAGCGCCTTGCCCATGTCGTGAGCGACGGATCGCATGTACGTACCGGAGCCGACGCGGGCGCGGAATTGAGCGCGACCGGCATCGAAGGACAGAATCTCGAACTCTTTGATCTCGACCTGGACCGGCTCGAGCCGGACTTCCTGTTGTTTGCGGGCGAGCTTGTAAGCGGGAACTCCTTTGATTTTCTTCGCGGAGAACGGGGGCGGAGTCTGCGAGATTACCCCGCGAAACTTGTCCGCTGCGGCTTCCACCTCTTCCCTGCTCAGCGCCAGGTTCGTGGGCGCGCTTGTGGGTTCGCCTTCGGCGTCGTATGTGTCGGTGGAAAATCCGAATCGGATCGTGCCTTCGTAGGTTTTCTCCGAACTCAAGTAAAACTGCGCCAGACGAGTGAAACTTCCGATCACCAGCGGAAGGACGCCGGTGGCCATGGGGTCGAGGGTGCCGAGGTGTCCGACGGAACGCTGGCCGACGATACGGCGAGCCTGGTGGACCACATCATGCGAGGTCAGACCCGAAGATTTGTCGATTATGAGTACGCCGTTCACGAGGATTTGGTAATTTTGTATTGGAGTAATTTGGTAATTGAACGTTGGAAAGCATCCTCTTCCGGTGACCTCAATGTCGAGGCCCTTCAATTTCCCAATTACAAAACTACCAAATTACTAGAACTCTGCCATGTTTCCGATCAAAGACGATCAACCCCGCTACAGCACGCCTTACGTGAATACGTTTTTGATCGTGCTGAATATCCTAATTTTCTTTTATCAGTGGACGCTGGGACCACGCGTGGGAGAGGCTTTCGCGCGGATCTATGGCGAGGTTCCCGCGCATCTAGCGGCATTCCTGTCGGGCTCTCCGCAATACACGCTGCCGGACGTCGTAGTTCCCTTCTTCACCTCCATGTTCCTGCATGGCAGCTGGATGCATGTGCTCGGCAATATGTGGTTCCTGTACATCTTCGGCGATAACATTGAGGACTACCTCGGGCATTTCAAATATCTCATCTTTTACCTGCTGTCCGGATTGTTGGCGATGGCGACGCAGGTGGCTATATATCCGCATTCGAACGTTCCGACGGTAGGAGCAAGCGGGGCGATTGCGGGAGTACTGGGCGCTTATTTCTTGTTGTATCCGCGAGCGCGAGTTCTGACGTGGTTTTTTGTCTTTGTGCTTTATCTGCCTGCCTGGATCGTGCTGGGTGAATGGTTCGTGCTTCAGTTCGCGGCAGGGGCGGCTTCGTTGTCATCCATGCAGCCGGGGCGCGATCTGGGCGGCGTAGCGGTTTGGGCGCACGTTGGTGGATTTGTCGCGGGAATGGTGATGATCAAGCTGTTTCCGGAACGTGCACAGAGACATCCGTATGCATACCGGTAACCCGTGGAGGACATCCGCATCGGGATAGAAATACACTCACCGGCCGTCGCAATAGCCCTCAACTTTTTGTCATTCCGAAACGGGGTTAACCGTTGAGGAATCTGCTCTTCTGCCGGCAGCACCTGACGCTGTCGGCAAGCAGATTCCTCGCTGCGCTTCGGAATGACAAGGTCATGGGATCAAGTTCGATTACTTCTTGGGGCGTGACTCTGGCGGGACCAACCCGGATAAGCGGTAGTAGCCCACCAATTGTCCGTAGTGTTCGCCGCCGTGCTCGATGAAGCCGTACGCGTAGTCGATGACGCGGACCTGCTGGTGAGAAAAAGAGTCAACGAAGGTGTCGTTGAGGCCCTTCTCGCCTTTGGATTTGATGGCAGCCGCGCCATCGCCAAAAGACTTCTTGACGAAGGCGACCACGTCGGCCTTGGTCTTGTACTGATCACGCTTGGGATCTTCCGCGGCCGGAGGTTTTTGACCGATGACCGGGTTGATGAAGAAATAGTTGGCGCCAGCTACGTGGAGCAACTGCTCGGCAAAACTGCGCTGGGCCGGTGTAGGTTTGAAGTCGTACTTGTCCTCGGGGAAATCTTCGGCCATGGCGATAAGTTTGCGTCCGATGTCGTTCCAGGAATCGAGAACGACTTTCGATTCAGGATCGGCGGGTTTGACGGCCGCGTCCTTCTTCGCCGCGTCCTGGGCATAGGCGGGGATTGCAAAGGCTACGGCAAACAGGGCGGCAGCCAGAAACGGAGATTTGCTCATAGATTTTTTCTCCAGGAAGTGAGTTGTGGTGGACATTGTACTTGGACGGCACCGGAGAAGAAAGGCGAGCACTCAGACGCCCGGTCTGCTTCAACTGGACAATCGGAACAATCGAGGCCCATTCCTCAGGCATAGAGCTGAGAAACGGGCCGCGATGAAATGATGGTTGTAGAGTCGACTTCTACTCCGTCTTTGTGACGAAGGCGTCCAGCCAGCCGAGCACGCGCTTCCAGCCTTCGCCGTGGGATTTGGCCTGATCGGGACTTCCAGCGAAGCCTTCAGCCTTCCTGCGTAACTCGTACCAGCGTGCCGGTGCCTGATTTTCTCGGACCGCTGGGGTGCAGAGCGTTCACGGTCTGTGGCTCAAGTTCCCAGCGGACGATTGTTTTTTGCTTACCCGTGTAACTGCCGATCCATGTGTGGACAAGCTTGCGCGGAGGATCGACTTCGAGATATTCGCCTTCCACGTAGAATTCCGTGCCGTCGGCGCCCCGTCCATCGCTCCGCCATTTACCGCCGGGACGCAGGTCCATGGTGGACTTGGTGACGCGGTACAGACCATCTTGTCCCCACCAGCGCGGGAGTTGGGTTGGATCGCTGATCGCCTGAAAAACACGTGCCGGGGGCGCGGCGATGAAGATCTCAGCGATGAAGGCGTTTTGAT
>WNGO01002646.1_pt1 | contig 11406 bp, 8 predicted proteins | sample 5400511 | NCBI WGS metagenome assembly WNGO01 (sample SAMN13153380, study PRJNA577476) | soil metagenome | isolation source: 20 cm soil or saprolite under Garry oak tree replicate 2 | place: USA:California | collected 2016-06-15
GCGGCGCCGACGGCGATCTACGAGCAGTACGTCCCGCCGCCGGCCCCGGCGCCGGCTCCGGCTCCGGCACCGGCACGTGCCGCAGCGCCGGTGGCCTGGGCGCCGTCACCTGGTTACATGACGATCCCCGTGCCCATCTATCGCCAAACGCGCAACTTGAATTGCGAAACGGCGGCGCTGCAGATGGGGCTCGCCTATTACGGACATTACTACTCTCAAGATTCGCTGTTCGCATACGAGAACCCGGATCTTCGCCCGGCCCAATGGATCAACGGGGTCCTGCACTGGGGGGACCCGTACGCGAACTTCGTTGGAAACGTCAATGGCAGTGAGACGAATCTCACCGGCTACGGGGTGTATTACCCCGTGATTCTCTCCATCGCCCGCTCTCACGGCATGCCCAATGCGTATGGCGGGGAGGGATTCTCGCCGCGAACGGTCTATGCCGAGTTGGCGGCGGGACATCCCGTCCAGATCTGGATGGAAGCCCGATGGTCGCGGCCCGCGGTGCGCACCTGGATCGCGTGGGATGGCCGCAGCGTTAGATATTCATTGGCCGAGCACTCGGTGATTCTCACCGGGGTTTCAGCCACCAGCGTCCGCGTCAACGACGACCAGTTTGGCAGTCAATACTGGGTCAGCAAGGCGACGTTTGAAACCAGCTGGCGCGACTTCAACAACATGGCCGTTATTTACCGTTAGGCGTCAGGTAACGCAGAACAAGCCGGACCGGGCCGTGACGGCTGGCGTGAAGTAACGGCACTTCGCCCTCGGTAAGTAGGCCAAGCCGCCTGACCAGGTATCCCCAGGCGACTGTCGTCAGGGCCGAAGCCGCAACGGCGACGAGGACCAGCAGGCGAGCCGGCAGGCGTGTGAACGCCAACGGCAACAAGAGCAAGTACGGCGACGCGGCCAGCATGCACCGTCCGGCGTAGCGCCAGGGGATAGTCATCGTCCGACGGTCAAAGGCACGCCAGGCGACGAACGTCAATACGAGCGTTAGCGCCGTTGTGAGTCCGACGGCGACGACGGCGCCACTGAGACCATAGCTCTGAATCAGCCAGAAGTCAGCGACCGCAGCAAAGCCCAGCTGGGCGATCGTGATCAAGGCGTTCAACCAGGCCAGCTCGCGCACGCGGACCACGAGGCCCCAGGGTGTCGCCAGGAGCGCCGCGATGAAAAACAACAGCATCAGCGGCGCGATCCGTTCTGACGGTGGGTAACGGCCATTTGTATATAGACGAATAAGCGGGCCGAGGAGCGCGCCTCCGGCGAAGGCGAGGGGAAACGCCACCAGGAAGATGCCCTTGTAGAAAGCCGCGACGGACGCTCGAATTCGGTCCGACTCGCGACGCCAGCCCTCCAGCGTGCCCACCACCCAGGCGCCTGTCAGCAAGCTGGGGATCAGCGAAACGAGCCGCTGTGGAATGTTATATCCCGTGTCGTAATAGGCGACGGCCGTCGGGCCGGCAAAACGTAAGAGAAATATGTTCTCGAACTGCAGGCCGACGGCCGAAGCGATCAGTAAGCTCGGCAGCCAGCCGCTGGCATAGACCAGCAGGCGGCGCCACCCGATCCGGTCGCCCGGGATGCCGCTGGCTCGATTGATGCGCCGCATCAAGATCAAAAAATAGGCGACGGCCAGGGTCGACTGGCCGATCGCGCCCGCGACAAGGACGCCGTTCAATCCGCCGCCGCCGCGCAGAAAGATCACGGCCAGCGCGAGCGTCAGCGCGCCGGCGATCGGCGTCGCAATCGCCTGGCTGCGCATGTCGTAGATCGCCACCAGGGCAAATGACAGAACTCCGGTGACTATGCCGCCGAGCAGCAACACCGTTCCCAGGGCGAGCAGGTCGGCAACGTGGGCCTGGAGGAGACTATCGATCACCGGCCGAAAAACCAAAACCGTGGCGCTGGACAATGCCCAGACGGCAAATACGACAATGGCGCTCTTGCGAAGCAGATCGTGCGCGCCGGCCCCATCGCCGCGCCCGAGCACCTCAGGGAGGTAACGAAGTAACCCCTGGTCCTGGCCGAACGTCGCCAGCAACGCGATATAGACCAGGACGCTGAGCACGAACGTGTAGCGTCCGTATTCACTGGGCGACAGCTGCCGGATCAGGAACGCACCGAGGGCGAGCGTCGCGACCGCGCTCGTTGCCCGCCACGCGATCGTCCAGCCGACCAGGCCGGTTGTCCGATCCGCCAGCCCAGCGACCGCGGCGTCGCCAGGCCGGGATATGCCGTTCAACGCCATGGCCTCGCGGGATTATAAGGGCCTTCCGGCTACAATGCCCGGCGATGTTCCTGTTGGCGGACCTGGTCGAGCTGGTCCGCCGGCCGTTTACTGCCCTTCGGACGATCGACCAACGCCGCGGCCTCGCGGCTGGACTGGTGGCCCTGGGGTTATCAATCACGCTGCCCGCGGCCGTCGCCGAAGTGGCGGCCCTGGCACCCTTCCGCCCGCCGCCGAACCTCGCGTCGCTGCCGTCACTGACGGCGCAGGGGGCCGATGTCTACGCGCGTTGGGTCTACATGCATCGGTTCGTCCTGCCTCTCTATGGCATTGCGATTAGTTTTGTTCTCTGGGTCGCGGCGGCAGGCGTGATCCACGTGATTGCCCGGGCCCTCGGCGGTCGCGGCGACTTTGCCGGCCTGGCGAAACTCGTGGGGTATGCCGCGCTCGTGGGCCTGGTCGCGCTTCCGGTTGCGCTCGTCGATGCGTTGCTCAAGCTCCAGGGGGCCACCCGGGCCGAGGCATCGTTTGGCCAGCTAGCCGGCCTCCTGGCCGTCGGGATCTTCCTGTGGCAGAACGCGCTGCTCGTGATTGCGGCGCGAGATCATTACGCGATATCGACCGAGCGCGCCGTCGCCGCCGTCATCGGGCCGATCGGCGGGGTCATCGTCCTGGCGCTCGCGCTGATTATTCTCGGGATTGTTTTGGCGATCATCGCCCAGCAGACATGATCGCGGGACGATTTCCGGAGAATTTTCTTTGGGGCACGGCGACGGCGGCGCACCAGGTCGAGGGCGGCAATCGCGGCAACGACTGGTGGGCCTGGGAACAGGTCCCCGGGCATATCAAAAACGCCGACACGTCGGATCGGGCCTGCGAACAATATGGACGATACGCGAGTGACTTTGATCTCCTGCGATCCTTAAACCAAAATGCGCATCGGCTGTCCGTGGAGTGGTCTCGGATCGAGCCGGCTCCCGGCGAGTTCTCCAGGACGGCGCTGGCGCATTACCGGGACGTTTTGCAGGCCCTCCGTGACCGCGGCATGGAGCCGATGGTCACCTTACATCACTTTACGAATCCTGCCTGGGTCGCCCAAGCCGGCGGCTGGGATCGACCCGAGACGTCAGAGTCCTTCGCCCGCTATGCAGAGCGCGTGACCGACGAGCTCGGCGACCTGACCACGTTGTGGATCACGATCAACGAGCCCACCGTGATCGCCTACCAGGGCTATGTGCGCGGCGAGTGGCCCCCGGGTACGCGCAACCTGGGCGCCGCCGCACGCGTCCTCGTAAATATCCTCCGGGCGCATTGGATGGCGTACGAGCGCATCAAGGCACGGCATCCCGAGCTCCAGATCGGGCTCGCGCATCACCTGAGGGTTTTTGACCCGGCGCGGCGGTTCATGCCCCAGGACCGTGCGGTCGCCGCAGCGTTTGATCGCGTTTTCAACGAGACCATGCTCAAGTCGCTGCGCCTGGGGCGGCTGGTTTTTCCATTGACTCTGGCCGGCCGCGCCGGTGGCCCGCGCCACAGCCAGGATTTTATCGGCGTCAATTACTACACGCGCGAGCTCGTGAAATTCAATCATCGATATCACGCTGAACTGTTTGGCGAGCGAATGCTCCCGGCTGATGCGCCGCGGTCGGATCTCAAATGGGAACTCTACCCACAGGGCCTCTACCGGACCCTCCGATCGCTGGAGCGCGAGAAGCTACCAATCGTCGTGACGGAAAATGGCATCGCGGACCACCGGGACGCCATGCGCGGGGAATATTTGTTGTCACACGTCGCCGCCATGCTGCGTGCCATCGAGGCCGGCTCGCCGGTGCGCGGCTATTTTCACTGGACCTGCTTCGATAATTTCGAGTGGGCCGAGGGCTACAGCGCGAAATTCGGGCTGATCGCGTGCGATCCGGTGACCCAGGAGCGCCGGCCGCGCCCGAGTGCGCAGCTCTACGCGCAGATCTGCGGGTTGAACGCCCTGCCGGCTAGCGTCGAGCTTCCACCAGCGGCTCAGCAGCCCGTTGAGCCAGCCGGTCCGACCGACCTGCGCTGAGCCTCTGACTTCGCGGCGGATCGCCGACGAGGAATCGATGCTCCACCTGGGCGATGGGCTGACCGGCGACGTCCAGCTCGGCGGTGACCCGGTAGACGCCGTCGGCGTGCAAACGGACGGCGGGCTCCGCGATCACGGCCGCAGGGTCCAGTTGGTCCGGGATCGTGATCCAATCATGGCCGCGAAAGCGGCGCTTCGCGAACCAGCCACGCACCTCGCGCCACGGTGACGTCTCGTGGGCGCGCTCGCGCTCGATGCGCCAGCGCAGACGCGCCCGGCCATGACGGCCGGGATCGTCATTGACGCAGACGATGCGTAAATGCTGGAGCCGGCCCCGCGGCAGCCGGAGCAGCAGGCCGTCGACGGCTGCCTGGTCTTCGGGTAAATCGACCGTCAAGAACAATGGCGCAAAGGCGTCGGCCACTGCCCGGTAGGCTCGCTTCGGCCGACGCGCGTGATCGACGATCGCGGCGGAGATCGCCGGAAAGCTATCGACGAACTGCGAAACCAGAACGCCGCCACAATGGGCGAACTTCTGCCGCCGGAAACGGTCGATCGCGAAGCGCAACAAATGTGCCTGGTACTCCTGGCTGGCCCGGACGCAGGCCTCGCGGCTGGGTTGCGACGAGGGCGGGCCGATGCCGCTGCGCGCCCATTCGGCGGGCTGGTAGCCGGCATACCGCCAGCTCTCGTCGTCATCGGCTACGGGCCAGCCACGGTTGAGATTCCGCCACACCGGTGAATTCGCGTTCGGCAGCGCCTGGGCGCCGACTTCAGAGACAAACGCCGGGCTCAAGCCGGCCAGGTCTCGCCAGTGTCCCTGGGACCAGCCCTGGCCGCAGTGCAGGTCCTGATCACCGCTACCGGCCAGAACCGGTCGCGATGGATCCAGCGTGCGCATGAGTCCGGCCGCCTCTTCGTCGACGTCGCGGTTGAGTTGCTCCGTGTGCCGCTCGCCCAGCCACGCCAGCGAGCGGCTCCAGGGCGGGTCGGCGTGGACGGCGTAGCAAATCACAGAGGGCTTGTTGAAGAGCATATGCACGAGCTCCTCGGCTTGCGACATGACGGCCTCGCGAAAAAACGTCAGTGACCGGACGTCGGCGCGATGCACATACGAGGCAATCATCGGCATGTCCTGCCAGATCAAGAGCCCAGCCTGGTCGGCGGCATCGTAGAATGCCGGTGGCTCGACGTGCGCGTTGAGGCGCAACATGTCCATGTTGGCCTGCTGCGCCAGCTCCAGGTCGGATTTCAGTAATTCGTCGCCGGCCGCATCGAGAAAAAATTCTGAACAGTAATTCGCGCCGCGCATGAACATCGGCCGGCCGTTGACGGCGAAGGTCCAGCCTTCAGCCCGCGTTTGCAAACCGACATCGCGGATGCCGAAGGTTTCCCGCAAGCTTGCGCTGCGTCGCTCATCGGCGGTGATTTCTACCTCGGCGCGATAGCGTGCCGGCTCGCCCTGCGACCACGGCCACCAGAGCTGGGGATCCGGCAAGGCGAGTTCGACGACCACGTCCTGGACGTCGTGGCCATTGAGACGGAAGGCGCGCCGCATCTCAAGGGGGGCGGGAATCTCGAAATTGTGCCCGCCGACTCGTATCGCCAGTTCCCCAGTCATGATCCGGCCATCGAGATTGCGCAGCCTGATGCGGAGCGCGAGCCGGGCGAGATCGCCCTGCTCGACGCGTGGCTCGCAGTGAACCCATTCTGCGACCACGTGGCCGACCTGCTCGAGCAGCACCGGCCGCCACAAACCCATCGGCACGTGCCAGACGTACTGTTCACCCAGGCGGCCCTGCTCGCGGCTCGGATATGGTTTCGTTTCCGAGTCGCTGAACAAGCCGATCAGGTGGCGCTTTGCCGCAAGGTCGGTCTCGACCGGGGCCTCGATACACACGGCCAGGACGTTCTCTTCGAGCAAGAACGAAGAAATATCAAAGCTAAAGGGCGCGAAGTATCCGTAGTGGCTTCCCAGCAATCGGCCGTTCAGCCAGACGTTGGCCACCAGGAAGGCGCCCTCGAAACGTAACAACGTCCGCTGGCGGTGGCGGGGCCGCGGGAAGCGCACCCGGTACCAGATCGCCTCGCTGCCGCTGGTTGCGCCGTGCAGGCGTGGCACCGGCACCGGCGCCCAAGCGTCATCATCGAAATCCGTCCTGGAAAAGCCTCGGTCTTCACCTTCGCCCAAGGTGGCGATGGCCATCCGCCACCCCGCGTTCAGCTCCTGGCGATTCAGTGCCTGGGCCGGAAACAATGACAGACAATCATTCAGCGGCATCAGGTCGTCCTCTCGGGCATGACACCGTCCACGGAACGGACGCGATAGAACTCGGGCGACTTGTGGAATTCGTCGGCATACCCGTCGGCAAGATGCTGTTCGACATCATCGATGCCACCCGCCTCGACCAGCACCAGCACGCAGCCGCCGAATCCGCCCCCCATCATTCGCGCGCCGATCACCTGGGGCATCCCGGCGGCGAGCTCCACGAGGCAGTCAAGCTCCCGGCAGCTTACCGCGAAATCGAGCCGCAGGCTCTCATGAGATGCATAGAGAAGCGGACCGAGGCCTCGCGGCGAGCGCCGGCGAAGCGCGTCGGCCGCCTGCAGGACGCGGGCATTTTCCGTAACAACGTGCCGGGCGCGGCGCCGCTCCACCGGGTTGGCGATACGCGGCAGGTCGGCCTCGGTGGCATCTCGCAAGCTGCGCAGGCCGAGCGCGGCAGCGGCCGCCTCACACTCGCGGCGCCGCTCGTTGTACGCCGAGGAGGCCAGCTCATGGCGGACCCGGCTGTCGGCGAGGATCCAGGCGAAGCGGCCATCGGGAAGCGGCACCTGCTCGTCGCGCATCGAGCGGCAATCCAGCAGGATGGCATTACCGCCTCGCGCCTTCAGTGCCGTGAATGGATCCATGATCCCGGTGTGCGCGCCGACGAAGCCATTCTCGGCTGCCTGGCATAGCCGCGCGGTCTCCAGTGCGGGCATCTCGATGCCGCGGGCGGCCAGCATGGCGACGGCGCTGGCGACGTCGAGGGCCCCGGATGAGCTCAGTCCGGATCCAACCGGAATGTCGGATGCGACGTAGGCATCGAAGCCCGGCCCGGGATCGTATCGTTCATCGATCTCGCGGGCGATGCCGACGAGATAGTCGGCCCAGTTGCCCTGCCGGCGTATGGGCAATACGTCGAACTCGACGTTCGCCTGGTATCGATCGCTACGCAGCGCGATGCGAGCGTCGCGCCGCAGCCGGAGCGCGACGGCGATGTGCCGGTCGATGCCGGCCGGCAGGACGAATCCCTCGTTATAGTCGGTGTGCTCGCCGATGATATTGATACGTCCGGGCGCAACCGCCACGGCGCCCGGCGGATAACCAAACGCCTGCCGGAATCCGGCTCGGGCGCGTTCATCGAGCTGGTGCGGCGCGCTCATGACGGTCGGCCCATCCGGGCGAAGAGCCACTCCAGCGCCTCGGCGGCATTCTCGGCGACCGGCAGCTCCGGCTCCGTGCGATCCTGCCGGTCGAAGCGCCAGGTCTTGATACCGATCGTCGGCCGCCGGTTGCGCAGCGCGAGGGCGATCTCGGACAGCGTGCCCAGGCCGCCACCAACGGCGACGATCCCATCTGCCGTGCGGACGAGGATCGCGTTGCGGGCATGGCCCAGCCCGGTCGCAATCGCGACGTCGATATGTTCGTTCGCATCGTCGGGATCGTCACCTGGCAGGAGCCCGATCGTCAACCCGCCCGCGGCCCGGGCGCCGCGAGCCGCGTGCTCCATGACGCCCGTGAGCCCGCCGCAGACAAGCACGGCGTCGCGCTGCGCGATGCCGCGGCCCAACTCGAAGGCCAGATCGGCGAGTGACGTCTGGGGGTCTGATTCACCACAGACCGCAACCAGGCGCCGTCGAGGGCTCAACGACTACGAACTATATAGCTAGATCGTCCGTAATGGAATGACGCTCGCCTGCTTGAAGTTGCGGATGCTGACCTGGGCCGCAAGGTGCGAGGCGACGTCGCGATAGACGGCAGCAAGTGGCGAATCGGGCTCGTGGACCATCAGTGGCACGCCCGGACCACCCCCCTCGCGGATGCGCCGATCGAGGGGAATCTCGCCCAAAAACGGGATATTCATTCTTTCGGCGAGCGCTTTCGCTCCGCCGTGGCCGAAAATATCGTCCCGTTGGCCACAGTGCGGGCAGACGAAATAACTCATGTTCTCGACCAGGCCCAGGTTGGGGACTTTGAGCGTATTGAACATCTGGATCGCGCGCCCGACGTCGGCCGTTGAGACATCCTGGGGCGTCGAGACGACGACTGCCCCGGTCATCGGGATGCTCTGCGACATGGTCAGTTGCACATCGCCCGTCCCGGGCGGCAAGTCGACGACCAGATAATCCAGCTCGCCCCAGTTGACGTCGAAGAGAAACTGCCTGACGGCACCGGAGAGCATCGGCCCGCGCCAGATGGCCGGCTTGTCGGACTCGATGAAGAAGGCAATGGAAATAATCTTCAGGCCATAACGCTGGATGGGGATGATCTTCTCGTTCTCGGCATAGGGCTTCTCGTGTTCGGCGCCCAGCAGAATCGGAACGTTGGGACCGTAGACGTCGGCATCGAGCACCCCGACGCGCGCGCCGAGCTGCGAGAGGGCCAGTGCGATGTTCACGGCACAGGTCGACTTGCCGACACCGCCCTTCCCGGCGCCGACCGAGAGAATATTCTTCACCCCCGGCACCTGTTGCTTCTGCGGCACGCCGCCGGTGCGCGAGACCTGCGCGTCCCACTTGATTTGTGCCTTGGGCGAGCCCGGCAGGGTCGCCAGCGCTGCGTCGATGTCGTCATGGATCTTGTTCTTGAGCGGGCACGCGGGCGTCGTCAGCACGACGCGCAGGCCGATCGTCGCGGCATCGACGACCGCCACGTCCTGGATCATCTTGAGTTCCATCATGGGGCGGTGAAGCTCGGGATCCTGCACCGTGGACAGCGCCTCGAGGACGGTCTCTTGTGAGAGTTGGGTCACAGCCATCAGGACAAGTTTACCGCGAGCTTCGGATGTAACCGAGGATGATGTCGTCGATCAGGCGCTCCACCGGCGCCAGGTCGTCCGTGAATACGATGCCGTTGGCGTGAACCTGCCGGACCCCGCCCGTCTGCCGCGCCTCGGCCGCGATCGGCTGGAGCTTCGGGTTGGTTTCGGCGCCGGCGCGGGCGACGAACTGATCGACTGATGCTGGGCTTGAGGTTGCGTAAATCACGCTGTTCGTGAATCGACGATTGGAGTCAAGGACAAATACATGGGGAAACACGGCATTGAGGGTCCCACTGAGGGCGTCGACGAGGCGATTATCGGTCGGCGTGCGGCCGACATTGATCGCCAGGACACCGTCAGGCTTCAGGTGGGCCTTCGCGCTCTCGAAGAACTCGCGCGTTGTCAAATAGAACGGGATATACGGCTGGCGATAGGCGTCGACCAGGATGACATCGTATTGTCCGGCCTGGGTCGCCATCCAGTAACGGCCGTCGGCGACGGTCACGTGCAGATTCGGCTCCGTCATATCGAAGTAGCGGCGGCCGACGTCGACGATCTTCGGGTCGATCTCGACGCCGTCGATGGGCATCGGCCCGTCGATCGCCGTGAACTGCCGGGCCACGGTGCCGCCGGCAAGGCCGACCAGCGCGACCCGGCTGGGAGCGCGTCCCGAGCCGAAGTAGGGCGCCAGCAGGGCATCGTCCCAGTAGCCGTGTGTATACAAACTCGTCGGGTCGTAGATCGAGTGCACGGCCGAGCCTTCGTCGAGCAGCAATTGGGTCTCGGTGCCGGTGCGAATGACTTGAATGTAGTTATAAGCCGACTCGGTTTCATAGACACGCACCCCGTAGGCCGCGCTCCGGATCGCCCCTCCGGACAGCAATGCCAGCGCCACGATCAAGACGGGAATAAGCAAATACAAGCGGCGGCGGCCCGGCTCGTAGAGCCCGGCGGTCGAGATCGCCCCCAGGAGAAACGCCAGGACGAAAATCGTCGGACGCGTCCCATACGTCGGGATCAGCCAGAAAACCGGCAGGAACGTCCCCAGGATGCTGCCCAGCGTCGACAGGGCGTAGACGGCCCCCGCTGCGTTGCCGGCCGTTTCCAACTCCCGGATGCGAAGCCGGATCACGAAGGGCGAGACCATGCCGAGCAGGATCACCGGCGCGGCGAACAGCACGATCACGGAAATCAGTGAGCCAAGCACAAGCCCGACGGAAACCTGGGCAAAGCCGCTCTGGGCCAGAGAAAGGATCGGTCGTGACACGATCGGGATGGCCGCCGTAAGCAGCGCCGCTGCGGCGGCTAACTGAAACAGAAGTCTGGCGTCCGGGCGACGGTCGGCCAGGCGGCCGCCGGCATAGTAGCCGATCGTCAGGTAAATCAAGATCAGCCCGATCAGCGTCCCCCAGATGAACAGCGACTGTCCAAAGAACGGCGCCAGCAAGCGCGCCGCCGCAAACTCGATGCCAAGGCTCGCCAGCCCGCCGGTAAAGGCCAGCGGCAGCAATAGCCGTTGACGCCATGACGCCGCCGGCGACGGGAGTCGCGGCACAGGGTGCAATTCGATCTCGGGACGCAAGGTCCGTTTCAGGATACGCGGGGCCGCGCGACCGCCCGTTAGCAAACGGTAACCCGCCGCCCGATCAGATGTAACAACGAGGCCGATGCCATACGGGGCCTCGTATTCAGGCCGTTTTAGTAAGCAGGTCTCGAACATTCACATAAGGAGGACCTGAACAAGCATGTTTCGACTGACATCGAAGGTGAAGATTGCGGCCGGTCTCGCGGCTGGCGCGCTCACGCTGGGCGCCGCCGGTGCCTATGCCGCCGCGAACGCAAACAACACCGTGACCGTTACCCCGACGCCGATCACCCTGGGCTCGGGTGACCACACGCTGAACATCATCGGCTTCAACGGGACGACGACGCTGACGCTGCCCGCCGGTGGTTTCAAGAACGCCGGGGAATGCGTGTCGTTCCTCGCGAAGAACAAGAACATCGCGCTCGCTCCGCAGGGCAGCACGACCGGCTCGGTCACGCTGTCGAAGAACTACCACGGCAAGCTGATGAGCGGCGCCAAC
>WNGO01004681.1_pt1 | contig 11406 bp, 10 predicted proteins | sample 5400511 | NCBI WGS metagenome assembly WNGO01 (sample SAMN13153380, study PRJNA577476) | soil metagenome | isolation source: 20 cm soil or saprolite under Garry oak tree replicate 2 | place: USA:California | collected 2016-06-15
AAAACAGCGCGATCATCGTCGAGGACCTCCGCCGTCTCGGCATGACCTACGACATCTTCACGCGCACCACCACGCGCAACCACTACCGCGTCACGCAAGGACTCTTCCTGAAGCTCTATGAGAAGGGCTACCTGGTGAAGAAGACACAGATGGGGGCGTTCGATCCGAAGTCCGGACGCACGCTTCCCGATCGATACATCGAAGGCAAGTGTCCGATTTGCGGATTCCCGGATGCGCGCGGCGACCAGTGCGACAACTGCGGCAACCAGCTCGACCCGACCGACCTCATCAATCCGCACCAGCGCGGCAGTGATGCGCCGGTCGAGTTTCGTGAGACAGAGCATTTCTTCTTCGACCTGCCCGCGTTCGGCACCCAGCTCGCCGAGTGGATCGAGCACCACCAGAACTGGCGGCCCAACGTCCGCAAGTACTCGCTGGAGTTCGTGCGCAACCTCAAACAGCGGGCGATCACGCGCGACCTCGACTGGGGCGTGCCGGTTCCGCTCCCGGGCTGGGAGGACAACCCACACAAGAAGATCTACGTCTGGTTCGACGCGGTGATCGGTTACCTGTCCGCGTCGATCGAGTGGGCTGCGCAGCGCGGCGAGCCTGACGCGTGGAAGGACTGGTGGGAGAACCCCGAGTCGTGGCACTACTACGTGATGGGCAAGGACAACATCACCTTCCACACGGTGCTGTGGCCGGCGATCCTGATGGGCGCGGGGAACCTCGAGCTACCCGACGACATCGTCGCGTCCGAGTACCTGAACATGAGCGGCAAGAAGCTGTCTACCAGCCGAGGTGGGCAGCTGGTCTTTGTCGGCGATTTCCTCGACAGGTACGACGCGGACGCTCTCCGCTACTACCTGATGATCGCCGGGCCGGAGAACCAGGACACGGACTTCACGTATGACGAGTTCGTGCGCCGCAACAACGACGAGCTGGTCGCCACGTGGGGCAACCTGGTGCACCGCACACTGGTCAACGCGCACCGCAACTTCGGCGCCGTGCCGAAGCCGCAGACGCTGACCGACACGGACAGGGCTCTCATCGAAGAAAGTGAGGCGGCCCTGACCGAGGTGGCGGAGCAGCTCGAGCAGGCGCGGTTCCAGAACGCGCTGAAGCTCGCCATGGCCATGGCCGCCAGGGTGAACGTTTACCTCGGCACCGAGCAGCCCTGGCATTCCATCAAGAAGGACCGCGAGCGCGCGGGAACCGTCCTCTACGTCGCGTTGCGCTGCGTCGACAACCTGAAGACGATCCTCACGCCCTTCCTGCCGTTCTCGTCGCAGAAGCTGCACACATTGCTCGGCTACGACGACGTGATAGCGCCGCAGCCCGACGTGCGCGAACGTTCGGAGGACGGCACTAAGCACATGGTGATCACAGGTGACTACGGCGAGCCGCTCGATCGGTGGCGGCCGTCGGAGCTCGAGCCTGGCCGCAAGCTCCCCGAACCCCAGGCGCTCTTCAAGCGCCTCGACGAGGTGGTCGAATCGGATTCGTAGACACGCACCTCCACCTGGAGGAACTTGGCGACACCGCGGAAGTTGTGGCGCTGGCGGGCCAGGCCGGGGTGACGCGGATGATCGCGATGGGCGTCAACGCCGAGCACAACCGGCGCGCCCTGGAGATGGCGACCTCGTTTCCGGCCGTCTGGGCGGGGCTCGGCCATTACCCCACCGAGGAGCCCGAGCCGGACCTGGAGGAAATACGTGCTCTTGCCGCCGGCGAACGCGTGGTCGCGATCGGCGAGGTGGGCGTGGACTTCGAGCACGGCTCGGTGGAACGGACCGTTCATGGCGTCATGCACTACTTCGCCCTCGGATGGAGGGACGCCGAGGCCTTTCTCGAGCTCGGGTTCTACCTCTCCTTCGCGGGGCTGATCACGCGGCCGAGTCGGGGTGAGCTCCGCGACGTTGTGAAGGCCTGCCCGCCGGACCGCCTTCTCCTCGAGACCGACTCGCCATACGGCAACGCCCACAAGCGCATGGGCGTGCCGAACCGCCCGGCCTACCTGCTCGACACCGCCGAGGCGGTCGCCGAGCTCCGGGGCATGAGCCTCGAAGAGCTGGGCGAGCTCGAGACAAGGAACGCGCTGGCGCTTTTCACGCGCATGAAGTGATCGATCCCGCCGACCCCGATCAGCTCTTCGACCTGCTGCGGCGCCATCGTGTCGACGCGAAGCATTCGCTGGGACAGAACTTCCTCACGGACCGCACCATTCGCGATGCCGTCGCCGATGCCGCGGACATCTCACGAGACGACGAGGTGCTCGAGGTTGGCGCAGGCCCGGGCACGCTCACTGTAGCTATGGCGCGGAGGTGCAGGCGCCTGGTCGCCGTGGAGCTCGATCGTCGCCTCATCCCTGCGCTGCGCGAAGTCGTCGCCGAGCACGGCAACGTCGAGATCGTGCAGGCGGACATTCTGCGATTCGATATCCACGCCGCATTCCCGCAAGGCGGTGAGGTGGTCGCGGGCAACATCCCTTACAGCCTCACTGGGGCCCTGATCGAGAAGTTGCTGCAGCCCGAGCCGCGTCCGCGGCGGCTGTCGCTCGTGGTGCAGAAAGAGGTCGCCGAGCGCTGGACCGCGAGCACCGGAGCGAGCCTGTCGACGGTGGCGGTCCAGGTTTTTGCCAGTGCGCGTATCGCGATGACAATTCCCGCATCGGCGTTCACTCCTCCTCCGAAGGTCGACTCCGCGCTCGTCCTGCTCGACGTGCGCGATCGGCCCGCGGTGAACGTCAGCGACCTAAGCGCGTTCTTCCGATTCGTCGAAGCCGTGTTCCAGTTCCGCCGGAAGCAGCTTGGCGGAGCGTTGGGACGCATCAGTGGCATCGGCAGCACAGAGGCCGCCGCGCGCCTTCGCGATGCGGGCATCGATCCGCAGCGCCGCCCGCAGACGCTCAGCCTTACGGAATGGGAGGCTATCTTCGGTAGCTTCGCGGCCACCGGCCGCTAGAGTTGCTCACGCCGTGGAAGCGCCAATCAAGTTCCCGGTCGAAGGCCCCGGTGGCTTTCGCACCGTCCTGCAGTTCACGGCGTTCAGGAACATCTGGTTCGCGCAGCTGGCGGCGCAGCTCGCTGACAAGTTCCTGCTGTTCTCGCTGATCATCCTCGCGTACAAGGTTTCGGGCGGCAGCACTCCGGTCGCCATCACGCTTCTGGCCTACACGGTGCCGGCGGTTCTGTTCTCACCGCCGGCGGGCGTGATCGCGGATCGCTTCAATCGCAAGCAGATCATGATGTGGAGCAACTTCGGCCGCGCCGCGGCGATCGCACTGATCCCAGTGCTTTCATTCGTGCCTGGCCTCGGCAACGACTTCGCGCACCTGCTGTTGATCACGCTCGTGTTCTCGTCGGTGGGCCAGCTCTTCGGGCCGGCTGAAGCCGCGGTGATCCCGACCATCCTGCCGCGATCAGCCCTCATCACCGCCAACTCCATGGCGCTGCTGACGATGGTGCTGACGCTGGTAGTCGGCGGCGCTCTGGCGCCGATCCTCTCCAGGATCGACCTGTATGCGCCGTACTGGTTTGGCGCCGCGTTGCTCGCGGTCGCCGGCGCGCTGATATTCGCCTCTGACATCCCAAAGGTGGAGCGGACCATCGAGGAGCCGGTCGCCGAGGGAGTCAGCCGGTTCCGGCAAATGTTCAACGACATCAAGGAAGGCATCGACGTGATCCGCGCATCGCGCGGCCTGATGCTCGCGTTCCTGCAGGTGAGCATCGCGGTTCTCGTCCTTTTCATGCTGTTCACCCTGGCGCCGGCCTTCGTGAGCCAGGTCATCGGTATCGCAGCGCAGGACACCTACGTGATTCTCGTGCCGGCAACTTCCGGCGCCATCGTCAGCGCGATCGTCCTCGGCCAGTTCCTGCGCAACCTCGACCGTGCGCGGCTGCTGGCGACGTCGATGATCGCCAACGGCATCACCTTGCTCGGCCTCGCCGCGGTGCCGCAGGCGATGGCGCAGCTGCCGGACCTCCACGCGCACGCGCGCCTGACCGGCGCGGTCTTCAGCCTCGCGCTGGGCCTGGAGTTCGGCGCGATCATGATCCCGGCCGTCACCTACCTGATGGAGACCACTAGCGACGAGATCCGCGGCCGGATCTTCGCGCTGCTCTACATGGTCATCAACGGCGTGACCGCGGTGCCCGTGCTCGTGGCGGCCGGGCTCGCCGACACGATCGGCACCGCACATGTCCTCGGCGGGCTCGGCGTCCTGCTCATCGGAGGTGGGGTGCTGGTGGCTATGGCCTGGACGCGCGACGCTGCGCGAGCACCGCAATGACGATGATGATGACGACGATCGCCAGCCCGCCGATGCCGACGCCACGGATGACCGTCTCGATCAGGTCGAGGTTGCTGCCCAGCAGGTAACCGGCCGCACCGATCAGGATCGCCCATGCGAGCCCGCCGATCGCGCTGAAGACCTGGAAGCGCCAGAAGGGCATGTGTGCCATGCCCGCGAGCATCGATCCCCAGGTGCGCAGCCCGACCACGAAGCGGGCCGCGAGGACCGCCTTGTCACCATGCCGTGCGAAGAACAATTCGGCGCGCGCGATGTGCTCCGGCCGCACGCGGAACAGCGCGCCGAACCGTTCCATGAACGGCCGGCCGCCCCGATAACCGAGGAAGTAGCCGACGTCCGCGCCGGCGGTCGCGCCGATGAAACCGAAGAGGATGACCAGGACGATGCTGTGGTGCCGCGCGGCCGCCCAGGCGCCGGCGGCAAGCAGCAGCAGCTCGCCCGGGAACGGCACGCCTGCGCTCTCGATCAGGATTCCAAGACCCGCCGAGGGGTAGCCGAGCGTGTCGACGATTCCAGCCGTGTCCACTAGCGTCGCAGGGGAGGCCGGGCTCCGCCCAGCCTCGACTTTGTGCTCGTTGTCTCCGACATCGCAGTGCGGGAACTTTAGACCAGACCCAACCGCGTACCGGAAGGAGAGCAGCCACGGCGCCAAGGGCGCCCTGGCGGTGCAATCAATTAGGCCTTCCTTGTCGCGCCTGGCGCGCAGAGGAAACCATCCGGGTTTCCTCTCATATGTCCTTCATATACTGGCGTTCCCGATGGGCGAGTACGAGGATCACGAATCGAGCGAGGACACGCTGCACATCCTGCGGCACTCGACCGCGCATCTCCTCGCGGCGGCCGTCACGGAGCTGCACCCCGACGCGAAGTACGGCATCGGGCCTCCCGTCGAAGACGGTTTCTACTACGACTTCGCCTTCTCGAAGCCGCTGGCGGAGGCCGACCTCCCCGCGATCGAGTCACGAATGCGCCGCATCGCGCAGGAAGGACGCCCTTTCGTGCAGGAGACGCTGACTCGCGCCGAGGCGAATGCCGAGTTTGCGAGGCGCGGCCAGGACTACAAGCTCGAGCTCATCGCCGACAAGGTCGAGGGCGACGATGTGAGCGTGTACCACACGGGCGACTTCCTCGACCTCTGCCGAGGCCCGCACGTGGCGACGACGCGCGACATCAAGGCGTTCAAGCTGCTGCGGGTCGCCGGCGCGTACTGGCGCGGCGACGAGAAGAAGCCCCAGCTCACACGCATCTACGGCACGTCCTGGCCCTCGCCGAAGGAGCTCGACGACTACCTGAAGTTCCTCGAGGAGGCCGAGAAGCGCGACCACAAGCGGCTCGGCAAGGAGCTGAAGCTCTTCACCGTCGACGAGCGCGTTGGCGCGGGCCTGCCGCTGTGGCTGCCCAACGGCGCCACGATCCGGCGCGAGCTGGAGCGCTTCATCGTCGACGAGGAGCTGGCGCGCGGGTACCTGCACGTGCGCACGCCTGACGTCGCGCGTCTCGACCTTTACCGGACGAGCGGCCACGCGCAGCTCTACAAGGAAAACATGTACCCGCCGATGGTTTTCGAAGACGGGGAGGAGCTCGAGCTGCGCCCCGTCAACTGCCCGCACCACATCGTCATCTACCAGTCCGACCTTCGCAGCTACCGCGACCTGCCGATGCGCATCGCTGAAATCGGCAACAACTGGCGTTACGAGCGGTCGGGGACGCTGGTCGGTCTCAACCGCGTGCGCGCGTTCGCCCTGAACGACGCCCACATCTTCTGCACGCCCCAGCAGCTGATGGGCGAGGTGAAGGGTGCGATCGAGCTCGCGCTCTACTTCTCGGAGGTGCTCGGCATCGACGAGTTCTCCTACCGTCTCTCGAAGCGCGACGACATGAAGGAGAAGTGGCTCGGGACCGAGGAGGAGTGGAAGCGCGCGCAGGACGCGCTCGCCGAAGCGCTCACGTCGATGGGGCAGACCTACCAGGTCGGCTTAGGGGAGGCCGCGTTCTACGGGCCGAAGATCGACTTCCAGGTGAGGGACGCGCACAGGCGCGAGTTCACCAACTCCACTGTGCAGATCGACTTTCAGCTGCCCGAGCGATTCCAGCTCGAGTACGTCGCCGAGGACGGGTCGCGCCAGCGGCCAGTCATGGTGCATCGGGGCGCAGCAGGCTCGATGGAGCGGCTGTTCAGCTACCTCATCGAGCGCTACGCCGGCGCGTTCCCGACGTGGCTGCACCCGGTGCAGGTGGTGATCGCGCCGCTGACGGATGCACAGCACGACACCGCCAGGGAAATCTCGGACCGGATGCGCCGCGCGAAGATCCGCGTCGAGCTGGACGCGCGCAACCAGAAGGTCGAGCGCAAGGTGCGCGACGCCAAGCACCAGAAGGTCCCCTACATCGTGGTCATAGGGCCGAGGGACGTGGAGGCGGGCGTCATCTCGGTGAACAACCGCGCGGGTGAAAGGACGCAGGAACCCGTGGAGGCCTTTGTCGAGCGAGTGACGAGGGAGATCGCCGACCGCCGCCGCTAGCTGTCGAGTGTGATCCTGATCTCAGTGTGCTGCCCGCGACCGAGCAGCTCGACGTTCCCAACGGTGGACGCTTTCGAATTGTTCTGAACGCGAATCGTCCCGCTGGCGGCGTCCGTGCTGGCCTTCCAGTCTCCCGAGTTGAGGTGCGAGGAATACCACGCCGTTACCGTGGAAACGTCGTCGGTGGACTCCAGCGTCATGCGGCACTCGCGGGTGTCGCCCGGCGGCAGCCCGCTGCCGTAATACGTGTTCTCGCTCGTCACGGTCGCACCCGGATACGAAGGGAAGCCCTGAGGCAGGCAGCTCAAGCCCCCACGCTGGAAGTTGGTGAACAGCGACGCCAGGCCCAGCACGCCGGCAATCACGGCCACAATGACCAGCACGGCGCAGCCGCCGACCAGCCACCATATCCAGCGTGTCGGCCGTCGGGTGGTCGCCACCTGGCCGGTCGGGACCCACTGCGTGCCGTCCCATCGCCAGCGTCCGTCCGGCGAGATTTGCCCGGTCGAGGTGGGAGGCCCCGCGCTTGCCATGCCTTCGTTATAACCCGGTGGGCTAGAGGCCGCCCGGGATGGTGCCTCCACAAACGCCCTGGGCGCTCACCGGCACGATGTTGCCGCTCGTCACGTCCCCGATCCTCGGCTGGAGCTGCGCGTCGCCGCCCGCCAGGACGTGGGTGTCGTCGATCCAGCCGCACGCGAGCATGTCGAGCGTCTGCTTGGCGCCCGCGAACGTCGTGGCGTTGTCGACGACCAGGGCAACCCTTGTGCCGTCGGGCGAAAGGTAGGCCGGGGTTGGGCCCTGGATCGCGAAGGTCTGCACGGTCGCGCCCGCCCAGCTGAGAACGTGGACCTGGCTGAAGGCGCCGTTCTCGCACAGCGCGCCGGCCGGCGTCGCGGAGCCGACGAGAGCGCACGTGCTGCCGCCGAGCGTGGACCTGCGTCCCGCGGTCGCCGGGTCCACGACGTGGAGCTCCTGGGGACCGCAGCACGTCGGCCCACCGCCCTGAGTGCAGGACGGGACCTTCGCCAGCACGAGGTCATTGGTCCCGTGCCAGCCGATTGGCCACAGCGTGAAGGCGCCGGTCTGGGTGAACAGCTTCACGTGGTTGGTACCGCCGTTGAGGTCCTCGGCGTAGAGGACCGTGGTGGCGCCGCTCGCGTTGTACGTGTTCTGGACCACGGCGATCCGCTGGTCGTCGGGGCTGATGGCGAACATGCTCCGAACCGAGGCGCCGGTCGGCACATGCGTGGCGACCCCGGTGACGCCGTTGGGCGAAAGGAAGTTGACGTTGCCCTGCTGGTCGAGGAAGTAGGCGCGCGTGTTGCTCGTGCTGACCGGCTGGGGCAGCACGGCGGCCGCGCTGTCGCCGCAGGTGACCGCGGTTGGGCTGTTGGGGGTCGCGCTTGCCACCACCTTGCCTGTGTTGTCGATGAGGCTCACCGCGTACGTGTCGCCGCTGCCGAGCGCGACCAGAACCCCGTAGTGAGCGACAGGCACGGGAGGCGCTGAGGGAGATGCGGCAGGGGAGGTGCTCTCCAACGCTGACGGTGAGGCCGCCGGCGATTGTCTCGCCGCCGCGCTCGATGAACCGCAAGCCGCGACCAGAAGGATGGCTACAGCGTAGGCAAGGACCTTCAAGAGACCGCCGGTTATTTTGGGCCCTCCCGGAGCGGTAGTGCTGCACTGACAACTGCCAAATGCGGTTGGGGCGTTCCCATCAGCAGGGTGAACGGGCGCCTGCACCTGCCGTTACGTTTCCGGTACCATCCTCGGGCTGAAGCAGGGCACGACCCTCACCCCCAGGCGAGAGCCGAAGGGGTCCAGAAGGTACGGACGGCTTCCAGCTGTCCGTTTTGTTTTATTTGTAGCGATTGGAGGAATAGCAGAACCCTGAATTTGAACGAGGTAGCGTCCCATAGCGTTTAAGGAGCTAAGGATCAACGAGCAGATCCGCAGCTCTGAGGTGCGGCTGATCGATGACCAGAACAACCAGCTTGGCGTGCTTTCTCTGGACGCCGCGCTGCGCATCGCCAACGAGAAGGGACTGGACCTCGTCGAGGTGGCGCCGCAAGCGAGCCCGCCGGTCTGCCGCCTGATGGACTACGGACGATTCAAGTTCGAGACCGTCAAGCGCGAGAAGGACCAGCGGCGCAAGCAGAACGTCATCAAGCTCAAGGAGATGAAGCTGCGGCCGAAGGTGGCCGAGCACGATTTCCAGACCAAGTTCAAAGGGCTGAAGCAATTCCTAGAAGCAGGCGAGAAGGTAAAGGTGACGATCATGTTCAGGGGCCGCGAGATGGTGCATCAGGACATCGGCCGCAAGATCCTCAATAGGGTCGCCGATGACGCGCGCACGTTCGCGGTTGTCGAGCGGCAGCCGCTCCTCGAGGGCAAGAACCTGTTCATGATCCTGGCGCCGAGCCGGCAGGGCGCGGCCGCCGCGCCGAAGGAGTCAGCGACCAGTGCCTAAGCTCAAGACCCGCAAGGGAATCGCTAAGCGCGTGCGCGTGACTCGCAACGGGAAGATCGTTCGCCGCAACTCCTGGATGAGCCACCGCCTGCACCAGAAGTCGAAGAAGCACAAGCGCAAGGACCACACCGAGCAGCCGGTGTTCAAGGGCGACCGCAAAGCGGTCCGCCGGGCGCTGGGGGTCTAGTCCGAGATGGCACGAGTCAAGCGCGGCGTACCTGCGCATCGCCGCCACAAGGGGATCCTCGACCGGGCCAAGGGCTTCCGGCTTTCCAAGAAGCTCCTGTTCCGTCCCGCTAACGAGGCGGTCCTTCACGCGCTGGCCTACGCATTCCGCGACCGCCGCCGCCGCAAGCGCGAGATGCGGCAGCTGTGGATCGCTCGGATCAACGCCGCCTCGAGGCAGTCGGGGCTGCCCTACAACAAATTGATGCACGGCCTTCGCCAGGCCGGGGTGGAGATCGACCGCAAGGTGCTGGCTGACCTGGCCGTGCGCGACAGCGGTTCCTTTGCCCGGCTGGTGGAGGTTGCCAAGAACAACCTCTAGCCAGCCGCTGATCAGCAGCCCGGACAACGAGGTCGTTCGCAGGCTTCGGCGCCTCGCCCTCCGGCGCGAGCCAGGCCTCGCCCTCCTGGAAGGCCCGCGCGTGCTCAAGGAGGCCAAGGCGGCCGGGCTCGACTTCGAGCTCATCGCGGTCCGCGAGGGCGACAAGCTCCCGTTCCACTCCGAGTCGCGCGTGACGCTCACGCCTGCTGCGTACCGGGCCGCAACCCAGACCGTTTCGCCTCAGGGCGTGATGGCTGTCGCCCGCGTGCACGAAGCCACTCCGGCCGAGGCGGCGCGGGCGGCGCGCGCGGCCGGTTGGCCGCTCGTCGTGCTCGATCGCGTGCAGGACCCGGGCAACGTGGGCGCGATCTGCCGCACCGCGGCGGCCGCGGGCGCGCCGGCGCTCGTGGTGCTGGCCGGATGCGCCGACCCGTTTGGCGCGAAGGCCGTGCGAGCGTCAGCCGGCAACGTCTTCAGGCTGGTCGTCGGGCGCGCGGCCTGGGCCGACCTGTCGGATCTCGACGCGTATGGCGCCGCCTCGAGCGGCGGGACGACGCTGGCTGACGCGCCCGTGGAAAATGCCGGAATGATCGTGTTCGGCAGCGAGGTGCACGGTCTCTCGCGAGGCGACCTGGAGCTGGTCACGATTCCGGTGGGCGGTGGCGTCGAGTCGTTGAACGTGGCGGCCGCTGCCGCGGTGATCCTGTTTCGGGCATAGCGCAGCTCGATCCATCGCAGCGCGCCACGCTCGGCCAGGAGGCCAACGAGGCGAAGAGGGCGGTGGAGGCAGCGCTGGCGGCGCGACGCTCGGAGCACCAGGCCTCGCGCCTGGCGGACATCGGCGAGACCGAGGAGATCGACATCACTTTCCCCGGCCCCTCGCTCGAGCGCGGCCATGCGCACGTGCTGAGCCAGGTGCGCAAGGAGCTCGAGGTCATCTTCGCGCGTATCGGATACACGGTCGAGGAAGGACCGGAGATCGAGAACGACTGGTACAACTTCGAGGCGCTCAACCTGCCGAAGGGACACGCGTCGCGCGACGTGCAGGAGACGTTCTTCCTCGACGCCAATGAGGAGATCGTGCTGCGCACTCACACGTCGCCCGTGCAGATCCGCGCCATGGAGCGCATCGGCACGCCGCCGATCTACATCATCGCGCCGGGTCGCGTGTACCGCCGCGACAACCTCGACGCGACTCACCTTCCTTATTTCATGCAGCTGGAGGGACTTGCCGTCGATGAGGGCCTCACGGTCGGCGACCTGAAAGGGACGCTGCTCTACATGGTCCAGTCGCTCTTCGGTCGCGAGCGCAGTGTGCGAATGCGGCCGCATCACTTCGGCTACACCGAACCGAGTTATGAGTTCGACACGATGTGCGGCCGCTGCATGGGGAAGGGATGCCGCAGCTGCGGCGGCCAAGGCTGGCTGGAGACGGGCGGATGCGGCATGGTCCACCCGCAGGTCCTGCGCAACGGCGGCATCGACCCGGATCGCTACTCCGGCTACGCCTGGGGCTTCGGCATCGAACGGATGGCCTTGCTCAAGTACGACG
>WNGO01003394.1_pt1 | contig 11401 bp, 11 predicted proteins | sample 5400511 | NCBI WGS metagenome assembly WNGO01 (sample SAMN13153380, study PRJNA577476) | soil metagenome | isolation source: 20 cm soil or saprolite under Garry oak tree replicate 2 | place: USA:California | collected 2016-06-15
CGGCGTGGCCGAGAACCTGATGTCCGGCGCCGTGATCGTCGACGGTAGCGCGAGTCAGTCCGCCGGGGCGAGCGGCCACGGCGGCCTGCTGGCAGTGCACGGCGACGCTTCGGCTCGCTGCGGCATCTCGATGAAGGGCATCGACATCGTCGTGCGGGGCTCGGTCGGCCACCTGAGCGCCTTCATGGCCCAAACCGGCCGCCTCGTCGTGTGCGGCGACGCGGGCGAGGCCCTGGGCGACTCGATCTACGAGGCGCGGCTCTACGTGCGCGGCGAGGTGGCCGGCCTCGGCGCGGACTGTGTCGAGAAGGAGTTACGTGACGAGCACGTCACGGAGCTGTCCGACCTGCTCGCGCGGGCCGGCGTGGACGGCTTAGATGCAAAGGAGTTCCGGCGTTACGGCTCGGCACGCCGGCTCTACAACTTCAAGGTCGACAACGCGGCGGCCTATTGATGTCCAACGGCGGCTGGCACCCGGGCCTGCGCGAGTCGTATCTGTACGACCGCAATGTCATCGCCGAGATCCAGCGCGCCTCGCGCGAGGGGATCTACGACATCCGTGGCTTCGGCGCGAAGCGCCGGCTGCCGCACTTCGACGACCTGCTCTTCCTCGGCGCGAGCGTGTCGCGGTACCCGCTCGAGGGCTACCGGGAGCGCTGCGACACCGACGTCGTGCTCGGAACCCGCTTCGCAAAGAAGCCGCTCGAGCTGAAGATCCCGGTCACGATCGCAGGGATGAGCTTCGGCGCGCTATCTGCCCCTGCGAAGGAGGCGCTCGGCCGCGGGGCCAGCGAGGTGGGGACGGCGACCACCACGGGCGACGGCGGGATGACCGAGGAGGAGCGCAGTCACTCGAAGACGCTCGTGTACCAGGTGCTGCCCTCGCGCTACGGCCTGAACCCAGACGACCTGCGGCGAGCGGACGCGATCGAGATCGTGGTCGGCCAGGGCGCCAAGCCAGGCGGGGGAGGAATGCTGCTCGGACACAAGATCTCCGACCGTGTCGCGGCCATGCGGGCTTTGCCAACGGGGATAGACCAGCGCAGCGCGAGCCGCCATCCGGACTGGACGGGACCGGACGACCTCGAGATCAAGATCCACGAGCTGCGCGAGATCACGGACTGGGAGAAGCCGATCTTCGTCAAGATCGGAGCGACGCGCACTCACTACGACGTGCAGTTGGCGGTCAAGGCAGGGGCTGACGTCATCGTCGTGGACGGCATGCAAGGCGGAACGGCCGCGACGCAGGACGTCTTCATCGAGCACGTCGGCATACCCACGCTCCCGGCGACGCGCCTTGCCGTGCACGCCCTCCAGGAGCTGGACATGCACCGGGAGGTGCAGCTCATCATCTCCGGCGGCATCCGCACCGGCGCCGACGTCGCGAAGGCGCTTGCGCTGGGCGCCGACGCGGTCTCGATCGGAACGGCCGCCTTGATCTCACTCGGCGACAACAGCCCCGAGTACGAGGAGGAGTACCGGAAGCTCGGCAGCGCGGCCGGCTTCTACGATGACTGGCAGGCGGGCCGCGACCCGGCAGGGATCTCGACGCAGGACGACGAGCTCTCGGCCCGTCTCGACCCTGTGCTCGGCGGTCGCCGGATCGCGAACTACCTGCGCGTCCTCACCCTCGAGGCGCAGACGCTCGCGCGCGCCTGTGGCAAGTCGCATGTTCACAACCTCGAGCCGGAGGATCTCGTCGCGCTGACGGTCGAGGCCGCGGCGATGGCGCGCGTCCCGCTCGCCGGCACCGACTGGATCCCGGGACGCCACTCGGCGTAGCACGAGAGATGTCGTTCCTGCTCCCCTGCCCCAACTGCGGCCCGCGCGACGTGAACGAGTTTGCCTATGCAGGCGAAGTGACGCACCGGCCGCGCACGACGCCTTCACAGCAGGAGCTGTCGGCGTACGTCTACTTCCGCCGCAACGTCGCCGGCGTCCAACGCGAATGGTGGTACCACCGCTTCGGCTGCGAGCTCTGGTTCCTCGCCGACCGCGACACACGCACGAACGAGGTGCTGCGCACGGAATTACCGCAAGCCTCGGCCGAGACGCCGGCCGCACGGTGAGGCTCCCGCAACAGCCGAACGAGCGCATCGACCGCGCGCGACCCATCCGGTTCTTCTTCGCAGGCCGTCCCGTCGAGGGGTTCGAGGGCGACACGATCGGCTCTGCGCTGTTCGCCACGGGGCGACGCGTGTTCTCCCGCAGCTTCAAGTACCACCGCCGTCGCGGGTTGCTCTGCTGCTCCGGCGCGTGCCCGAACTGCATGATGCAGGTGGACGGCGAGCCGAACGTGCGCGTCTGTGTGGAGCCGCTGCGCGAGGGCGCGCAAGTGCATGCGCAGAACGTCCTGGGCTCACTCGAGCGCGACCTGCTTGCCGCCGTCGACCACTTCGGCGGCCCGTTTACTCCGGTCGGCTTCTACTACCGCACGATGATCCGCCCGCGGGGCATGTGGCCGGTGTACGAGAAGTTCCTCAGGAATATCGCCGGCCTGGGGCGGCTGGACAAACACGCGGACCGTTCGCGCCGGTTCGACACCGAGCATCGCCGTGCGGAGGTGCTCGTGATCGGCGGCGGCCGCTCGGGCCGTGAGGCGGCCCGCTCCGCCGCGGCCGGGGGCCGGCAAGTGGTGCTCGTGGACGAGCGCGGCGCCCCGGGTGCGAACGGCGACTTCGAAGTGCTCGCCCCGGCGCGAGCGATCGGGATCTACGAGGGCGGTCTCGTCCCCGTCGACGCCGGCAGTGTCCTCTACCGCTTCCGCGCAGAGCGGATCGTCGTGGCCACGGGAGCGCTCGAGCAACCGCTGGTGTTCCCCGGCAACGATCTCGTCGGCGTCTACCTTCCCGAGGCCGTGCGGAGACTCGTCGACGAGTGGTCGCTGAAGCCGGGCGAACGAGCGGTGATCGTGTCCGCCGACGATCGCGGGCTTGCGGTCTCGGACCAGCTACAGCGAGCCGGCACGAGCGTGGTCGAGCGCGTCGACCTCCGCTCGGCTCCGCCGCGCCAACTCGCTGCGCGCGGACGTCGCGGCCGGCTGACCAGCGTCGTCGTCGACGGCCGCGAGCTCGAGTGCGACATGCTCGTGGCGTCGGGCGGGCGCCAGCCGGCGTACTCGCTCCTCGCTCAGGCCGGCGCGCGGATCGAGTACGACGCCGGCCGGGGGATCTTCGTGCCCTCCGACTTACCGCCGAGCGTGGAAGCGGTCGGATCCGTTGCCGGGGAAATGGAGCCCGCGGCGGTGCCCGCCGCGAGCTTCAACGGCGCCGACGAAGTGGGTCGCTGCTTCGTCTGTGTCTGCGAGGACGTCACCGAGAAGGACATGAAGCGCGCGATCGCCGAAGGCTTCGACTCGATCGAGCTCGCCAAGCGTTACACGACGGTCACGATGGGCCCCTGCCAGGGACGGCTCTGCCACGTGCCGGCGATCCGGCTGTTCGCTCGCGAGCATGAGACGGACGAGGCCACGATCGGCACGACTACGGCACGCCCGCCCTGGGCGCCGGTCTCGCTCGGCCTGCTCGCCGGCCGCGGTCACGAGCCCGCCAAGAGGACGTCGATCCACCACCGGCACGAGGAGGCCGGCGCAACGATGATGTGGACCGGCCTCTGGCGCCGCGCGCATTCGTACGAGCACGCCGGGAACGAGGCGCTGCACGTGCACCGGGCGCTGGGAGTCATCGACGTGTCGACGCTCGGCAAGCTCCTCGTCCAGGGCCCGGATGCTGCACGGTTCCTCGAGCTGCTCTACCCCAACCGCTTCGCCGACATGAAGGTGGGGCGGATCCGCTACGGCGTGCTCGGTACGGACGCGGGCCGCATCATGGACGACGGCACCATCGCGCGTCTCGGCGAGGAGCAGTACTACGTCACGACCACTTCCACCGGCGCCGACACGGTGATCGAGTGGTTCGAGTGGTGGAACGCCATCTGGCGGCTGGACGTGGAGACCGTCAACCTCACCGGCTCTCTCGCCGCCGTGAACGTCGCCGGGCCGCGTTCGAGGGAGCTGCTCGGCCGGCTGGCCGACGTCGACACATCCAACGACGGCATCTCGTACCTCGATGCAAAGCAAACGTTTGTCGCAGGCGTGCCGTGTCTGATCCTGCGTATCGGGTTCGTGGGTGAGCTGGGTTACGAGCTGCATTTCGCCAGCCCGTACGGCGAATACATGTGGGACACCCTGCTCGAGTACGGCAAGGATCTCGGGATCCGTCCATTCGGGCTCGAGCCCCAGCGCATCCTGCGGCTCGAGAAGATGCACATCCTCATCGGCCAGGACACCGATTCAGAGTCGAACGTGCTCGAGGCCGGCATGCCCTGGATCGCGAAGCTCGACAAGGACGACTTCGTCGGCAAGTGGGCACTCGAGCACGTGCAGAAGCGCGGCTTCCGCGAGCAGCTGGTCGGCTTCGAGATGACCGACGGCGTCGTGCCGGCCGAGGGTGGGCAGATCGTGCTCGGGGGCCGGTCCGCCGGACGCGTCACCAGCGCCCGCTTGAGCCCGCAGCTGGGACGCGCAATCGGGATGGCCTGGGTTCGCCCGGAATTGGCGCAGGAAGACACCGAGATCGAGATCAGGGTCAACGGCGGGGTAGCGAGCGCGCGCGTGCGACTCAAGCCGTTCTTCGACCCTGAGGGGGCGCAGCTCCGGTCGTGAGCGAGCTCGCCTTCCTTTCCCCCGACCAAGCGCGCAGTGAGGACCTCTTCGCGCCTCGCTTCGCCTCACCGCTGGCGCGCGTGCTCGCCGGGACGACGGCAGTCCGTGACCTGTCGCAGGTCGGCAAGATCGAGGTTCGAGCTGACGTCGACGCGATCGACGTCGACGTCGAGGTCGTTCGAATCACGCCGCGGCGCGCGCTCGTCCTCTGTCCGTACGAGCAGTGCGCCGAGCTGCGCGCCCGGCTTCCGGGCACGGTGATCGACATGACCGGTGCGCTCGCCGGTCTCGAGCTCGAAGGGGAGCGGGCCATGCGGCGCCTCACCGATCTCGATCTCGAGGCCTTGCCCGCAGCCGGGAAAGTCGCAGAGGTGTCGGCGCTCGTGCTCCGCGACGAGGAGCGCTTCCGCATCTTCTTCCCTCAGGAGTTCGCGCACTACGTCGGCGAGGTCGTGCTCGACGTGCTCGAGGGAATCGAATGAGAGACATCTTTCGCGTGGAGCGCATGTGGCGTCCCCGCAGAGAGTTGAAGGAGAGCTACGACGTCGTGATCATCGGCGCCGGCTCGCACGGGCTCGCGACCGCCTACTACCTCGCGAAGAACCACGGCATCACCAACGTCGCGATCCTCGAGCAGAGCTACATCGGCTCCGGCGCCGCCGGGCGCAACACGACGATCATCCGCGCGAACTACCGTACTCCCGAGGGCGCCGCGTTCTACCGCCGCAGCGTCGAGCTCTACGAAGGGCTCGGCGCAGAGCTGGACTTCAACCTCCTGTTCTCACAACAGGGGCACTTGACGCTCGCGCACTCCGACCGCGCCATGATCACGATGGCCGAGCGGGCGGAAGTGAACCAGCTGCTCGGCATCGACAGCCGCCTTGTCGACGCGGAAGAGGTCGGGCGCCTTTGTCCGGAGCTCAACCTCTCGAGCGAGGTGACCTGGCCGATCATGGGCGCGCTCTACCACGCGCCCGGCGGAATCATCCGCCACGACGCGGTCGTCTGGGGGCTCGCTCGTGCGGCCGACCGCCGCGGTGTCGAAATCCACCCATACACAACGGTCACCGGCATCGAGCAGTCGAACGGCCGCGTCACGGGCGTGCGGACGAATCGGGGCGACGTCGAGGCGGGGACAGTGATCAATGCCACCGCGGGCTGGTCGACGCTGGTCGCCGATCTCGCCGGTGTTCCGCTGCCGATCACGACGCACATCCTGCAGGCGTTCGTGACCGAGCCGCTGAAGCCGTTCCTCGACGTGATCATCGTCTCGTCGCAGATGCACGTGTACATCTCCCAGACGGACCGCGGCGAGTTCCTGATCGGCGCCGAGATCGAGCCGTACACGACGTACCTCGGCACGAGCACGTTCCCGTTCCTCGAGTACTCGGCGCGGCACACGCTCGAGCTGTTCCCGCAGCTCGAGAGCGCGAAGATCCTGCGCCAGTGGACCGGCTTGTGCGACCTCAGTCCCGACTACAGTCCGATCCTCGGCGTGACTGAAGTGGACGGTTTTCTGATCTCGTGCGGCTGGGGGACCTACGGGTTCAAGGCGGCGCCGATCGTCGGGACCACGCTCGCCGAGCTCGTTGCGACGGGCCGGACGCCGCAGCTCATCGCCCCATTCGCACTCGAGCGCTTCCACACCGACACCCTCGTCTCCGAGCTCGCCGCTGCCGCGGTCTCCCACTAGATGCTCTCCAGTCTCGAGATCGCGCAGCAGGCGACGCTACGGCCGATCGCCGAGATCGCTGCGGACGCGGGCCTCGAGCCCGACGAGATCGAGTTCTACGGGTCCTACAAGGCGAAGGTCAACCTGTCGGCCCTCGACAAGCGCGCGTCAGTCGCGGACGGCAAGCTCGTCTGCGTCACCGCAATCACGCCGACGCGGGCGGGCGAGGGAAAGACCACGACCTCCGTCTCGCTCACGCAGGGGCTGGGCGCAGTCGGCGCGAGGTCGGTTCTCTGCCTGCGCGAACCGTCGCTCGGACCGGTCTTCGGGATCAAGGGCGGTGCAGCCGGCGGCGGGCACACGCAGGTCGTCCCCATGGAGGACCTCAATCTTCATTTCACTGGCGACATGCATGCGATCGGCGTGGCGAACAACCTGCTGGCGACGATCCTCGAGGCGCACATCCTGCACGGGAACCAGGCCGGCGTCGACCCGCTGAGCGTTACCTGGCGGCGCTGTATGGACATGAACGACCGCGCCCTTCGTGACATCGTCGTGGGGCTCGGGGGCAAAGCCAACGGCTACGTCCGCCAGACCGGGTTCGACATCACTGCGGCCTCAGAGGTGATGGGGATCGTCGCCGTCTCGCGCGACCTGGCAGACCTGCGCGCACGGCTGGGCGCGATCACGGTCGCGCAGAGCTACGAGGGCGAGCCCGTGACGGCCGAGCAGTTGCGGGCCGCAGGCGCGATGACGGTGCTGTTGAAGGACGCGCTCAAGCCGAACCTCGTCCAGACCCTCGAGGGCCAGCCGGCGTTGATCCATTGCGGCCCGTTCGCGAACATCGCGCACGGCAACAACTCGCTCGTCGCCGACCGCGTCGCGCTCAAGCTCGGCGACTACGTCGTCACCGAGAGCGGCTTCGGCTCGGACATGGGGATGGAGAAGTTCCTCAACATCGTGTGCCGCGCCGGCGGCCTCAGTCCGAGCGCGATCGTGCTCGTCGCGACGGCGCGCGCGCTCAAGCACCACGGCGGCGATCCGGACGGAGGGCTCGACGCGATCGAGCGCGGGGCCGCGAACCTCGCGCGGCATCTCGGCATCATCGCCGGCTTCGGGCTGAAGGCGGTGGTCGCGGTGAACCGCTTCCCCGGCGATACCGACGAGGAGGTCGAGCTCGTGCGCCGCCTCGCCGTCGAGCACGGCGCCCACGCCGCCGAGGCGAACGAGGGTTTCGAGCGCGGCGGCGCAGGCGCGACGGCGCTCGCGGAGGCTGTGATCGACGCCGCTGCGCACACGAACTCGTTCGAGCACACGTATCCGCTGGACGCGCCCATTGCGGCCAAGGTCGAGGCGATCGCCAGGCGCGTCTACGGCGCCGACAACGTCCACTTCCTCCCGGTCGCCGAGCAAAAGATCGCGCGCTTCGCGGAGCAAGGGCTCGGCGAGCTGCCGATCTGCATGGCGAAGACCCACCTCTCGCTCTCGGACGATCCGACGCTCCTGAACGCACCGACGGGATTCACGGTGCACGTCCGCGACGTGCGTGCCTACACGGGCGCCGGCTGGCTCGTGCCGCTCTGCGGCGAGATCATGACGATGCCTGGGCTCGGGAGAAAGGCCGCCGCCTTCGATGTCGACATCGACGAGCACGGACGCACGGTCGGCCTCTTCTAGAGACGTCGCAGGCGCATCGGGGCTCAGCGGCGCCGCGTCGTCGCGCGGTCGTTGGGGAGAATGGGCCAGTGTTCGGGAATGTCCCCGAGCAGCGATGCCCTTCAAGGACCTGGGAGCTACATCGGCCTTTGGAACATTTCGAGCCCGTCGCCTTCGATGATCAGCGCTGTTAGCCCGTCTGCCGTCTTCGTCTCATGCTCTTCACAGGCCTGCCAAAAAACTGCTTCACCCGCCTCGATGGGTTCGTCGACGCCGCTGGGGCCGCTCACGTTGCCGAACCCGTCGAGGACGGCCAGAACTTGCGGGTAGCTCGCGGGATGCCGGGCGATTCGCCCGCCTGGAGCAACACGAAACACTGCCGCCTGGAAGGGCGAACCTTGGAAAATCGAACGTGACAGCGGAGCGACCGTGACGCCATCGAGCAATTTCTCACGCGGCGCGAAGGCCACATCGGATCCGAATCTGAACCGTTCCAAGCATTGCCTCCCTCATCCCCCACGGTCGAACGGTGGAAGCATCTCAGGCACGAAGCCCGCAAGAAGGCGGTAGGGCCAGCACGGTTGCCTGGGCCAGCGTTGGGGAATGTCCCCTGACCGACGAGGGGCAGGGCGAGTCGTCCTATCTCGTTCGTAGCGACTGCATCACGCGTCTCCACCAGCGCTCAGCATGGACGCGCCGGGGCATCGTCGGGCCCAACCCGAGTCTGAGCCGGAGACCCTCGAAACGCGTCTGGCGCGCGGCTCTGACGGGGCCGTGTTCGTCAACCTCTGACGATGGAGTCGGATCGGCCACAGCTGACCCCTCATCGTAGTGCCGAGGTCGTTGGGCATCGCTGGGCTAGTGTTCAGGAATGTCCCCCGACGATCAGGTCGATCGCGAGCGTCGTCGTTGCGGCTTCGGCCCCGTCGGCGAGCCAGAGAGCGTCAGGCGGTGCATCCGCCGACCCAGAGAGCCACCAGAAGAAAGCAAAACGCGAGGGCAACGACGAACCCAACGAACAGACCGATCGCCAGGGCGACCGACACGCGGGTGCGTAGGGACGTGAACGTTGCGGCCGCAGCAGCGAAGCCCACGCCGATCAATGCCCACACGATCCAGTCAGGGGGGTCGCACGAGTCGTTCGATACGGCGAGCGTTACAACGACGAGGGCGACGGTGCCTAGCCACAGGAGCACCGCCAAAGGAACGCGCGTGTTCGTCCAACCCGTGATAAGCTAACCATAGCAAAAACGCTATGTCTTGATCACGTAAACCGCGCCGGTAACAGAGCTCCCGCTCTGGGCGTTAAAGCCAATAATCGCCGGAGTGCAATTCGCACTCGTCTCGTTCGTTTTCACCTGGCTCGTCGTGGCCATGGTGGCCATCGAGGGATGGTCCGGTTGGTCGCGAGGCTTCGCAATCGTTTGGTTGAGCGTGCTCACCGTCGCCGCTGTCAGCGCTCTCGGAGGTCTGGCCGTCGCCGCCTTCGGGCGCCTGCCATGGCGACGGCGCGCGCTGATCGCAGCGTTGTGTTTGCCAGCCCCGTTGGCAGTCGCGTTCGTCACCTGGGTGATCTACTGGCTGTTTCACCACAGCCTCAACTGACTGAAGCATGGCTCGCCTGCGCGAGCGTTCACGAATGACGCCAGCGCGTCAGGAGGCTCTGTTCGATAGCTGCAGCCGGTCGAGCGGCGGAAATGGGCTGATCGGCTCCTCGTACCAGTAGACCTCGAGGTTCGAGAGGTAGCCGTCATCCGCGAAGACGATGACTCCGCCGAGGATTTCGCCGTCACCGTCGATGACGTCGGCGTCGTTGGGGATCGGGCGGTACGTCGCGCGCGCGGACGGGGCAGCCGGGTCGACGGTGAGGCCGACGGTCGCGCAACCACAGCCGCAGTAGGAATCGACGTGCGCAGACTCGACTTGCACGACTAACGCGTCGCGGCCTTCGAAGTCGGCGTAATTCAGCAAGGCGAGCAGCGTCGCTCGCTCCTCCGGCAGCAATGGTCGCGGAAGCTCCGAGCGAGCGTTCAAGACCGACGCGATATCAGCTGGGGCCAAGCCCGCTGCCTGGGCCGCGGCCTGGAGTTCGGCGCGACGGGCGGCCAATTCAGGTGCGGGCGTCTCGCGTAGGGCGACGACGGCTGGATGCTCCGGATCGAAGGCGCCTGCGTCCATCCCGGAAGTCATTGAAGCACCGGTTGGCATCATGCGCCTTGGCTGGGCCAGCGTTCGGGAATGTTCCCCGAGCGCGCGTGCCGATCCGCACCGCTTCTACTTCGCGTCGTCGTCCGGAAGCCGGAAGGTGAAGAACGTCGAGCGGAGCTTCTCGGCCTCGGTCGTAGTCGACGCACGCGAGCCGGGGCGGGAGCAATGGGTCTCGGCGTCGGGCCCGGTTGAGATCCTGCGCGACGGCGAGGCGCAGTCGATCAACGCCCGCATCAGGCGCCGCTACCTCGCGCCGAAAGGGCTCGACGGCCCGATCGAAGCCGCGCTCCGCGCGTCGGACAACGTCACGCTCCGGCTGACCCCGACGGCGTGGCGGTCGTGGACCGCGCCGATCGTGGAATCGCCGGAGCGGTGGTTCCTAGCGGTTGACGCCTAGAGTCGAGCGTCTCGTCGAGGCGGAGGAAACGGCGGGCAAGATCGTCCTCGACCTCGATGCGGAAGGAAAGCTGATCGGGATCGAAGTTCTGGCGCTCGGAAAAGCCTTCCTAACGAGCATCTGGACGAGGCTGAGCGCCTGTAGGTCTCGGCTGCGCCAGTGTTCCGGAATGACGGCTGAGGCGTAGCGGCTCGCTACGTTTTGAGTGGTATGCGAGTCCGATGCGCACGCATTCTTGAAGGCGGTCGCCGTGGCGGGCGAGACATCAGCGACCAGCCGAACGGGCCGGTCGAAGTCGGTCGTGAATACCCGGTCGTCCTGTAGTGGATTCTCCTCGGCTCCGGGTCAGCGGCGCGTCCGATCCCTCATGACGGACGCCTTGTGGCTGCAACCCGCCTCGCGTTGGGTCTCGGTGTCCGCAACGCAGCGCCGCGGTCAGCTGATTCGTGCCGGAAGCTGATCGAGGGCGGTGCGGAGGAACGCGTCGCGGCGCTCCGTGACTGCCGCAGTGTCCAGCGGGCTACCGTCGCCGGCGAACCCCGGGAGCCACTCGCCGCGGATCACGGTCGGCGTGTTGAGCGCGGCGACAGCATCCCAGTAGGGCACCGCGATCGGGGTCCGCCCGGCCTGTTGCTGCCAGCCCTCCAACACCTGGGCTGGCGCGTCCTGGCCGTACTGAAGCGCCATCTGCATTCGAAGGCTGCCGAGATCGACGCCCGGATCACCAACCCCGGCTCCCTTCCAGTCGATCAGCGCGACGCAGCGGTCGCCCTCCCACAGCATGTTGCCGCCCCAGACGTCGCCA
>WNGO01011608.1_pt1 | contig 11401 bp, 13 predicted proteins | sample 5400511 | NCBI WGS metagenome assembly WNGO01 (sample SAMN13153380, study PRJNA577476) | soil metagenome | isolation source: 20 cm soil or saprolite under Garry oak tree replicate 2 | place: USA:California | collected 2016-06-15
TCGGCGAACCCTTTCAGTGGGACTGGCTGGCGTCCAAAGGCGCGGATCAGTCGACTCCGCTCGGCCCGGGCATCCGGCCCGCGTTCCTCGTCGAGAATCCGCAGGACTTGGAGCTCCGCCTCCCAGTCGACCTTGGCGCCCGGATCGGCGGGCACGACGATGGGGCCCCCGGGACCCACCAGGGCGGTGGTCGGAGGTTTCAGAAAGAAGTAAGGACGAGCTTCCGCGGGGCGGTCCACCATCATCTCGCGCATGTGCCGGTGGTAGTTGGCGCCCGAGCAAAGCACCTTGCGCGGATAGCGCAGCGGCAGCTCCAACCGTGCACCGTCGACCCGCAATGCAGTTGCGGGATCGAATGCCCGCAACGCCGGCTCGACCTCCACCCAACGCTCGATGAGCTCGAGCACTCCGCATGCAGCGACCGGCAGCTCGACGACGTGCTCGGCGAAGAGCGCGCCGGCGCGCTCGTCACCGCCGCGCGTGCGATATGAAACGAGGCTCCACGGTTTCACTTCTTGGCGGCGAGCCTCGTGGCGGGCAGCTTGGCGCCGGCATCAAAGAACTCGTGACCCGGAATGCCCGGACCCCACAGGTTGGCGAAGCGATAGTCGGACATCTCCCACTTCCCCGGCCGGTAGTTGGCCTCGTCGTAGATCTTGATGAGGTCTGCGTAGTACTCGACCACGCAGCCCGCGGGGTCCAGGTGGTAGGTGAACAGGTTGCCTCCGGCGCCGTGGCGGCCCGGCCCCCAGAGGAACCGGCCGTTGTTCTTCTCCAGCACGTCGCCGAGCAGCCCGAGCTGGCCGATGTTTTCGACCTCCCACGCGTAGTGGTGCAGGCCCTCGCCGCCCTTGGTGATGCCGATGCCGTGATGGTCCGCGTTGCAGCGCAGGAACAGAAGCGTTCCGTCGCCGACGTCGTCGGAGAGCCGGAAGCCGAGCACCTGCTCGATGAACTGCTGCGTCTCGCGCGGCCGCTCGGACTTGAGCATGGGGTGGCCGAACTTCTTCGGCTGCACGCCGCGGCCGGTGTGGCGCGGCTGGTCGTGGTCGAGGCCCGTGTACACCTCGAACACATGGCCGTCGGGGCCCTCGAAGCGGATCGACTGGTTGACCGCGGTCTCGCGCTGATGATCGATAGTTTTCACCCCGTTCTTGGCGAGGCGATCGGTCAGCTCATTCAGGGCATCTTCATCGCGCGCCTGCATCGAGATGTGGTCGAGCGCGCCCTCGCCGGCCTCGATGTAGATCAGTGAGTGATGCGCGCCGCTGTGGGTCAGGTAAGAGGTTTTGCCCTCGCGCGCGACCTCGCGCAGCCCCATGACCGTGGTCGCCCAGGCGACCGAAGCGTCGAGGTTCGGGACCTGCAGCGCAACGTGCCCGATCGAACTGATCATCACGCCCTCCTTGCGAGCTCGAGACTCAGGATTCGCTCCGCGTTGGAGTGAAACACGTTCTCCATCACCTCGTCGGCGTATCCAAGCTTCGACCATCCTTCGAAAAGCCGCTTGTGCGTGAGGCTCGGATAGTCACTGCCGAACATGATCCTGTCCTTGAGCCGGCGCGGGATGTCGCGCTTCAGCGACTCAGGAAAGTACTCGGGGCCCCAGCCTGACGTCTCCCAGAACACATTGCCTTTGTGGAGGCAGATCATCAGTACCTCATCGGTCCATGGCCAGCCGGGGTGCGCGGCGATGATCTTGAGCTCAGGAAAGTCTGCGGCCAGATCGTCGAGGGCCGGCATCGGCCGCGACATCTTCAGGCGCCGCCCCAACCCGCCGGGCGAACCCGCGCCCATGCCGGTGGTGCCGACGTCGATGAGCACCGGCACGCCGAGCTCGTTGATCTTCTCGAACAGCGGACGCAGCCGAGGATCGTCGATGGAGAAATTCCCGCAGACGGGATGGAAGTGAAAGCCGATGAGGCCCAGATCCTTGATGGCGTGCTCCGCCTCATTGATCGCCGCCTCGCCCTTCCATGGATCCACCGACGCCCACGCGTTGAGCACGACGTCGGGATGGCGGTCGCGCAGCCCCGCCACGTAGTCGTTGCTGCACGGCGGGCAGCCGGTGACGGTCTCGGTGTCGAAGGCGACCATCAGGACCTGGACGTCAGCCGCGCGCAGCTCGTCGATGACCTGCTGCTCGCTCAGCGGGGCCCACGGCCGGTGCCAGTAAGTGCGCAGTGCCTCGACGTATGGATTGATCGCGTTGAACCACTCCACCGTGTTCGGATGGCAGTGGACGTCGATGCGGCGCATGGTTGTTAACTGCATACACTGTCCCGAATGCCCACGCCGCGTCGCCGCCGCTCCAGCGTCTCTCTCGACGCCGTCAAGCCGTATAAGCGCAACGGTTCGCTCCATGAGCATCTGCGGCGGCTAATCCTCGACGGCGCGATAGAGAACGGAGCCAGCATCTCGCAGGTGGAGCTGGCGGAACGCCTCGGCGTGAGCCGCACGCCATTGCGCGAAGCGATGAAGATGCTGCAGGCCGAGGGCATCGTCCAGGCCGACCACGGCCGGCGAACGCGGGTAACCGCGTTGGACGTCGGCGACATCGACACGGTGTACGGGACTCGTGTGCTGATGGAGGGCGCCGGCGTGCTGGTCACGGTGCCGCTGCTCGACCGATCGAGGATCAACGAGCTGGCCGAGGCGGTGCAGGAGATGCGCAAGCACGCGTCCGACCCCAACACGGAGCTGTGGGCGCGGGCGCATCGGCGGTTCCATCGCACCCTGATCCCCGAGGCCGGCCGCGAGTTTGCGCGCACGCTCTCCACGTACTTCGACCGCGCCGAGCGGCTTCGCCGCATGTTCCAGACGGAGGAGATCGCCGGCGGCGTGCGCCTCCACGAGGAGCACGAGGCGATCCTCCGGGCATGCAGGGCCAAGCACGCCAGCAAGGCGGCGGCTCTGGTGGCACGGCACTCTGCGCGAGCCGCGCTCACGCTCATGGCCCAGATCTCCCCGGAGCGTGAGCCGACCCTGGTGCGCACCGCTCTGCAGCTCTTCTCGGCCCTGGAATCAGCCTGAGTCGCCCTACGTGCTCGTGACCTTGAGGTGCCGCCAGCTGCCCTTCGCGCCCTGGCCGTGCACCGACGTGCTGCCGCCCGGACCGGTGGGTTTGAGGGTGCAGACGATGAGCCCCAGCGTGACCGACTTGACCTCGACGGGAATACCCTCGGTCCGGTAGAACATCTGGCCGTCAACCGTCCACTCCGCGGTCCGAGCCTTCGGATTGAGCGCGATCTCGCACGACCTGAACTCTCCCGGCTTGTTGATGGAGACAAAGGGCGACTGGACCAGGTAGCTGAAGGAGCCGCCCTCGGGCGTCACGCCGGGGATGGGCAGCCGCTCGTAGAGCGCGCCCACGCGGGTGGCGCTCAGCATCCAGTCGAAGATCATCCCGGTCGAGAAGTCGCCGACCACGAGGCCGATCCAACCGTCCGTGATGTCGTCGGGGTTGCCGTTGTAGTTCTCGGCCGCGATCTCGGCTGAGATCTTTGCGCCCGACGCCGGCACCGGGATGGGCTGCGGCGTGACGAGCAGGTGCTTCGGGTCGTCGAGCATGTGCACGCTGTCGTGCTTCAGCCGGAACGGGTTGACCGTGATGGACATGGTCCCGCCATGGGCCTCGACCTTGGCCTGCGGGTCGCCGTAAGACCACATGCTTCCGTCCGGTGTGGGTAGCTGCAGCGGCACCCACTTGCTGGGATCGACCGCACCGGCTGTGAACGTGTCGTATTCGAGAACCGTCATCGCTTCGCGCCCTCCTTGCTGGCGTCCCACTGCGGGAGCTGAATGATCTCGAGGCCGTGCTCGGCGGCGAGACGCTTGTACTTCTCGGTGTCGAGGACCTGACCCGGCGGAGGCAGCTCGAGACGCGGAGCTGGCTGGCCCATCTGTTTATGGAAGACCTCGAGCCCGGCCGGGATCGCGATCTGCAGCAGGTGGCACTCGGTCTCGAAGCGCAGCCGGTGCGGGATGTCTTTCGGCAGCCAGATGAAGCCCCCTGGCTCGATGCTGGTCGACTCGTCACCGCACGTGCACGTGACCCGGCCCTCAAGCAGGTACCAGCCCTCGTCCTCTTTATGGTGGACGTGCAGTGGCGTCTGCCCGGCCGGGGTCTTGAAGTCGAGCAGGCCGAGCGCGCCGCCTGTCTTGTCGCCGCTGGCCTTGATCGTCATCAGGATCTGCAAATACCAGAGCGGTTCGCCACCTTCGGAATCCAGGGCGAAGAACTCGTTCGACATCTAGCTCACCTCCTCTCTCTCACGCATGCGCCGCCACCGTTGATCCGCCGAAGGCCGGCGCGAAGTCCGTCGCGAACTGCTTGAACGAGCGGGCCTCCTGCCCGGTGATGTCCTTGAAGTCGCTGGTTGTGAAGTCGCCCCAACCCTCGGCATACACGCGGCCGTAATCGACCACATTTCCGACGAACCAGCGCGAGAGACCGAAGCCGAGCATTGCCTGCTGCGCCGCCTCCGGCGGCAGGGCTACGTAGTTGACGCGCTTGCCGAGGACGGTGCTCAACGTCTCAGCCGCCTCGGCCATGGTGGTCAGCTCGGGACCGGTGGGAGTGTAGGTCTTGCCGGCGTGACGGTCCGTATGCTCGATGATTTTCGCCCCGAACACGCCGACGTCGCGGCCGTCGATCATGCCGACGCGGCCCTGGCCCATGTTCATGTAGAGCAATCCGTCCGAGGCCACCGAGCCGACCGAGCTGAGGAGATTCTGCATGTAGTAATGCGGACGCAGGATCGTCCACGGGATGCCCGAGGCTTTCACCGACTCCTCGACGAGGGCATGCAGGCGGCCATTTCGGTTCGGGGCGTCATGGCCGGCCTTGATGGCCGAGTTCCGCACGATGTGGCCGACTTTGGCTCTGCGCGCGGCGGTGACCGCGTTCGATCCCATCGAGGGCTCGAGGGCCGAAGCGGGCGTCAGCAGCCACAGGATGTCGACGCCCTCGAACGCCTCCGTGAGCGTGTCGGGCTCCTCCAGGTCGCCGGCCACTACCTCGACGCCGTCCTTCTGGAGGGCCTGGGCCTTGGCCCCCGCCGGGTCGCGGACCAATGCCCGGAGCTTGAGGCCGGGCTTGCCCTTGAGCGCGCCGAGTAGGGCCGTGGAAACGGTGCCGGTTGCGCCTGTCACCAGGACGGTCTTGTCACCCATGCCCGTCATCTCCCATGGTCACGATAGTTAACTTCTGTACTATCGCCCAGTCTAACTGTATGCAGATAAATGTCAACGGATGACCGGTGCCGGATTGCGCAGCGCGGTCAGCTGCTCGATGTCGTATCGCCGGCGCAGGTCGGCGATCGCCGCGGTGTCGGGCCTGCCCTTCGCCTCGCGCAGCAGGGCTGCCAGCTCGTCGAGGTAGTCTTCGTGGCCTGAGGGCGCGGCCTGGAAGAGGACGCGCGCAGGCGCGCTGGTGGGGTTCGAGAACGCGTGTGGGCAGCCGGACGGGATGAAAAGCACCGAGCCGGGCCCGCCGCGCAGGAACCTCTGCCCGCTCGACGACACCCACTCGTGCCAGTCGCCCTGCGTCCTCGTCTGCGGCTCGAACGCCAGCAGGTCGAGCTCGCCCTCCAGCACGTAGAAGAGCTCCTGGCCGGCGCGGTGCACGTGCGCGCCGACGTCGAAGCCTGGAGGGACGACGACCTCGAAGGTCGAGGCGACGGCCGGGTCGCCTCCGGGAACCTTGAGCGTGGCGTGAAGGCCGCCGCCGGCGATCACGCGGCCGGCACCCGGAGGCAGCATGAGGCCGTCGGTCACTCTTAGTGCATCTCCCAGCCGCCGTCCACGTTGAAGGTGGCGCCGGTGATGTTCTGGGCGCGGGGCGTCTGGAAGCGATGCAGCGGGATCCTGTTGCGGAAGTAGTCCCAGCCCTCCTCGATGGTCTGGCCCTGCATGGCCGAGAACTGCTCGACGACGCGTGAATGGAGCGCGGTCTCGACGATCCCCGGGCACACGTTGTTGGCGGTGATGCCGTATGGCGCGAGCTCGTGGGCGAGGCACTGGGTAACGCCGATGACTGCAAACTTCGAGGCGGCGTACGGGACGATCATGGCGAAGCCGGTCTGGCCGACGATCGAGGAGACGTTGATGATGCGGCCTGACTGCTGCGTGATGAGGTGGGGCACTACCGCGCGCGTGGTGAGGAAGACGCCGCGCAGGTTGATGTCGAGGACGCGGTCGAACTCCTCCTCGGTCAGGTCCTGGATGGGAGCCGGGTTCGGGCCCACGCCGGCGTTGTTGACGAGGACATCGACGCGGCCGAACTTCTCGAGCGTCTTGTCGACGAGGTTCCCCCATAGGTCTCCTCCTATTGCTTGTGTGGCGCGGCTGCTCCAATCGGGGCGATGGCCGCGTTGTTCGAGCGGAAGAAGTTGTCCGGGTCGTACTGCGCCTTGACCCGGGCCAGGCGGTCGTAGCTCTCCTGACCGCCGTAGGCGTCGATGAGGCGGTCGGCCTCGTCGAAGTTGAGCATGTTGGCGTAGACGCCAGTGCCGAGCCAGGGCTTGAGCGCGTCGTGGGCGGCACGGATCTGCGCGATGTTGCTTGCGTCGAGGTGGGCGTCATCCCAGTGCAGCGCGAAGTTGAGCCACCAGTTGTGATGGCGGTTGGCAAAGGCGGTGGCGTCAGGGCTGACGCGAGCCATCGCGCCGCCGAGGCCGATGATCTCGATCTCACCGGACATCTTCATCTCGGCCCACCTGTTGACGAGGATCTCGACCGCCGCATCGGGCAGCTCGTTGATGTGGGCTTCCTTGGTGTAGTAGCGGTTGCCGTTGGGAAACTCGGGGTCGAGCAGCTTCTGGACCCTGGCGCCGAAGGGCATGACGGTCATCGCCTTGGCGGCGGGCTTGCCGACGCTGATGAGGCGCTCGACGAGCCTTTCGCCCTCTTCCTCCTTTGAGTCGGACAGGTACATGACGATCATCAGGAGCAGGCGCTTGCCGCGCAGGGGCTCCGGAACGAAGGGCAGGCCGGGCATCGACTGCTTGAGGGCGGCGTGCCAGCCCACATGGTCGGGCAGCTCGGGATAGATCTGCGCGTACTCGGTCAGGGTCTTGGCAGCGTCCTCGGGATGGTGGAGGGCGACGCCGATCCGCATCTCGGGCCCGAATTTGTGCGCCACGAACTCGAACTCGGTGACGGCGCCGAAGTTGCCACCGCCGCCGTGGAGGGCCCAGAAGAGGTCTGGGTTGTCTTTTTCGCTGGCGGTGACGACCTCACCGGATGCGGTGACGAGCGTCAGGGCGCGGAAGTTGTCGCACGTCAGGGCGTGCTTGCGCGAGAACCAGCCGATGCCGCCGCCCAGTGCGAGGCCCCCGACGCCGGTTTCGGAAACAATGCCCGCGGGGACGATGAGACCCTGCTGCGCCGTCGCGGCATCGACGTCGCCGAGGAGGCATCCGCCCTCGACCGTGGCCACTTGTTCGTGCGCATCGACCTTGACCCGGCGCATCCGGGTGAGGTCGATCGTCAGGCCGCCATCGGCGCGAGCCTTGCCGGTGACGCCGTGCCCGCCGCATCGCACCGAAACCTGAAGGTCGTGACGGCTCGCGAGCTTTACCGATGCGACCACGTCCCCGGTGGTCGCGCAGCGAGCGATGACGAGGGGCTTCTTGTCGACCATCGCGTTCCAGATGGTCCGGGCATCGTCGTAACCAGGCTTGCCGGCAACCAGGACCTCGCCGGAGAAGGACTTGGCGAGCTCGCTAGCGAAGGCTGAAGCCGACTTCTGATCGAGGACCGTTTCCGACACCGCCGTCACCTCAAAGTGGTTAAGTAGTGAACTACTTCTCGAGTTTATCTGTATGCAGATAAAAGTCAAGAGGCAACTTTTGCTAGATGTGGTGGGACATCGCCTGCTTGTCAACTTTGAGGATGAGCACGCTGTTGCGGAAGAACCGTCGAGCCTCGGGCTTCATTGGAACGAGAGATTGAAAGCCGTCGAGCTCTCGGAGAGAATTCTCTAGTCCAGAGTCATACGTCCTCAACGGGAGGTTGGAACCAAACATGATTGAGCGCTTCGACAACATCGGTGTGGCGGTGACTGATTTCAAGAGATCGGCGGACTGGTACGGCAAGCTCGGATTTCAACAACAAGACGACGGGGAAGCCGGCGGCGCATTCACGGCCGGGGACGCAGTGCTCTACATCTTTCAAACAGACTCCACCCAGCCAGCCGGGCGTCGCGAGCACGACCTCGTTCACAATCCTCCTGGTATCGACCACATCAGTTTCCGGGTGGCAGACGTCGACGCCAACCATCGGGAGCTGCTGGCTCGGGGCGTCACGATCGAGGAAGGACCCACCAACCAGGAATGGGGATCGCGCACGATCACGATGCTCGATCCAGACGGCAATCGCATCTATCTCCTGGGGCCACTGAAGGAGTGATTCGCCCGGGCTGCGACGGCTCAGCCACGGTACGCGAAGCGCCACGCCGCACACGACGGCCACGCTCGGAAAGACCGGTCAAGGCGCCAGTGCGAACAGATAATCGGCTGCGATACCGACCGTTGTCCGGGCGACCATAAGTCCCATCTGGAGAACGGCCTGCGCACATCCGATGCCTCGCCTGTGCGACTGAGCGGTATCAATGCACCTTTCATCGGTGCGTGAACGGCGGCTGGTAGAAATCGGCGACGCGGCATGGTCGCCCATCAAGCGCGACTTCGCTGAACTGATAGAGGATCGCCGCGGTCGGAGCAAACACCTCGATCCGCTGAAACCTCAAGGAAAACTCCTGCGTCGAGCCAAGCGCCGCAGCCGCGACCGTATCGTGGAGCTCCGGCGTGCCGATGACGAAGAGCTTTAAGACCTCCCACCTGGAAGGTTTGAGGTCTGAGACGCCGGCCGAGCTCCAGATAACAACGGGGGTGATCCTGAACCCCGACTCCGTGTCGAAGTCATCGAGCAGACCAAGCACGTCCGCCGTGTCGAGCACAAGGCCCAGCTCTTCGTTGACCTCACGTATCGCGCAGTCTTCAACCGTCTCGCCCGAGTGGACCTTTCCACCCGGCAGGGCTATCTGTCCCGCGTGTCTCGACATGTTCAACGGGCGCTGGAAGATCGGCACGCTCGGGATTCCATCGCTCATCACGAGCACGATCGCGACCGCCGCCGGCGTCAGCGACAGCGGCGAGTCGCGCCGCTCGAACGCCTGGAGGTTTCCGGCGATCGTTCGCCGGATCAATCCGGCCGGCGCAGCTGACTCCCGACGCTCTGTATAGCCCCCCGCAGCACCTCTACGATGCGGTCGATCTGCTGCTCGCTGATCACGAACGGGGGCGACATCGCGATCACGTCCCCGGAGACAGGGCGCACGATCACGCCGTGCTCGAGGGCCTCGAGCCAGACGCGCCTGGCGGCACCCTCCGCAACATCGAACGACTTCTTGGTCGCTTTGTCGCTGACGAGCTCCACACCGGCCAGCAGGCCGAGGCCGCGCACGTCGCCGACGATATCGAGCTCGCTCAGCTCACGCAGCTTCCTCAGCATGTAGGCGCCTCGTTCCGCGGCTCGCTCAACCAGCTTTTCCTCCTCGAGGATCTGAAGATTGCGAAGCCCCACGGCGCACGCGGTGGGATGACCGCTGTAAGTGAATCCATGGGCGAACATGCCCTTTACCGACCTGAGCACGTCGTGGACGGGTCGCGTCAGCATGACGCCCGACAGCGGCAGGTAGCCGCTGGTGACGCCCTTGGCGAAGATCATCAAGTCGGCCTGGACGTTCCAGTGCTCCAGCCCAAACCAGCGACCGGTGCGCCCGAAACCGGTGATCACCTCGTCGGCGATCAGCAGCAGCCCGTACTTGTCGCACACCTTGCGGAGAAGCGGGAAGTAATCAGCCGGCGGCACGATCACGCCGCCGGCGCCCTGCACCGGCTCCGCCACGACCGCTGCCACGGTCTGCGGACCGGCCTCGAGCACGACCTTTTCGAGGGCTTGCACGTATGCGGCTCCCACGGGGCCCTCGCCTTCGTACCGGTAGGGGTCGGGCGCGGGAGCGTGCAGAAATCCTGGTGCGAGCGGCTCGAAACCCTTCCAGAAGTTGGCCAGGCCCGTCGCGCTGGTGGCGGCGTATGTAAGGCCGTGATAGTCGCGGATCCTGGAGACGATGTTCACGCGCTCGGGTTCGCCACGCAGCTTCCAGTACAGGCGCGCGATCTTGTAGGCCGTGTCGTTCGCCTCGCCGCCGCCGGACGCGAAATAGGTCACCTCGAGATCGCCTGGGGCCAGCTCCGCCAGCTTGGCCGCAAGCCGGATCGCCGGCTCCGTCCCAAAGCCGCCATACGCCGAGCTGAAAGCCAGGGCCGTCATCTGCTCCGCGGCCGCGGTGGCGAGCACCTCGCGGCCGTAGCCGACATTGACGTTCCAGAGCGAAGCCATGCCGTCCACGTACTCGCGTCCTTCTATGTCGGTGAGCGTCGCGCCGTGTCCCCTGACGATGATCAGCTGCGGAATCGTTCCCGGAGGCCCCGCAAGGTCGCCCTGCGGATGAAGCCAATGCGTACGGTCGAGCTCAGAAAGTCGGCTCGCCTCCTCGGCTGAGAATCCGGCGACGGATTTGTTCACGGTCATCGATCACGCCGCCGTGTAGCCGCCATCGACCGCGAGGGAGGCACCCGTGATGTGCGCGGACTCATCGCTTGCAAGAAACAGTATTGCGCCGGCGACATCCAACGCCTCGGCCATCCGCCCCTGCGGGATCGACGACGCCACCCCTCTCTCGAATCCGGCGGGGTCCGCCTGCTCGGAGATCCACGTCCGCACGAGCGGGGTCTGCGTCAGTCCCGGGGCGACCGCATTCACGCGCACACCGTCTCTCGCCCACTCGACGGCCGCCACTCGCGTCAGCGCGAGCAGCGCTCCCTTGGCCGCCGCGTATGCCCCCATCGTCGCCACCCCGACAGAGGCGTTGCGGGAGGTCACGTTGATGATCGACCCGCGGTGGCGAACGAGCATCTTGGTGGCAGCCTCACGCTGCATGAGGAACGCGCCGATAAAGTTTGTCTCCAGCACTCGTCGCACTTCGCTCAAGGACGTTTCGATGATCGGACTCGTCCAGTCCATGGCTGCGTTGTTCACGAGGATGTCCACTCCACCCCATTGCTCGGCGAGGTCGACGGTGTCCCTTGCGGTCTCCTCGCTCGCCACGTCGCCTGGGAGAAAGCTCACGCGGTCCGGACCAATCTCTGCGACCAGCTTCTCCCCAGGTCCGCTGCGCCGGGCGACGACGACGACGCGGGCGCCCTCGCTGACGAACAGGCGAACCGTGGCCTCCCCGATGCCGCTCGTGCCCCCGGTGACGATGGCGATCTTGCCCACGAGCCGGCCGCTCACCGGGAGCGGGCGAGGAGCGCGAGAAACTCGTACACGATGT
>WNGO01002649.1_pt1 | contig 11398 bp, 9 predicted proteins | sample 5400511 | NCBI WGS metagenome assembly WNGO01 (sample SAMN13153380, study PRJNA577476) | soil metagenome | isolation source: 20 cm soil or saprolite under Garry oak tree replicate 2 | place: USA:California | collected 2016-06-15
GGGTGCTGCGGGCAGCCGGGCTGGTCGAGTCGCGCACCGACGCGCAGCGGCGCTTCTATCGCGTTCATCCGCAGCCGCTGCGGGAGATGGACGCGTGGCTCGAACCGTATCGCCAGATGTGGACGGCGAGTCTCGATGCGCTGGAACGACGTCTCGATGCAACTGATCGACCCACGGCAAAAGGAGGTAAACGTGAAGGGCGAGCTAGAGAAGGCCGGTGAGAAATGGCGACTTCGTTTCACCCGCAATCTTCGACACCAACCGCAAGAGGTTTGGGAAGCGATCACGCAACCCGAGCACCTGAAGGCGTGGTTCCCGCAAGAGATCGTGGGGAAATGGGAGAAGGGAGCGAGTCTGGAGTTCAAGTCGAGCTACGCAGAGGCGAATTTCAAAGGCGAGGTTCTCGCGGTCGATCCGCCGAAGCTGCTCGAGTTCCGTTGGGGCACCGACACGATTCGCTTCGAGATCGCGCCGAGCGGATCTGGTTCGACGCTCACGCTGCTTGACACGTTCGACGAGATGGGCAAGGCCGCAAGGGACGCTGCCGGTTGGCATGTGTGCCTCGATGCGCTCGAGCGGCACATCGATGGAAAGCAGTCGGTTGGGAGTCCGGGCGAGAACTGGGACGAAGTCCACGACGACTACGTCAGGACGTTGGGTCCGGAGGCCTCGACGATCGGCCCTCCGGAACGGCGGAGCGAAACCGCCTAGGCAGCCGGCGGCTAAATAGCTGGATGGGTTCGCCGCAAGGCGATCACCATCCAGACGGCGGTCGCCGTCATGAGAACCGCGGCCAGACGAGGGCGACGATCACCATGGGAGTCCCCTGCGCCGCGTCGTAGTAAAGGCTTTTCTGCGCTCTTCGCCCTCGTCGTTGAGTCACGCGTGGGGATGAGTACATCGCTCGACTCGCAGATTCAACGAGTTATGGGCGTTCGCGTTCTCACGATCAATGTATGGGCCAGATTCGGTGACTGGCCGGCGCGGCGCTCGGTGCTCAAACAGGCTCTCGCCGAGCTGAGCCCCGACCTGATCGCATTCGTGGAGGCGATCTGGCTCGATGGCTACGACCAGGTCGAAGATCTGGCTGCTGGATTCAATGTCGTGCATCAGACGATGCGGACCCCGGACGGCGCGGGCATATCGATCGCCACCAAGCTTCCGATTCAAGCCGTGAACGAGCTTGATCTGCACCTGGGCGAGCGGCCGCGCGACTTTCCGGCGGGAGCACTCATCGCTGAAGTCGGTTGGCCCCAACCTATCCTCTTCGTCAACCACATGCCCAGCTGGCAGCTCGATCAGGAGAACGAGCGCGAGAAGCAGACCGTGATGGTCGCGCGCAAGATCGAGGAGCTGACCGCCGGCCGCGAGGTGCACGTCATCGTCGCCGGGGACATGGATGCGGATCCCGCCGCATCCAGCATTCGGTTCTGGACCGGACGCCAGGCGCTCGAGGGACGCAGTGTGTGCTACCGGGACGCCTGGGAGGCCAAGCATCCCGACGAGACAGGAGAAACGTTCACGCCACGGAACCCGCTGGTCGCCGACCCGGATTGGCCTTTCGGTCGGATCGACTACATCTTCGTGCGCTGCGGGGTGCACGGCGGCCCGACGCTCCGGATCGAGCGATGCGAGCGCTGGCTCGACCAACCTGTTGACGGTGCTTGGGCCAGCGACCACTTCGGCGTGGTCGCAGACCTGAGCTAGGACTCGACTCCGATCAGTGGCTGCCCGGCGGCGTAGCGGCGGATCTGGTCCCCGGCGAACCGATAGCTGCGAGACAGCCAGCGCTGCGTCGAGCCCGCGATATGTGGGGTGATGAGAATGTTCGGCGCATGCCACAGCGGATGACCTTCTGGCAGCGGCTCGGGATCGGTGACGTCGAGGGCGGCGCGAATCCGTCCCGCCCTCAGCGCTTCCAGCAGGGCGTTGGTGTCGACCGTCTTGCCGCGACCGGCGTTGACGAACAGAGCGCCGGCTTTCATCCGGCCCAGGAACCCGGCGTCCACGAATCGCTCCGTGGCCGGCGTCAGCGGCAGTAGGTCCACGACGACGTCGGCTTGCGGCAGCAGCTCAGGTAGCACGGAGGTGGGTTGCGCGCCGTCGCGGGCGCTGCGGGTCACGCCGATCACCCGGACGCCGAAAGGGGCGAGCCGGGATGCGAGCGTCCTCCCGATCGATCCGTAGCCCAGCACGAGCACGGTCTGGCCTTCCAGGTCGTCGTCGGGGAAGGCTGGAGCTTCGTCGCGATGCCACCTGCCGTTGCGCTGGGCCTCGACGAAAGTTGGAAACCGCCGCTGCATGGCGAGAATCGCGGCCACGACCCACTCCGAGACCGCGCGGTCGTGAACGCCGACCGCCCGGCACACGATCACTCCCTGCGGGACGCGGGGGACCAGCCAGTCCACGCCCGCGGTGAGCGCCTGAATGACTCGAAGGCGCGGCATCGCCGCGAACAGCTCGGGCAGGCGATCGGCGACCTCGGCGTCGAGCAACGCAAACTCCACGTCTAGTGCCGGTTCGGTGACGACCTCGAGGCCTGAGGGGAGCGGCTCCAGCTCGTGGAGCCACTCCTTGTCGAAAGCGAGAACCTTCAGCTGCGCGCCCCTCCGGCGCTTCGCGCCACCTCCCCATGGATGGGGAGGAGTTTTTCCCCATCACTGGGGAGGCGTTTTTGTTTCAGCTCTGGTTAGGCCGCTTCGGTCTTCGACTTGTTCGTCAACGCGGGTTCGAGCGCGTGCTTGAGCACGTCCTCGACACGGCTAGCGAGGTGGAACGTCATCGCTTCGCGCACGCTCTGCGGCACGTCGTCGATGTCCTTCTCGTTGCGCTTGGGGAGGATGACCTCGGTCAGGCCCATGCGGTGTGCGGCGAGGACCTTCTGCTTGACGCCGCCGATGGGCAGCACCAATCCCTGAAGCGTCACCTCTCCGGTCATGCCCACGGTGCTGCGCACCGGGCGTCCCGTGAGAAGGCTCACGATCGCGGTCGTCATCGTCACGCCGGCCGACGGACCGTCCTTGGGCACCGCGCCTTCGGGGACGTGGATGTGGAACGACTTGTTGATGCTGTCGTGGTCGACCTTCAGCTCGTCGACGTGCGAGCGGACGTAGGAGAGCGCGATCTGCGCGGACTCCTTCATCACATCGCCCAGCTGACCGGTCAGGGTCAGCGTGCTGCCGTGCCCGTTGCTGTCGGTCGCGGTCGCTTCGACGAAGAGGACATCGCCACCGGTGCCGGTGACGGCGAGCCCGGTCGCCACGCCTGGCACCGCGGTTCGCGCGGCCACTTCGTTGTCGAACTTCGCCTTGCCCAGGAACTCGCGCACGCGATCGGGCGTGATCGCCACAGGCGGCGTCAGCTGGGCCGTGGCAACCTTCGTCGCGACCTTGCGCGTGATCTTGCCGAGCTCCCGCTCCAGGTTGCGGACGCCCGCCTCCCGGGTGTGATCGGTGATGACCTTCATGATCGCCGCGTCGTCGACGGTGACTTCCTCCGGCAAGAGGCCCGCCTGCTGGACCTGCCGCTTGAGCAGGTGATCGCGAGCGATCGCGACCTTCTCCTCTTCGGTGTAGCCGTCCAGGCGGATCAGCTCCATGCGGTCGAGCAGCGGTGCGGGAATCGTCTCCGACACGTTCGCGGTCGGGATGAACAGCACCTCGGACAGGTCGAGGTCGACCTCCAGGTAGTGGTCGCGGAAGGTGTGGTTCTGCGCGGGGTCGAGCACCTCGAGCAAGGCCGAGGATGGGTCGCCGCGCCAGTCGCTGCCGACCTTGTCGATCTCGTCGAGCATGATCACCGGGTTCTTCGTGCCGGCGTCCTTCAAGGCGCGCACGATGCGGCCCGGCAAAGCGCCGACGTAGGTGCGGCGGTGGCCGCGGATATCGGCCTCGTCGCGGATTCCGCCCAGGGACACGCGGGTGAACTTGCGGCCCAGCGAGCGCGCGACGGATTCGCCCAGCGACGTCTTGCCGACGCCGGGAGGTCCGACGAGCGTGATGATCGCGCCGGATCCGCGTCCGCTCAGCACTTCGAGCCCGCGCTCCTGGCGCAGCTTGCGCACGGCGAGGAACTCGATGATGCGGTCCTTCACGTCCGAGAGGCCGGTGTGGTCCTCGTCCAGGATGGCGCGCGCCTTCTTCAGGTCGTAGTTGTCTTCGGAGCGCACGTTCCACGGGATGTCGAGCATCCAGTCGAGGTACGTGCGGATCCATCCGTACTCCGGGTTCTGCTCGCTGGTCCGCTCCAGGCGGTCGAGCTCGCGATTGACCTCGGTGAGCACGTTCTCGGGCATGCCGGCCTGCGCGATCCTCTCGCGGTAGGTCGAGACCACGTCGGTCTGGCCCTCGTTCAGCTGCTTCTTGATCGCTTCCATCTGCTGGCGCAGGAGGAACTCGCGCTGCGTCTTCTCCATGCCTTCGGCGACGTCGCTTCGGATCTTCTCCTTGAGCGAGGCCTCGGCCAGGATGCCCTTGGTCCAGTCGATGAGCTTCGTGAGCCTCTCCTCGAGGTCGTTCATCTCCAGGATCTCGAGCTTCTGCTCGGTCGACAGGTCCGGCGAGTAGCCGGCCAGGTCAGCCAGGTGGGAAGGAGTTCTCGCGGCGCGCAGGAACTGCACGACCTGCGGGACGCCGCGCGACTCGACGAGGTTCTCGAGCAGGGCGCGGTATTCGCGGGCCAGCTCCAGAGACTTTTCGGTCGGGGGTTCGGGGTCGAGGATCGGGTCGGCCTTGACCCACAGCGCGCCGCCGATATCGGCCTGTCCGCTGCCCAGCCGGGCGCGGTACTCGCCGCGGATCATGAAGGCCTCGGCGCCGGTCGGGAGCTCCGCCGACTCGCCCAGGCGGGCGGCGGTGCCGATCGTGCCGAACTTGCCGTCGATGCGGGGGACCAGAAGGATGAGGCGGTTGCCCTGGCGGGCGGCCTCGATCGCCGCCTTCTGGTCGTCGCCCTCGACCGCGAGGGTGACGGACATGTGCGGGAGGACGACGACGTCGTCCATGGGGAGGACGGGGAGTAGTTCGGATTTTGGTGTTGCCATCTGTACGAGAGAACGTTTACCCAGGCCGGGCAATTCCCAATCCTGGGGCGTACGGGGGGCGGCCGGGGCTGGGGCGCCGGCAATCCCGGATAGTCCGGACTATCCGGGGTCGGGCCTGGACTTCAGGCCGCTTCGTCCGGACTATCCGGGTAGGTGGCCAGCACGGAGCGTGCCCGACGGACCTGGGTCACGATTGATCCGGGCGTTCGCATGTCGGCCGCGGTGAAGCGGAGGAGGTGGTACCCGGCGTTGACGAGGGCGTTCTGCCGGCGAAGATCCGCCACCAGCCTGTCCTGGTGATTCTGGCCGTCGTACTCGACAACCAACCTCCGATCGGCGTAATAGAGATCCGCGCGCCCGATGAAATTTCCGGTTGCGTCGCGAAGCTCAGCCTGAACCGCGGGTCGCGGAAGTCTCGCCCTGATCAGCTCCAACCGCATGCGCGTCTCCATCGGAGATTCGGACCGGGGATCGGCCAGGCGCACCGCGCGTCGCAACCTCTTGATTCCTTTTTTCCCTGGATGAGCTTGTACGTGCCGCTCGAGCTTCGACAGGTCGACCAGGCGTGCGTGGAGTGCCATATCGACCGCAACCACCGATTCAACTGAGTCCCGGCGGCTGCCCAGATCGCAGACCGTCCGCAATGGGGAAGTCATGCGGAGCCCGAGCCGGCGGGTCACGTCCGACTCAGGCAGGGCAGCGCGCCTCAGCCTGACTCCAGCTCGGGCCCGGACCGGTACGTCGCGTGCGATGGTCACCTCGATGGGCTCGCACCACGAGACGTCCAGGCCGAGCAGCCACGCCGCGGTGAGACCAGAGAACGCGTATGAACCGGGCACGCGCTGCGCCACTGCCACCAGCTTCAGCCTGGCATCTTGCCGTAGTCCGACCCAGGCATATTGGCCGCGACTCATCCGCGTCCATGTCGTCGTCTGCAGCTGATCCCAAATCATGCCGGCGCCTTTGGCATCGGCGACGGTGAACGGGCGGCGCCGCAACGCGAGGTCTAGTGGCGTTTTCTTGGGCATCCCGCTGAGGATCTTGCGTTCCGCGCGTAATGACAATGGAGCTGGTTAAGAGGTCACCGGCAACCCGGATAGTCCGGACTATCCGGGGTTTGCGCTGGAGTTCTGCCCAGTTTGGCCGGACTATCCGGTGGTATGTCCCCCCTTTGGGTTCTGGGGCCAGGGGGCCAGGCCCCTCTGGCGCCTTAGGCGCCAGCTCCCCGTGAAGGGGGAGGAGTTAATTTTTCTCCCTAGGCTCGGGTGACGCTTCCTGAGGATGCGCCTCGCCGGGAGACGGCGTCGATGAAGATCGCGGCCAGGAGGACCAGGCCGGTCACGATGTACTGCCACTCGACCTGGGAGATTCCCTGCAGGTAGAGGCCGTTGTAGATCTCGGCGATCACAAGCCCGCCCAGCACCCCGTGGAGGGGCTTGCCGCGGCCGCCGAACAAGCTCGTACCGCCGATGACCGCCGCGGCCACCGCATAAAGGACGTACTGGCCCCCCGCCACGTTGTTGGACATTCCCGCCAGGAGGGACGCGTACAGGAGCATCGCGATGCCGGCCGTGAACGAGCACAACCCGAAGGCGATGGTGCGGACGAGCGAGACGTTGATACCGGCCCGGCGTGCGGCCTCAGGGTTGCCCCCGATCGCGTACACGTAGCGTCCGTACTTCGTGCGCTGCAGCAGCATCGTCCACGCCCCCAGGATGACGAGCACGATGGGGATCACCCACGGCACGCCCTCGAGCGTGCCGAGGCTTGCCCGGTTGGCGTTGCAGATCGCGACGACCACGACGGCGACGCCGGCGATCAGCCCGATCTTGATGAGCGAAAGGCTCGCCGGTGGGGCGACCAGGCCGCTGCGGCGGCGGCGGGAATCGCTCAGCCAGATGAACAGACCCAGTCCGACCACCACCACCCCGGCGCCGATCCACGACACGATCGGGTCGATGGTGCCCCACATCAGGTTGTAGATCACCTGCAGGTTGTCGCTCTGCCCGGCCAGGTTCGGGTAGCCCGAAAACGGCCCCAGCAAGAGGATCTTGAGGAAGATGCCGTTCGCGATCAGGTATCCGGCCAGGGTGACGATGAAGGACGGCAGCCGCAGCCGGGTGATCAGGGTGCCCTGAATCAGGCCGAACACCGCGCAGGCGGCCAGCCCCGCCAGGATCGCCGGGATCCAGTGCCAGTTGGTCGTGATGGGCTGGATGAGCTGGACGGTGATCGCGGCGCCGATCGCGCCGACGAAGCCGACCGAAAGATCGATCTCACCCAGGACAAGCGCAAATCCCTCGGCCATGGCGAGAACCATGAACACGGCAGACTGCTGGAAGAGGTTGACGAGGTTGACCGGCGAGAGAAAGACGTGGTTCGGGCTGATCGCCCAGAACACGATCAAGATCACGAACATGGCTGCAATCACCGGCAGGACGCCGCTCTCGCCTGCCCTGATGCGCGCGCCGTAGGCGCGCAGGTACTCGCCGAGGGTCTGGGCGACTAGCTCAGGCGGGACTTCGGCCGCGGCCGCCTCCGGCGCCGCGGTGAGGTCGGCCGCCTGGTCGGGGACTGCCACCTCAGCTCTCCACTGAACGCGCGCCGCGCTGTTTGCTCGAGCCGCCCGTGGTCATGTAGTGGACCACCGACTGGAGGTCGAAATTGGAGGCGGCGTCCTGGACCACCAATCGGCCAAGGTAGAGCACAGCGATCCGATCGGCCACCTCGAAGACGTCGGTGAGGTTGTGCGAGATGACCATCACCGCGAGGCCCCGGTCGCGAAGCCGCTTGATGAGGTCGAGCACCATCTTCGTCTGCACGACGCCGAGGGCCGCGGTCGGCTCGTCCATGATCACGAGCTTGGAGTTCCACATCACCGCCTTGGCTACAGCCACCGACTGGCGCTGGCCGCCTGACAGCGACGCCACCGGCTGGCGAATCGAGCGCACGGTCGTGACGCGCAGGCCGGCGAGAGTTTCCTTGGCCGCGCGCTCCATGTTGTCTTCGTCGAGGAGCGAGTAACGAATGCGTTCGCGCCCCAGGAACATGTTCTGCACGATGTCGAGGTTGTCGGCCAGCGCGAGGTCCTGGTAAACGGTCTCGATCCCCAGGCGGGAGGCGTCGCGCGCGTTGCGGACATGGACCGGCTTCCCTTCCCAGTACACCTGGCCGTGGTCGGGCTGGTAGATGCCCGAGATGCATTTCGTCAGGACGGACTTGCCGGCGCCGTTGTCGCCGCAGAGCGCGGTCACCTGGCCCAGGGGAAGGTCGAGGTCGACGTGATAGAGGGCTTGCACCGGTCCGAAGTGCTTGTCGAGCTCGCGCACCTTGAGCAGCGGTTCGCCCGCGGGCGTCGGCTCAGCGGCGGCGGCCGTCATATCGCCCACATTATCTCGACTCCGGAGAAGAGGTGACGCCGCCGCAAGATGCGGCGGCGTCATTCAGCTGACGACTAAGAGATGTTGTTCGCCGAGCAGACGCTGGCGCCGGCCTTGCTGCACAGCGTCGCGACGTCGATGAACTTGTCCTTGATCACGGTCGCTTCCATGTTGGACTTGTCGACCCAGACCGGGACGAGCAGCGAAGCGGGCTGCTGGTTGCCACTCACGCCCGACGGCGGCGCGGTGGTTCCGTTGACGAGCCCCGACGGAGGCGTCGCACCCGCGCGAAGCACGGTCGCCAGCGCGACAGCGTCCTGCGCCTCGAGGTAGACGGCCTTGTAGACGGATCCGCACTGGTAGTCAGTGAGGACGTTGACCATGCCGTCCAGGGTTGCGTCCTGGCCGGTGGTCGGGATCTTCTTGGCCCCGACCTTCTTGTTCTTGAGGACCTGGATCACCGCGTTGCCGAGACCGTCGTTGGCCTCGATCGTGGCGTTGATCTCAGGATGCGCGGTGAACTGCTGCTGGAAGATCGTGCCGCCCACGTCGTTCTTCCAGTCCGTGGCGATCTGGTCGCCAACCAGCGTCGCGCCGGCGGAGTTGGTCTTGCCAGGCTTCTCCTGGGCGACCGACTCGCCCCAGACGACCGAGTTGTAACCCTTGGCGAAGTCGACCGCGTTGGGGTCGGAGTTCTGACCGCCGTTGAGCGTGAAGACCTTCGGGCTCTTGACGCCCCATGCGGTGACGCAGTCATTGAAGCCCTTGCCGATCAGCTTGCCGACCTGGACGTTGTCGAAGCTCACGTAGTAGGTGTTGGTCCCCGTAAAGGTGGCGCGGTCGTAGCTGATGAGCTTCACGCCGTGGGACTGCGCGTAGGCCTGGATCTGCGAACCGACGCTGCTGTTCAGCGGGTCCATGATCAGGACCGTCGCACCGGCGGTGATGTCCGCCTGCGCGATCGACAGCTGCTGCGCTTCCTGACCCTGCGCGTTGTCGATCTTGAACTGCGCCGAGGTGTACCCAGCCGTCTGGAATGCCTTGGTCAGATACGGCTGGTCGAAGGCGACGTAGCGGGCGGACGACGTGGTGTCGGGCAGGATCACGCCGACCATGCCTTTGCCCGCCTTGGTCAGGTCTGTCAGCTTGCTCATATAGCTGAAGTCAGCCGTGAACGAGCTGATACTCAGGTCGGACGGAACGTTGGCACTTGGGGTCGCGCCCCCGCTCGGGGTGCTCCCCCCGCACGCCGCGACGAATAGACCCGCTGCCAATAGAGCGGGCGCCAAACGGGCTAGCTTCATGCGCACTTACCTCTCAGATGCAAATTCCCGCTGCCTTCTTCCCGAGGCGTTGGCTCGGGGCGAGAGTGCGCCGGCAGCGAGTCTTACTCAGGGGTGGCCTTTTCCCATCAGCGGCCACCGGGCCGCTCGGCAAGAGCATTGCTCACGCCCTTGGGTTTGTCAAGAGATCGTCAGTGGGCGTCCGATGATTTGTTTGGGCTCTTGACAAACAATCAGGCACGCCCATTATGTCGCATGCATGGCGAGCCCGAAAAATGGCGATGGAACCCTGGCCTGGCTGAGGCATCGCAACCGCCAGCGCGTGATGGAGATCCTGCGGATGCACGGCCGGATCAGCCAGGCCGATATCGCGCGGGCCACCGGCCTTTCCCGGACGACGATATCGACCCTGATCAACGAGCTCAAGGACGAGGGCCTGGTCTCCGACGTGGACACCAGGTCGGGCCACGCCAGAGGCGGGCGGCCAGGCGTGCAGCTCGTGCTTCGCAACCCATCGCGGATCGTGGTCGGCATCGACTTCGGGCACAGCCACGTGGCGATCGCCGTGGCCGACCTCGGCCACAACGTGCTCGCCGAACATCGGTCTGACCTGGACGTAAATCGCGAAGCCGGTCGAGCTCTTGACGTCGCGGCAACGATGTTTGCGGAGGTCCTGTCCGAGGTCGGCGTCGACCGCACGACCGTGCTGGGCGCCGGCATGGGTATTCCTGGCCCTGTCGACACGGCGCGTGGCACCGCCGGGTCGGCCACCATCCTTCCGGGCTGGGTTGGGCTTCGCATCGCGGCGGAGATGGAGCAGCGCCTGGGGATTCCTGTCCAGATCGAGAACGACGCGAACCTCGGCGCCCTGGCCGAGCTGACCTGGGGCGCAGGCCGCGACTGTTCGAACTTCGCCTACATCAAGGCGGCGACGGGCATCGGGGCGGGAATCGTGATCGACGGGCGCCTGCTCCGCGGCGCGACCGGCACGGCGGGTGAGATCGGACACACCACCCTCGATGAAGCGGGACCGCTTTGTTATTGCGGCAACCGCGGATGCCTGGAAACCGTCGCCTCCGGTCCTGCCATCGTGCAGCTTGTCGGCCCCGTCGACGGTGAGACCCTCACCCTGTCGCAGGTCGTGGAGAGGGCGTCGGCCGGCGACCTGCGCTGCCGGCGCGCCCTCGCGGACGCGGGCCGGGAGATCGGCGTGGCAGTCGCCGGTCTTTGCAACCTGATCAACCCCGAGCGGGTGATCGTGGGTGGCTTGATGAGCCGGGCCGGCGAGGTGCTCCTTCGCCCGCTGCGTGAATCGATTCGGCGCCATGCGGTCCAGGCCGCGGCCGAGACGGTCGAGGTGAGAGCCGCGGTGTTCGTGGAGCGAGCCGAGCTGCTCGGGTCGGTCGCCCTGGCGCTGCTCGGTTCGCAGGAGGCGGGAAGGGAACAGCGAGTCGAGTCGGCCGGGAGTGGGGGGTAGCGCCCCTCTCACCGATAGGGAGTGCCGGTTTACGCCCCTCTCCCTAGCCCTCTCCCCGGAGGGGAGAGGGACTGTGGCCCCTAATATCGTTTCGTGAGCGGACGGCGCGCCGTTTGGTTGCTGCTCGGGCTCGGCTTGATCGGCTCGCAGGCGGGTCACCTGGTCGCCTACACGCTGCGTTTCAGGAGTGCCGCGCAGGCTGTCCAGAGCAGCGGGG
>WNGO01003223.1_pt1 | contig 11398 bp, 9 predicted proteins | sample 5400511 | NCBI WGS metagenome assembly WNGO01 (sample SAMN13153380, study PRJNA577476) | soil metagenome | isolation source: 20 cm soil or saprolite under Garry oak tree replicate 2 | place: USA:California | collected 2016-06-15
CGTTCAAAGTGTCGAGGTAGAGCAGGCGCCCGAAGCGATCCGTCGGAGCTCCCAGTCGCGTCGTGCCGTAGCCGTACACCGGACGGCCCAGATAGGTGAGCCGCCCGAACACGTGCTGGAAGCGGCCTCCGTAGATCCAATCCGTGTGCACCTCCAGCTCCGCGATTGGGCCGCTCCAGTGAGAGAGCGTCAGCCAGGGGGTCTTCTGAGCCGGCAGCCAGGGAAGGAAACCGAGATCCGGCAGCGCAACTCGCCAGCTCTGCAGGGCCCAGTAGCTTCCATCGCCCGCCGTGCAGCTGGCGACGACGTTCGTGAGCACCGGTCCGTCGTAGCGGCGGCACGTGTCGGGGAATGCCTGCCAGAGGCGCCGGTGGTACGTGCCCCAGCCGCCTGAGTAGTCGAGCCGGAACGCGACCTGCTTCCCCCCGCTCGAGGACGGCCGCGCGTTGATCGCGCCCCAGCCGAGCACGCGCCGGAGCCGACCGCTGGCCCGGTAGGTGATCAGGGCCTGCCCTTTGGCGTTGACCTGGATGTGGACGTTGCGCGCGTTCCGGTCGACGAGCTGTGAGGCTTGTACCGGGCCGCCGAACGCGAGTGCCGCGAGGAAGGAGACGGACAGGGCCAACACGGCGAGGGGGATGTTCTTGGAGGGAACCGAGCGGGCCCTGCCCATGTCTTCGTCTCCTCAGCGTTGCAGCGTCGGGAGATAAGGAGCGGGAGCCGCCGAAAACTTGCGGTCGGACTAGGCGCCTGCCGCCGGATAACTGACCGTCAGCGCAAACGCCACAGGCCTGCGGCTGGTCGTGCTGACGACGAGTCGATACGTCCGCGCGCGGACTTGGGCGCGCAGGCTCGCGCGGCCGGCGCCACGGGCGGAGACCGCGACGCGTCCCGCTGCCACCAGTCTGAGCCGGATCGTTGGGCGGCCGGTGCGGGCCTTCACCGTCGCTCTGAGCACGCCCGCACCGGTCACGATCACGACACTCGCGTTCTTTCCGCGCCTGAGCGTGCCGGTGACGACCTTCGTCCTTGAGCGTGCCGGTGACGACCTTCGTCCTTCGCGCCCCGGCAGAAGTCCCAGTCCCACTTGCGCCGCCCCGCGGCTGCGCCTGGCTTGGGGCCGGGATCTCCGTCGGAGCGGAGCCGGGAGCCAGGGTCCGCAAAGTGGCGTAGGCGTCGACCCGCCCGCTCGCGACGCCGGGAATCGGGACGGCGCTCGCCTCGATCGCCTGCTCGACCTGCCCGGGCGTCGCTCCCGGCACGAGCGAGAACGCGAGCGCGGCGATTCCGCTGACGACCGGAGCGGCCGAGGATGTGCCGAGGAACGAGACGTAGGTGCCGCCGAGCCCGGTCGTCGAGTTCTCGCCCGGGGCGGCGACCCGGGCACCGGAGTTCGAGAACCCGTAGAGCCGGTCGTTCTGGTCGGAGGCCGAGACGCTCAGCACGTTGGGGAGAACGGCCGGGTAGTCGGGCGACGGGCTGCCCTCGTTACCGGCCGCCGCGACGACGAGGACACCGTGGAGCCAGGCGTACTGCGCGGCGGCCGCGAGCGTCAGATCGTTGACCGGCGAGCCCAGGCTCGCGTTGATCACGCGGGCGCCGTGGTCGGTCGCCCAGATGATCCCCTGCGCAAGACCTGACGCAAAGCCGGTCCCGTCGGCGCCGAGCACCTTGACCGGCATCAGCCGGCAGGCCCAGCAGTAGCCCGCGACGCCGATCACGTTGTCCGAGCTTGCGGCGACAACACCGGCGACGGCGGTGCCGTGGCCGTTGTCGTCGCTCGGGTCCTGGTCGTTGTTGACGTAGTCGTAGCCGGCAACGAGCTTGCCGCGCAGGTCCGGCTGCCCCGGATCGATGCCGGTGTCGAGAATCCCCACGACCACCTGGGAGGAGCCGGTGCTCAGGTCCCAGGCCTGCTCGGCGTGGGTCTTCGTGACCGACCACTGGGTCGGCAGGAACTCGTCGTTCGGAACCCGCGAGGCGCGGACGATTCCGTCGACCTCCGCGTAACGGACGCGCGGGTCGGAGCGCAGGAGCGCCAGCGCACCATCGGGCTCGCCGCCGTCTAGGCGGAGGACATCGGCCCGCAACGCTCCGATCCGTCCGATCACCTCGGCGCCGAGCTCCCGCTCGAGCTCAGGGGCGCTGCTGTAGCCCTCAGCCGTGTAGCCGACGACGATCCGCGTCGCCGCGGGAGAAGCCGGCACTCCGCCGGGCGAAAGAAGCAACAGCACCCCGGTGGCCAGCGCCGATCCAAGCGAGCGGAACATCGCAATGCGGCAGGGAGCAGCGGGCCACCTTTCTTGCGGGCGGACGCAATCTTTCCGGCCGTCGTGCCCCTACCGAACGAGATCGCAACAAACGAGGAGGTACTCGAAGCGATGTCGTTCAGCCCAGCAAGAAAAGCCCAGCTCTCCGCCGTGTTCGGCGCGCTCGCAATCGCGCTCGCGCTCGTGCCCGGCGCTCGATCCGGTTCGATCCCGCAGCTGCTCAATCTCGGCCCGATCACCGTCCTCAACGGCACCGCGATCGTCAGCGGCACCGTCGGCGGCGCCGGCGCCGGCTCGCAGCTGACGGTCAACGGCCACCCGCTCAGCCTGGACGCCGCAGGCAACTTCGCCGGCGTCGTCAGCCTCGACGGAGCGAGCACGCTCGACCTCAGCATCGGGAACTCGAGCGGCCAGCTGGTGGACTTCCACGTTCCCGTCGCCCTCGCAGGTCCCGGTGGGATCATTCCCGGCTCCGTCCTCGACGCCGTCAAGCAGGCAGGCGCGACGCTGCTCGAGCCTGCGGGCGGGTTCATAGGCGGCCAGCCACTGACGGTCGCGGGCAGCGTGGCCGACAAGGGCCAACTCGCCGCCCTCGCAGTGAACGGAACCGACGTGATGCGGTTGCTCGGAACCGACCAGTCGTTCTCGGTCCAGGTTCCCGGGACGACGAAGGAGATCACGCTCACCGCCACCGACAAGAGCGGAGTGACCGAGACGACGCATTACCAGGTGCTCGCCGGCTCGGGCGGCCTCGCGACCCCCCTCGGCCCGTACGTGACCGCGAGCAGCGCGGTCGGGCTCAAGATCGCGAAGGTCCGGTACGTCGCAACGGGCGTCGCGAAGACGAAGCGGCTACGGATGATCGTGACCGTCAAGGACAGCCGCGGCCTCTTGGTCAGCGGAGCGAAAATCAAGATTCGCTCGAAGGCGGCCGGCCGGCTGACTCGCCGCGCGCAGATCAAGGCGAGCAGCAAGACCGGCCAGGCGGCCTTCATCCTGCGCGTCAAGCCGCGAATCCTCGGCAAGCGCCTGGTCATGGTCACCGTGGCGCGGACACCAACCGCGAAAGCGGCGAAGACGACCTCGATCCGCCTCGCGAAGGCCCGCAGCACCAGGAAGCACTAGCCCCAGGTCCTCCTCGAACCGGCAAACGCGGATGCCGCACGGGCGGCATCCGCGGCCGGCCCCACCGAGCGCAGGACTCATGCGAGCGGCGCTGTCCGCCGACAACCAGAGCAAAGCCGCCGAAAGGGTCGGGCGATGCTCGGAAGCTTCAAGCACAAACTCGCGGTCTATTTCCTGCTCCTCGCGGTCGCGCCACTGACGGCCGCCTTCTGGGGCTTCGGCACGGTCACGAAGCGCGCCGAGGAGCGGCGGGCCGACTCGCGCCTCGAGGCCGAGCTGCGAGCCGTCTTCGCGTCCTACGAACGGCAGGCAAATCACGTCGAGGCGCTCGCGCGGAACCTGGCCGGGCGCCGCGACGTCCAGCGGGGCTTGCGTCTTGGCAGCTTCGGGCGGCTCCCCCGCGACGTTGCAGTCCTCGGGCCGCACCGCCTCGTGGTCGGGCTCCGGGGGACGATCGAGTCAACCCAGACGGTCCGGGTCAAGGCGGGCCGGCGCGTGATCGGATCGATCCTCGCGGTGCTCCCGCTCGACCGCTCGCTGCTGCGCCACCTGCATTCCGAGAGCGGACTCGCGCGCGGCGACCGGATTGTCTTCGTTCCCCGCTCGAAGCCCGACCGGCCCGCGCCGCAGCCGGTCGCTTCCGGCCGGCCCCTGGCGGTGTCTGTGGCCGGGACGCGCTATCGAGCGCTCGCGACCAGGCCGCTGGGCGAGCAGCCGGACGTCCAGATCGCGGTGCTCGCGCCGGCGGAGCCGATCGAAGCCGAGGTCGCGGCGACGCGGCGGCACCTGCTCTACGTCCTGCTCGGGGCCCTGCTCGTCCTGGCGGCGATCGCCGCCGCCGAGGCGAGGTCGGTCATGCGCTCGGTGCGTGAGCTTGCCAGCACGGCGGATGCGATCGGACGCGGCCGGCTCGATCGCCGCGTGCCCGTCCGCGGCCGCGACGAGTTCGCCGACCTCGCCGGCTCGTTCAACTCGATGGCCGACCAGCTGCGGACTCGGCTGGTCGAGCTGGAGCTGCAGCGAACCCGGCTCCGAGAGTCACTCAGCCGGACCGGCGAACTGCTGACGGCGACGCACGACGTCGACCAGCTCCTGACGCTGATTGCCTCGGCCGCCGTCGAGGCAGCGGATGCAGAGGGAGCGGTTCTGCTCGGCGAGGACGGTGCGGTAGTCGAGGTCGGCACCCTCGCGGACGACGCGAAGACCTTCGAGCTCCCGATAGCAACGAGCGACTCCCGTTTCGGGATCCTGATCCTGTACGCCGCCGAGCTCGACGAGGACAACCTGCTCGCAACGCGGGCTCTGGTCGCGCAGGGAGCGAATGCGCTCGAGAACGCGAAGCTGCACGAGGCGGCCGCAAGGCAAGCGAGATCCGACGGCTTGACGGGGCTCGCGAACCGGCGGCACTGCGAAGAGCACCTGCTGGCCGAGGTCACCCGCAGCGAGCGCTACGAGACGCCGCTCGCGGTGGTCCTCAGCGACATCGACGAGTTCAAGGCCGCCAACGACACGTACGGCCATGCCTTCGGCGATCTCGTCTTGCAGCGGTTCGCGGACGTGCTGCGCGAGACGCTCCGCGACATCGACGTCAGCAGCCGCTGGGGCGGCGAGGAGTTCCTGGTCGTCCTGCCCGGCACAACGTTGGAAGGGGCGGTCGAGGCCGCCGAGCGGATCAGGACGGCGTTCGCGGCGCTCGAGCTCGCGGCCGGAGATGCGACAACGCGGATGACGGCGAGCTTCGGCGTTGCCAGCTTCGTCGCCGGAGTCGACCCGCTCGAGCTCGTTCGGGCCGCCGACGAGGCCCTCTACGAGGCGAAGCGCCGCGGCAAGAACCGCGTCAGGGCCGCTGTCGAAACCGTTGCGGCCGAGCGCTGAGCCCGGGTTCCCTCGGATGAGGGAGTTGCCGGGTGACAAACAGATACGGGAACTTCCGCAATAAAAGGTGTTCAAACCTGCTCGAAGGTTGTGAACAGCGCTTCCCCGGTCGGGTGATGCGAGCGGGCCTAGGTTCGGGCTAGCTGCGACTACGTGATGACGACGCCGCGCGGGAGGCACCCCGCAGCAACCGCGACCGTTCCTCGCTCGGAACTGCCACAGGTCCGCCTGGTCCTGGGGGCAGCAGCCGCTGCCGTCGGGCTCTTCGCCGCGCTCCACTGGATCGTCCTGCCAGGCGACCATCTCTGGCTGGATCAGAAGAACCGCCGCACAGAGTCGGTGGCCGCGCTCGACTCGGCGAAGGTCGCCGGGTCCCGCCGCAACGCGGCCGCCGATCGCGTCGCCGGAGCACATCCAGCCGCGCGCGGGCGAGCCGCCGCCGTCAAGGCGCGCCGCGGGCAGACCCAGAAGACGGCGCCGCGGACGGCCGGCAAGCCGATCGGATCTGCGCCGTCGACCAAACAGCCCGGCGCACCGGCCGTCGGGGGCGACCCGACCGCAAGCGGAGGCGAAGGTCCGGCAGCGACCGAGACGCCCGCCGTCAACCAGGACTTCGGTTCTTCGCCGCCGCCGCCCCCGCCGCCGCCCCCTCCGCCCATTGGTCTACCCCAGCTCCCGCAGCTGCCTCAGGTTCCCGAGGTTCCTCAGGTTCCCGTCCCGAGTGTCCCGGACGTGCCGAAGCCGCAGGTACCGAGCGTCCCGACCCCACAGCTGCCGACGCTCCCGTGAAACGGGCTTTCAAGAGCAGCGCAAGTTTTTCGCTACCGCTGCCCCACACCTATGCCGACACACGCATCGAGGAGGCGAGGGTGGGCAAGTCAGTCGTTCCAGCGTCAGCAAACCGAGGCACTCCGTCAACCCGTCGTGAGATGAGTGCCGCATGAGCGCGGTGCTCCATGCACCCGTTGCTCGCCCGACCGAGCCCGTCGAGCTGACCGAATACCTGTACGAGAATTACGGCCAGCGCGTCTTCACGTTCTGCTACAGCCGCCTTCGCAACCGCGAGGAGGCACAGGACGCGGCGCAGACGACCTTTATCTACGTGCTCCGCTCGCTTCAGCGCGGCGTCGTGCCCGAGTTCGAGCTCGCGTGGCTGCTCAAGATCGCGTTCAACGTCTGCCGAGGCACCCGGCGGTCGAGCGGGCGTCTCACCGCCGTCACCCAGGAGGTCGAAGACATCGACGAGCTCGCTGCGCCTCAGGCGGCCGGCCACGAGGGGAGCGAGCGGCTCGAGGCGCTGCGGGACGGGCTCGCGCATCTTCCCGAGCGCCAGCGTCGCGGCATCCTCCTGCGCGAGTGGCAGGGCCTCTCCTACGCGGAGATCGCCGATGAGCTCGATCTGAGCGTCGGAGCCGTCGAGACGCTCCTCTTCCGCGCGCGCCGCAACCTGGCGTCGCGGCTCCAGCACGTTCGCAGCGGCGTCGCCGCGATCAACGTCGTCACTTTGGCGCCGTTCCTTCGCTCGATCGCGCGAGGCGGTCTCGGCAAGCTCGGCCTGATCGGTGCGAGCGCGACCGTGGCGCTCGTCCCGGTCGTCGCCATTGAGATCGCGCCTGCTCTCGCGGACGGCAAGGCCGCCGTCACGCTTCGGTCCGCTGTTCCGGTCGAGCCGTCGAGTGCCCCGCAGCTCGCCACCACTGCCCATCACCGCACCGCCGAGGCGGCCGCCTCCCCCGGCGTGCTGCCCGCCGCCCGACACCGGCAGTTGCCGCAGCGGCCGACCACCGCCACAGAAGCCGCTGAGTCCACTCTCCTCCCGGGTCCCACCGCGCCCGCCCCGGTTTTGGGCTCCCAGGAGCCGGCCCCGACGACACCCGAGCAAACGCTTTCACCGCCGCCGCTGAAGGCGCCGCCGTCGGCCCCGGTCGGCGTTCCCGTTCCGAACCTCGAGCCGCCGGCCGGGCTACCGCCGGCAGCCACCGACGCGCTCGACACGCTCACGACCGTGGTCAGCGGCGTCACCGAAGCCCTCCCTGTAGGGAAGTAGCCTCGTTAGCGGTGCCAGGCGGCGACAACCGGCAGGGCGACAAGAGCGACTCCCCCGCCGGCAAGTAGCGAAGCTGCGACGGCTCGCCGGCGCAGCCGCCCGCCTACGGCCTCCTGCTTCCCTCGCACCCAGTCGGCGACTGCGAGCCTCGGAAGGTGATGCAGGTAGGCGAGCACGTGGATGCCGATCGCCCCGAGCCAGATGATGAAGCTGACTTTGTGGATCGCGAAGACGAGCGAGTTGGGATGCTCGAGCAGCATCAGCGCGACTCCGCTTCCGAACAGGCCGATCGTCGATGCGACCAGGGCCGGTGCAACGAGGATCCGCATCACGAGCTGCGGCGGCCCTTTCTCGCGGAAGATCGCGCTGCCCGTGTAGTAGCGGAAGAACCGGTAGAAGGTACTTCCCAATTTGAGCGCGACCAGCGGAATCAGGGCGACGCCGATCAGCATGTGCAGCGATAGGAACGAGTGGAGCGAGAGCAGCGTCAGCCCCTCGATCGGCAGCAGCACGAGGAGAATCAGCCCGGTCGTCGCGGTCAGGCGGGCGTTTCCGTCGGCGCCGGTGAAGGCGGTCCGAAGTCTGGCCGCTCGAGCCGGGCGACGTTCGCGAGTGAGCGTTTCCACACCGGAAGTGGAGCAAGACCAGATGAGAAAACCGTGAAAGCCACGCGGACTCTCGAGAGTGATTGTGCAGCCAAGCCTCCGGGGCGTCATGCTCAACGAGGACGCGATCGAGAAAGGAACCACGAGCATGAGCGGATCAGCGAGTGAGCCTGGTGCACTTCCGGCGGCCGAGCCGTTCGACATCAGCGGCACCAAGGACAGGCTCGCGGCCGGCACCGGCGGCTACGAGGTCGTCCATCGCTCCCCCGGGCTCGAGATCGGCGTTTACGTGCTTGTGTCACCCGAGGCAGACCGCCAGTCGCCCCACGACGACGACGAGGTCTACATCGTGATCGAGGGCAGCGGCGTGCTCGAGATCGAGGGAGAGAACGTCGAGCTTCGCCAGGGGCACGCCGTCTTTGTTCCGGCGGGCGCCGAGCACCGCTTCGTCGGCTACGAGCAGCTCAGCGTGCTCGTGATCTTGGAGAAGTGGCGGCGATGAGCCTGCCGTCCACAATGACGCAGACGCTGCCGGCGGAAGAGTTGCGGCTAATCGACGCGTACTGGCGGGCCGCCAACTACCTCTCGGTCGGCCAGGTCTACCTGCTCGACAACCCGTTGCTCCGCGAGCCGCTCCGGCCGGAGCACGTCAAGCCCCGCCTGCTCGGCCACTTCGGGACGGTTCCCGGCCTCAATCTGATCTACGTCCACCTGAACCGCGCGATCCGGGAGCGCGACCTCGACGCGATCTACATCACCGGCCCGGGCCACGGCGGCCCGGCCGTCGTCGCAAACGCCTGGCTCGAGGGCACCTACACCGAGCTCTACCCGCATGTCGGCCGAGACGAGGAAGGGATCCGCCACCTCTTCCGCCAGTTCTCGTTTCCCGGCGGCATCCCCAGCCATGCGGCGCCCGAGACGCCCGGCTCGATCCACGAGGGCGGCGAGCTCGGCTACTCGCTCTCGCACGCCTTCGGCGCCGCCTTCGACAACCCCGAGCTGGTCGTGGCCTGCGTCGTCGGCGACGGCGAGGCCGAAACCGGCCCGCTGGCGACGGGGTGGCACGGCAACAAGTTCCTGAACGCGCGCACCGACGGCGCAGTCCTGCCGTTCCTTCACCTCAACGGCTACAAGATCGCGAATCCGACCGTGCTCGCACGGATTCCCGAGCAGGAGCTCGTCTCGTTTCTCGAGGGCTGCGGCTGGCGGCCGTTGATCGTCGCCGGCGACGAGCCGGACGCGGTCCACAAGGATCTCGCCGGCGCCCTCGACGAAGCCCTCGACCAGATCGCCGAGATTCAGCGCGCGGCCCGGGAGGAGGGCGTCGAAGCGCGGCCGCAGTGGCCGATGATCGTCCTGAGGACGCCGAAGGGCTGGACCGGCCCCAAGGAGGTCGACGGCCTGCCGGTCGAGGGAACCTGGCGCTCGCACCAGGTGCCGGTCACGGGCGTCCGCGACAACCCCGACCACCTCCGCGTGCTCGAGGACTGGTTGCGCAGCTACCGGGCCGAGGAGCTCTTCGACGAGGAAGGGCGCCTCGTTCCCGAGCTCGGTGAGCTGCCGCCGCGCGGCGGCCGGCGGATGAGCGCGAACCCGCACGCCAACGGCGGCGAGCTGATGCAGGATCTCGTCTGCCCGGACTTCCGCGACTACGCGATCGACGTCCTGGCGCCCGGCACGACCTTCAGCGAGCCCACGCGCGTGCTCGGCGGCTTTCTGCGGGACATCGTCGCCCGCAACCCATCGAACTTCCGGATCTTCGGGCCCGACGAGACGGCGTCGAACAGGCTCGACGACGTCTTCGAGGTGACGGAGAAGGTCTGGGAGGCGGAGATCGTGCCGACCGACGAGAACCTCGCCCCCGAGGGCCGGGTCGTCGAAGTGCTCTCGGAGCATCAGTGCCAGGGCTGGCTCGAGGGCTACCTCCTCACCGGCAGGCACGGGCTCTTCAATTGCTACGAGGCCTTCGTCCACATCGTCGACTCGATGTTCAACCAGCACGCCAAGTGGCTGAAGGTGACTCGGGGCATTCCCTGGCGGCGCCCGATCGCCTCGCTCAACTACCTGCTCAGCTCGCACGTGTGGCGCCAGGATCACAACGGCTTCACCCACCAGGATCCCGGCTTCATCGACCTCGTCGTCAACAAGAAGGCCGAGGTGATCCGCGTCTACCTGCCTCCCGACTCGAACACCCTGCTCTCGGTCGCCGATCACTGCCTCCGCAGCCACCACTACGTGAACGTGATCGTCGCGGGCAAGCAGCCGTCCCTCAACTACCTGCCGATGGACGACGCGATCGTGCACTGCACCCGCGGCGTCGGTATCTGGGAATGGGCGTCGAACGACGAGCAGGGCAAGCCGGACGTCGTCCTCGGCTGCTGCGGTGACATCCCTACGCTCGAGACGGTCGCGGCGGCGGCGCTGCTTCGCGAGCACCTGCCGGAACTGAAGGTGCGGGTCGTGAACGTGGTCGACCTGATGCGCCTCCAGCCCGATACCGAGCATCCGCACGGCCTCTCCGATCACGAGTTCGACGCTTTGTTCTCGCCGAACCGGCCCATCGTCTTCGCGTACCACGGCTACCCGTGGCTGATCCACCGCCTCACCTATCGGCGCACAAATCACGGGAACCTGCACGTCCGCGGCTACAAGGAGGAAGGCACCACGACGACACCGTTCGACATGGTCATGCTCAACGACCTCGACCGGTTCCACCTCGTCATGGACGTGATCGACCGCGTGCCGGGGCTGGCCGAGACGGCCGGCCGGCTGCGCCAGGAGATGAGCGACCACCGGATTCGCGCGCGCGCCTACACGCGCGAGCACGGCGAGGACGATCCAGAGATTCGCGACTGGGTCTGGCCGTACTAGCTCCTAACTCCGTCCTCGTCGTCAACGCCGGCTCGACCAGCCTGAAGCTGTCGTCCGTCGAGGCGGACGGTGCGACCAGCAGGCTCGAGTCGCTGGACGCGGTTCCCGCGGACGTCGCGGCGGTCGCGCACCGCATTGTTCACGGCGCTCGTTTCCGGGAGCCGGTCTTGATCGACGACGAGGTCGTGGGCGAGCTGGCGCGGCTGACGGAGCTCGCGCCGCTGCACATGTCGCCGGCTGTTGAGGCTCTCCGCGACGCGCGGGCGAGGCTACCGCACCTTCGCCATGTTGCGGTCTTCGACACCGCCTTCCACGCACCCATCCCGGACGAGGCCTCGACGTACGCGCTGCCGCGCAGAGCGCGCGCGGACTGGGGCATCCGCCGCTACGGCTTCCACGGCCTCTCGGTGCAGTGGGCGAGCGAGCAGGTGCGGGCGGAGCGCCTCGTCGTCTGCCACCTCGGCGGCGGCTGCTCGGTGACGGCGGTGAGGAACGGCCGCTCCGTCGACACGACGATGGGCTTCACGCCGCTCGAGGGCGTCCCGATGGCGACACGGCCGGGGACGGTCGACCCTGGGGCGTTGCTCTACCTGCTCCGCCACCAT
>WNGO01002652.1_pt1 | contig 11396 bp, 11 predicted proteins | sample 5400511 | NCBI WGS metagenome assembly WNGO01 (sample SAMN13153380, study PRJNA577476) | soil metagenome | isolation source: 20 cm soil or saprolite under Garry oak tree replicate 2 | place: USA:California | collected 2016-06-15
ATAACGGCGTTGCCCTTCCGCATAAAGCGTGTCGAAAGCCAGCGAGGATTTCCCCGAGCCGCTTAAACCAGTGATGACCACCAGCTTCTCCCGCGGAATCTCGACGTGGAGGTTCTTGAGATTGTGCTGGCGGGCACCGCTAATCTTGATTGTTTGCGCAGGCATTCTGCCGAGAGATGTCGAACCTATCAGTCAAGCACAGCCGTTTCTTTTCTCCAGCGGAATTGCGCGCGCCCGGCTGTAACAACCGACAGACGCTCAACGCTTGCCGGCGCATCGCAGATTTTACAAACGTTAACTCGCAGTTCTCCGGGCCCTGTTTGCAAACACAAAAACTCGTGACGAGTCGTCGCTTAGCACTATTCTAGATGATTTCGCTGTGAACCCGACAATTCATTTAAATGACTTCCAAGCGCAATGGCGCAGCATTAGATCGGCCGTGCTGAGCGCCGTTAATGCAGTCGGCGACAGTGGGCGCTTGATTCTCGGCGAGAAGGTCCGGCAGTTTGAAGAAGCATTAGCTGTATGCGCCGGCGTTAAACATGTGGTGGGATGCGGAAATGGCTTGGATGCGATCGAGATCAGCCTACGGGCGCTTGGGGTAAAACAGGGTGATCGAGTGCTCACAACTCCGTTGAGCGCTTTTGCGACCACACTGGCAATCCTGCGTGCCGGTGGTGTCCCAGTGTTCGTCGATGTAAATAATACAGGGTTACTGAATCTGAAAGTGGCAGAGGAAATTCTCGCTCAGCAAAACGACGCAATCCGTTTTCTGTTACCTGTTCATTTGTTTGGCCATGCAATAGACCTCCACGAGCTAGCTAGTCTGAAAAAGCGTTTTGATGTCCAGTTGGTTGAGGATTGTGCACAGGCGATTAGTGCGAAAAGCCATGGGGTTCCGGTCGGTAGCGTCGGTGACACGGCGGCTCTTAGCTTTTATCCTACAAAGAACCTTGGGTGCATGGGTGACGGTGGAGCAGTTCTTACCAACGAAGAACGATTTGCTGCCGCAGCGAGAGCTCTGCGGGACTACGGACAAACCGGAAAATACATGCACGTCTATCTCGGTATGAACAGCCGCTTGGACGAAATTCAGGCAGCAGTCCTTTTGGAAGCCTTATTGCCTCGCCTCGCAGCGTTCACTCAACGCCGACGAGATATCGCCAGGCAATATCGAAAGAATATCACTTCTGAGATGCTGATCATCCCGGAGGCTCCGCGAGACTCGGATTCCGTTTATCATCTTTTTCCGGTCCTTCTGCCGGACGATCGAGAGGGTTTCCGGAGGCACCTGCGAACTCGCGGCATCGACAGTGCCGTGCATTACCCGATGCTTATTCCCGATCAACCAGCTCTGCGTGGGCACAAATTTGAGGTCGCAAATTCTTTGGTAAACGCGGCGCGTTTCGCCAATTGCGAGGTATCACTACCGATTCATCCTTACCTTACTGACGAGGACGTTGAGAGAGTGATCGATGCTTGTAACACATGGGACAGATCTTGAAGGGCTTTTCCTGAATCCAGCCATGTACTCAATTGTCATACCGGTTTACAAAAACGAAGATTCAATCGGGGAATTACTCAATTGCCTGCAACACATCGATGAGCAGTTGCCGGGCTCACTGGAGGTCGTGTTTGTCATCGATGGAAGCTCAGATCAATCGTTACATCGTCTGGCGACGATGTTACCCAGTGCTCCCTTTTCCTCGAAGGTCGTAGTACTTTCCCGTAACTTCGGATCATTCGCTGCGATCCGAGTTGGTCTTGAGAAAGCCAGTGCGAAGTATTTTGCGGTAATGGCTGCCGATCTTCAGGAGCCGCCGGAATTAATCATTGGTTTCTTTGAGGCTCTGGCTAACGATGAAGCTGATGTAGTAGTCGGCACTAGGATTGCGCGGGAAGATCCGCTTTTCAGCCAATGGGCCTCACAGATTTTTTGGTTCCTATACCGGAAACTGGTTCAGTCAGAGACGCCAAAGGGAGGAATCGACGTCTTTGGTTGCAATGAACTATTTCGGGAAAGCCTGCTCAAGCTCGATGAGTCACACACTTCGCTGGTTGGGCTCCTGTTGTGGCTAGGATTCAGGAGGAAACTGATTCCGTACAGAAGACAGAAACGGGTACACGGAAAGAGTGGCTGGACACTGCTGAAGAGGATCCAGTATTTGCTCGATTCGGCGTTTTCTTTTTCGCACACTCCAATTCAGGTGTTGTTTTGGATGGGGTTGTTCGGCTGTACGACTTCGGTTGTGCTCTCACTTGTTGTAGTGTGGGCGCGCCTGTCGGGGAGAATTCAAGTTCCAGGTTACTCGCCAGTAGTCCTCACGATCACGTTTTTTGGTAGTCTGAATCTGATCTGCCTGGCGATAGTCGGATCTTACGTATGGCGAGCATTCGAGAACACCAAACACCGCCCCGGGGCTGTCGTTATGAAGGAGTTATCCTTTATACCTGCTTCACAACATGAATTACTTCGTTCATCCACAAGGGATTTGTGAAAGCAGCGCAATCGGCGCGAGGACAAAGATCTGGGCTTTTGCCCATGTCCTTTCAGGAGCCGTGATTGGGGAGGATTGCAATATTTGCGATCACGTTTTTGTCGAGAACGATGTCGTCCTGGGAAGCCGAGTCACCGTAAAATGCGGAGTGCAGCTCTGGGACGGCTTGCGCATCGAGGATGATGTTTTTATTGGGCCGAATGCGACCTTTACTAACGACCCGTTTCCCAGGAGCAAGGAGCAGCCCGAGCGATTTCAAGTTACTTTTCTTCGGCGAGGATGCTCGATTGGGGCCAACGCAACGATTTTGCCTGGCGTTATAATTGGCCAGAACGCGATGGTGGGCGCCGGTGCAGTTGTGACCAAATCAGTCCCTGCCAATGCTGTAGTGCAAGGTAATCCTGCGCGGATCTCTAGCTATACATCCCCGGTCGAGCCTGCACGCCTAGCCGATACATCGCAATCGACGAAGGGTATCAATGTGGCGAGCATGAAGGTTCGCGGTGTCACTCTGCACAAAATTCCAGCATTTGAAGATATTCGCGGGCATCTCATTGCTGCGGAAATTGCCAGGGAGCTCCCATTCGTACCAGTAAGGTTTTTCGTGGTCCACCATGTGCCGAGCGGCGAAGTTCGTGGCGAACACGCGCACCGAGAGTGTCACCAGTTTCTCGTGTGTCTTAAAGGTAGTGTGCACGTTCTCGTTGATGACGGATCAAATAGACAGGAAATTGTCCTCGACCGCCCGGAGTTAGGCGTTTATATCCCACCGCGAATTTGGGGAACACAATACCGATACTCGAAAGATGCTGCGTTACTGGTTTTTGCCTCCCATCCGTACGACGCTGATGATTACATCCGGGACTATGACGATTGGGTTAATCTCGTAGCCGATTCAAAGCGATGAACATAGGCATCGAGTCTGAGCTGCGCGCTGACGGCACGCATTTAATTCAGTAGCTGACCGTGCAAGACAATAGTGGCTTAAAAGTAATTCTCTCCAATTACTACATTTATGAGCAGTTCCAGAATTTGGTGGGAGCAAAGCATGCTAGAAAGTGGCTTGCGGACAACTACTGGAAGATTAGTGCTGGCCAAAAAGTGGTTGATGTAGGCTGTGGGTCAGGAGCAACGCTCGCTGATCTGCGAGGAGACATCACCTATGTCGGCTTTGATATCAGCAAAGACTACATCGCTGCTGCTCAACAGAGGTTCGAGACGCGGGCTACATTCATCGTAAGCACGGCTCAGCAACTTCTCGACGCGCCTGATCCTCGGTTGAACGATTCGGATCTGGTCCTTTGCAATGGAGTATTGCATCATTTGGACGACGAAGAAGTGATACGTGTTTTGAAACTTGCAAAGCAAATTCTTAGGGATAGTGGCCGGTTGGTTTGCTTTGAGCCAACCTACCTGGCTCATCAAGGATTTCTCTCAGAATGGCTCATGCGTAGAGATCGTGGAAAGAATGTTCGACTGGAAAGTGAATGGAAACAGCTCACCAGCACCGTGTTCGAGTTCTTTCAAACAAGTATCGCAACCAATTTGTATTGGCTGCCTTACATGCACATAATCATCGAGTGCAGAAAGTCAGTTTGATTTCGAATGAACGTCCTGAATAGCGAACCCGCATTAACTCGGTCATTTGTAGGTTTTCTACCGTCGAACTCTGAGACTGAGCGAATCGAGTGATGGTAGCCGATGGTGAAGACGCGTAACCGAGTGAACTCTCGTCTTGTTCAGTGGGGGCCAATTGGTCTTTTGGCAGCGGTGAATCTTGTCACATTCCGAAGTCACTATTTTGGTAATGATTGTTTTCCGTGGGATTTTTGGAAGACATATTATGCAATCATTCCATTCTGGACGACCGCGGTAAGGCAGCATGTACTTCCTGAATGGGTTCCGTTTGAAGGGATGGGCTATCCATTCTTTATAAATCTCCAGTCTAGCTTTTTCTATCCCCCCCTTTGGCTTTTCGTGTTCCCAGGCGTGCACTATTCATTGCACGCTGCGGTAGTAATGCAGTGTCTGCATGTCTTTTGGGGCGCGTGTGGTGCCTTTCTTCTCATTAGGCTTCTGACAGACGACTGGCGGAGCGCTTTGTTTGGAGCGTTGGCATACCAGTTTTTTGGCGGCTTCTACAGCAATGCCGAGCACATGGACATCGTCCGAGCTTATGCCTGGCTACCTTGGTTATTTTGGGGCGCAACTGTCAAAGGTTCCCTGCAGGTTAGGCATTTTCTCCTGCCGGCGATTTTTTATTGTGTCGCCACGGCAAGTTATCCGGGAAACATCATCTCCCATGGTGCCTTTTTGGGCATCTACATCCTCTATCAATTCTGTCAGCGATCTCCGTATTCAACCCGCAAGAACATGCTCATTGTGGTCGGGCTGCTGGTGTTAGGAATTGTCATCTCTGCGGTAGCGCTTAGTCCCCCGTTTCTTTTGCGGAATGAACTGACTCGTGCAAATGAGAAAGTCGCTCCCCCGCCGTGGCTGTTTCCCAATTGGCTGTCAGTCATAGCGCCGTGGACGGCTGGCAAGGCGATGATCCGCGGCTACTTCGGGGATCCGTCTATGGTCTCTGCATTTGTTGGCGTTCCAACGGTCGCGCTTATCATTCTAATCCGGAGGACAACTGCAAAGGCGTTTGCCGTCTGGTGGCTGCTTTTCGTTTTTGCCCTAATGCTGGCCCAAGGCAGCGTGTCGATGTTCTATCACATCGGCGTTACAATTCTGCCAGTGCTTGGACTTTCCCGAATGGCTCCATCTGACTACAGGGGTATAATCGGCTTGAGTTTGATCGTTATAGCTGCGGGTTCTTTGAGCGCATTCCTGGCAAGTACCCAAGACGTTCAGAGGGAACTAATCCGCAAAAAATTTAAGTACCTCTGCCTGATACCAGCCATCGTCATGTCGGGCTTCTTTATTGTTCTTTTGCCTGCAGAGGAGTTTGTCTGGCTGCTAGCTATTTGGGGCGCGACTATTTTTGCGCTGTACGTTCGATGGCCGAGGTTAATGGGCTTTAACGTGCCGCCCGTAGCATTGTTGGTGGTGCTAGTGCTTGCAGGTGGATGGCATGTGCTTTCTGTCTCAAACTGGACTTGGACGGCAGGAGGTACAGACGTGGATGATCTGTACAAACGAAGCATCGGTGTTTCAACTTGCACGTGGCCTTTGCCTGTAGCTGAAAAGATTCGCGGCGTGCCCACACGACCGGCTCGTATCGATCGAAAGCGCGCTGAGTTCAGTTGGGCTGGTTATCTAGATGGTACCTACCAAATGGGCGACTATGGTAATACGGTGCTAAACGCGCGCGCTAAACTGCAGACGGATCCAGCCCTGGCGAAATACATGCTGCAGCCGCTGACGCCGTTGGTGTTCCCAAGCGTGCAGGGGCTGTCGATTGACACGGTTCGCAGCCGATTGGAGCGGGGTGCTGGCAATGTCTTGGAACGGCAGAACACGGTAACTCCGGTTAAATATGGGCTGAATAGCATCGTTTACCAGGTGACCTTGGCCACAGACTCAATGGTTGTCGAAAACGAGATTTGGTTTCCCGGTTGGACAGGCAGGCTTAAACCAGGCGCCAAACAAGTTGAGAAAATCCCGGCGACGAGCGTCGACGAAAACCTCAGGGCATGGCGCCTGCCAGCAGGGCAATATAAGTTCATCACGCAGTTTAGAACTCCATATTTTCGCGTCTGCGGGATTGTCTCGATGGCGGGCTTACTGATTTACTTGGTCTTGTTGGCGATGGCATATCGAAGTTGGAGGACTCGCATGCAAATACTGCATGCATCGGCGCAGAACTAGATCGTGGAACGTGCTGTTAACCTGCGGAGATAAATGTTGAATCGCGATAACGGATCGCGACTGAAGCTACGCTGGTCGAGAAAGGATGGTCTCAAATCGCTCTTTAAACTTTAGGAATACTCTCTCAAACAGATAATAGCTTGCCGCGCTAACTGCAACGAGAGCAAGAGAGTTGATCACGAGTCCCAAGAGCCACGACGTCAGATTCGACTGTCCACCGGTTAGATAAACACAGAAGGATCTCACGACGGCGCTCGGCCAGCCCAGTGCCAGGAATTTCTGATAGACGTACAAGCCGTACGAGATTTTCCCCAGCCACGCGATCACGGAAAGCCTCAAGACAAAGGCCAGGAGTGGATTAGCAACAATGCAGCAAACGCAAACAGCTACCAGAGCGTCCACTGCGCCGAGTTTCCACCAGACAGCTCCACTCCACGTCCAATTGGCGACGATCAGGGTTCCAATTGCGATCGAGCCGCAAAAGAGCGCGACGGCAGCTACAGAATCGAACGCTGAACGCCGCAGTGCCAGCCAATTCTTCAGTTTTGGATAAACGACCGCCAGAATACCTCCCAAAGCAAGCGGATCCAGCCTCGTAATCGTGCTAACCCAAAGGGCAGGGTGCTTAAAGGCGACACTCACATAATAATATCGCGCGACGAAGGAAACGGCAATCAACCCGACACAGCACTGCAGGAGTCGGCGAGGACTTCTTATAAGATAGAACATCAATATCGGCCATAACAAATAAAACTGCTCCTCAAGATTGATAGTCCAGAGATGATTGCAAAATCCGTATTTCAAATAATGAAATATCGCCGCGCTCCAATTGCCCAGCAGGAGGGCATTAGGTATCGCGTGGTATTTTACGTCATGCAGCAAGTTAGGATTACTAAATCCACCCGGGAAGTAGTTGATTGCAGGTAAAAGTAAATAGTTCAGGAGAAGCGCCAGCCCCAAAAGCGGCCAAATCCGCAGAAACCGTCTGCTGTAAAACCTGGGCAGCGATATTGACCCTTTGCTTTGGGCCTCTAACATCAACAGGGAGGTAATTAGAAACGAACTTAGGACGAGAAATATGTTTACGCCCACCCATCCACTGGCCCGCAGCTGATGCAAAAAGACGCCGGGACCTACCGGATAATGATGAATCCATACCAGCAACACGGCAAGGCAACGGATGCCGTCCACTTCGGGGAGATAAAAGCGTTTTTTCTGCAGAGTTGGTTCGGGATGCCGTGTGGCTAGTCTACTCTGGAGAGAAGGAGGCGACTCAGTTGTAGAAACTGTAGAGACAGTGGCGGACATGGCTTAGCTGTGTACCAGCACGACGATTCTATTCCAGGTACTTTCGCAGGAACAAGTCCATAATATGTTGCACCGCAGCCCCTTTTACGTGCCTTAGATCAGTCTCCCATACTGCGGAGCGATCGGAGTTTTGGACTATTTCGTAACTTGGAAAATAATCCACGTTTTCATGCGCGGCCGCCCACTCCTGGGCGACTGTCCGCAACAACGATTTTCCATAGGTATTGGCTACGACCACGTCCATTTTTGAAAATGTCGCCATTAGAGGCACGGGAGAAACGGTAATTACAATGCGAAGATCAGGGTGGCCATAGCGGGTCAGCAATCCGTGTATGGATTCGAGGCTGTCCCAGTTTTCAGCGAAGCTGGTGAGGTGAAACTCGTAGCGATTTGGGTTGGGCTTCAACACCGACCGGATCGGGGTGGAATTAGTGTAGACGTCTGTTTCGCAGTCGCGCCAGACTTCGACTAGGCCTAGTGTTATAATCAGACCGCGGCAGTGTGCCACTCGCTTTGCGACTGTTTGCATCAGTGCACGACGATTGAGCGTTTCCGAAAACCCAGCCAGCTCGAGCGTAGGGGTGCAGTGTGGATCAAACCAAGTGCTTTCTGTGACCTGGAAAATTGAGTCCAAAGGAAAAGCTGCTTCGGGGTCAAGGGCCCAACGGAGCTCATTCAAGATTGAAAACGTGTTGTACTTATTCGTGAAACCGAGCCCTGTTACCTCCTCGTTTACCGGCTGAAGCTTAGCGAACTCCGGTGCAATGCTCTCAACGGCAACTCCGCGCCCAGTGAGTGCGTGTTCAATTCCACGGGCAAAACACGATCCAATGGCATAGAATTTGTCGCCTCGCACGAATTTAAATTTGGGCGCAATTCGCGGCGTAAACCATTTCTGCCGCAGCCGCTGAAAAGCGTAGTGGCCAGCACCATCGTCGGGGCTTGATCCCGCTTTGTACCAGCGGTTGGCGCGGTTCTCCAGCCAGTTGTTGTCCACTTCAGTGCTTCTCGCGACGTAGATTGATCGCGTCTTGAGTTCAGCAGAGGTGGATGACACACGCGCATCCTGTCCGGTAACGCACGTTTCAGACGTGGAGCCAAGAGATTTCGGAGTGAGAGAAGAATGAGCCGGGAGTGTCACGTTTAATCGATAGCTGAACCCGAGATTTCGACAAGGATTGACTGGGTTCCTACTCAAGCACGGTGCGGGCTTTTCTCCAGAAAGAATCCAGCGCAGGACGAGACGCGCTTGAATCTGGGAGGGCACCGGCGAAATTTTCGTATGGCAAACGCAATCGCTATCCAGGCGTTCAATAAGGCTGATAGCATTCTTCCCACGTTGGACTCAATCGCGCGAGCTCGCGGCTCAAATAGTTATGATCTCTTCATTCTGCAGGATGGATGTTCCGGATCGAACCGGACTGAAAAATACCGTGCCGCCTGGGCCGCGACTACCCAGGCGATTGAATTATGGATTTCCGTAAGTCGGGATCACTTCGCCTCCGTCTGTTTTGACCGCTCCGACCGAAACAATGGACCCTATCGAACAGCTGAGCTGCTCATAACTTCGGCGTTGGAAAAGAGCAAATCGGTAATCTTCTCAGAGGACGACGTGATCTTTGAGTGCGATGCCGTGGAATGGTTTGAAAGAGCGCTGGCTCATCCGATGTTCCTGCGTCCCAACGTGTGGGCGATCGCCGGTGAATCGAAATTTTTTGATTCTAACCGGCACGTCCCTTCCGATGCCGATGTGTGCCGCGCCCTCAAAGTGGCACAGACTCGAAACTTGATCGATCGGTTCGTTTGCTTTGACTTTTTACCGTCGAGCTGTTTTGCCACGACCCGCGACAAATGGGCTGAATTCGGTAAAACAAGGGGAACTACAAACGGCGACCGAGCGGTGGTAGAACGCTGCCGGGGCGAAGCGAAACTCTGTTTTTGGCCAGTTGTAGCCAGGTGCCGTGACATCGGGATGCATCACCCCCTCGGCTACAGTGTCCGCTGGAAAGGCCTGCATCATAAGGGTTTTAAAAACAGCTATATTGTATCTGGAATGCTGCAAGGGATGTCGGACGAACTCAGCGAGTTAACCTTTGAAAAAGACGCGCTATTAACCGAGTTTAACGTCTTCTGGGAACAGCTGGAATCCTACAAGAACTGTTGAAAAAGAAGGTTGCACTTGTTTTGGAGTTCCGCCCTTGGTCGGTTTCGACTCGGAGTTGCGTACACGCGGAAGTCCAGAAGTTCAGACGAGCGCGTTTTCAATAATCTGCCGGGGATCGCCAGTTCGCTAAAGGGGCAAAGTCGGATGGAGTAATTGCCGTCATCGCGCATGCACGTCGTACCAACCCGGGCCCAGAAGGCTTTGTCGGCATGACCAAATGCCCATGGCCTGTTCGAAGTTCAGCCACGGCTCATCGAAGTCGTCGCCGAATGGTCCGCTTGAGTGAAGGGTGAACGCAAAAGAAATGCGGGTGCCGTCGACGCGCCGCACGCGCGCGTTCGCAAAGCGCGTCGGAACCATCTTGCCGTTGATGAAGCGGTAGCGCGCGTAGCCCATGTTGTAGAGCGGGACGATGACACCGATTTCGTGCGCCTCGACCGAGATATCCGGCGGCTTGATGCCGTGGGCGGCAAGATCACGCAGAGCGATGAGGTCGGAGTTCTCCACATCGATCTTGATGAACGTCGGCGCACCGTGACGCTGCACCAGGCTCGACAAGGTAACGCCTCGCACTCGCGTGGATGTTACTGGCACGTTGTGCAGGTCGAGGACGCGCCGCGTTAGCGAGCTTTGCGGCTTATCGCCGCCAGCGATGAACAACTCGACCTCCCCCTTCGATCTCGGCCACAGCGACGTTCTCGATCACCAGGCACTTCTGTTCGATATCGGCACTGAAGCGTTCAGTTAATTGAGGGATCAAGTGCGGGTTCGCTTCAATGCCGACAACGCGGAATCCTTTCTTCAAGTAGTAGTCGGTGTCGTCGCCGTTAAACATTCCGACGTCGTACACGAGACTCATCGTAGAGACCTCCGTCTCAATCTGCGCGGGTTCGCGGCTATGGGTTGCCGGATTCACGAAGTCATAGTTAACTCACGGCTGCGCGAGCAGATAAATCGCAACGAGCGTAAGCAGAAAATACGGAACAAGCACCGCAGCTCCAGCGTAATCCTTGGTCATCCTTTGGCCAAAGAATAGCGCAATGATCGCAACCGCGGAAATCACCGCCCCGTAGAACGCGATCGTTGAATCTTTCAAAAGAATTATCAACACGCAGCCGACGGCGCTCAGCGCGCCGGCCGCCACCTCCAGGATCGTGATGCCGATCAACAGCGCGGGAACGATTCCAGCCAGTGGACTCTTCGCGAAATGCCCTTTTAGCCATTCAAAATTTCCGCGGCGGTCGACGATTTTATCAATTCCTGATTGAAGAAACAGAATCGCCAGAAAAGCCGAGGCAAAGATCTGCATCAGGCAAGTTGCTTCCGACAGATGCAAAACTGCGATCATCAGCGCAGCTTAGCCAAAACCGCGCCGATTTGTCGATGCCCTGATCTTCGGCCACAAAAAAGCAGGGACGCGGTCACCCGCGTCCCTGCTTCGTAGAACTACTTTGCTATGCCGATTACGGGCCGACGTGGGCGTAATACGCGAAATGCAGGTCGTTCTCGAGCTCACCATCAAGATTGACCCAGCCCTGCACTGTGGTGCCCTGCGCCGCACTGACGGTTACCGTCAGCGTCGTCGAACCGTTGGCCGGTACCATTACGCT
>WNGO01004206.1_pt1 | contig 11396 bp, 12 predicted proteins | sample 5400511 | NCBI WGS metagenome assembly WNGO01 (sample SAMN13153380, study PRJNA577476) | soil metagenome | isolation source: 20 cm soil or saprolite under Garry oak tree replicate 2 | place: USA:California | collected 2016-06-15
GATTGCTCACCTTCCCGTGGCCGTTCTCCCCAACGCTGAAGTATTTTTCTCACTGCGCCGCGATCGCACTCTGTCGCGCGCGCAAGACGTATTTCTGAATCTTGCCAGTCGCCGTCTTGGGAAGTTCATTGATGAAGGTGACGCTGTGCGGCGCCTTGAAATGCGCGATGTTCGCCCGCGCAAACTCGCGCAGCTCGCTCTCATTGGCGTGCGCCCCGTGCCTTAGAACAACGAAGGCGTGCGGCGCCTCGCCCCAGCGCTTATGCGGCAGGCCAACAATCGCCACCTCCTGCACTGCGGGGTGTCGCAAGAGAACACCTTCGACTTCGACTGAAGAGATGTTTTCACCGCCGCTGATGATGACATCCTTCAGGCGGTCGCGTATCTCGACATAGCCATCCGGATGGACGACCGCGGCATCGCCGGTGCGAAGCCATCCGCCGCGCAGGGCCTGCTCGGTCGCTATTTTGTCGTTATAGTAGCCGGCCATGATGACGTTGCCGCGCGCCACGATTTCGCCCTGGGTAATTCCGTCGCGCGGCACATCGTTGTCTTCCTCGTCAACCACCCGCAGCTCGCCCGAGGTGATCAGCTCGACGCCTTGCCGGGCTTTGATCGCCGCTCGCTCACTAACCGAGAGGGACGTGTGTTCCGGCCGCGGTTCGCAGACGGTGATGAACGGCGCCGTCTCAGTGAGTCCGTAAACGTGTGTAATCGTCCAGCCGAGTTCTTCTTCGAGTCTTTGGATGGTGGACGCGGCGGGCGCCGCGCCGGCGGTGACAACCCGAATGCCCTTCGGCGCAAGGTGACGAACATCCTCCGGCGCATTGGCTAACGAGATTAATACGGTCGGCGCGGCGCAGAGCATGGTTATCTGCTCTCTCGCCATTAATTCGAAGATCGCGCGCGGATCGATTTTAGGCAGGCAGACGTGTGTCGCGCCGACGGCGGTAACCGTCCAGACGAAGGTCCAGCCGTTGGCGTGAAACATGGGCAGCGTCCAGAGATAACGATCGGCACAAGTCATGGGTTGATGGAGCAGCGTGCCGATGGAATTCATCCAGGCGTTGCGATGCGTAATCATCACCCCCTTGGGACGCGCGGTGGTGCCGCTGGTGTAGTTAATCGTCAGCAGATCGGTTTCATGAATTTCCGGACGAACAAATTCAGCTGAGCTCGCCTGAAGAAGTGCTTCATAGTTGAGCCAGTCGTTAGCTTCTCCCGTTAAAGCGACGAAGTGTTCAACGCAGGGCAGGCCGGAGCGAATGTTATTGATTGTTTCGAGATAATCGCGATGTGCGCAAATTACACGAGCGCCGCTGTGATTGATCAGGTAAAGAAAGTCGTCAGCGGTGAGGCGAAAGTTCAATGGCACCAGCACAGCGCCTAGTTGCGGGACGGAGTAGAATGACTCCAGCTGCGCATGCGTATTGGGCGCGAGATAGGCCACACGATCGCCCGCGCGAACTCCGAGTCGCTGCAACACCGCCGACCAGCGATCGCACCGATCGAGAAACTGGGCGTAGCTCCAGCGCGACTCACCATCGATCACGGCGATCTGTTCCGGATACACTTTCCGGGCGCGGCGAGCGAATTCGAGTGGCGTCAGCGGCGTTTCCATATCTGGTCGGAGGAAAGCAAACGCCTTTGCTTGCAATATTTCAACGTCAGCCTGTGCCGAATGCCTGATTCCAGCGAGCACGGACACTATGCAAGAGGGACGGATAGACGATCAGTTTCCGAACAGGGTCGATCAGTGCCATGTAGAACGGGGTAAAGCGGCTTACGCTGCTGACATAGACCCCTAAATAGAACCGGTAGCCGGTCGCTGTCTCGACCAGAGCGCTCAGCGCCGCAGCGTGGGCTGTGCGATTGATCAACTCGACGAGCTGTTCGTTTTCGAAGTCGAAGCGGTAGACGACGCGGAAAAACCCATCTCGCGTATCGGCTGCACCCAGTGATCTCGAACGATCGGTGTCGGTTAAACGCGTTGCGAAGCTTTTCCCTGCGGTTGCCGCTGGCTCGCGATCCCAACCGAGGAATCGTCCAACGAAAAGACGAATGTCGAGCAGCATGCGCACGAGATATCAAGCTTACCGTTGTTTGCCGTCCGTAGGAATTCATCGAGCGTCACGCCGGCACGCCAACGTGGAAGATCGACGGACCATACGTCGTGAAGCGGCACCCTGGTCAGAAACGAATGAACTCGCAGTGGCAATCGCTCGAACTCCTGAGTTGAGACCCGCGGCATGGCGCTTCTAACGAGAACTAGCGAGATCAAACTCCTCCTTAATGAACTCTTTAGTCCCGGACCGGCCAGTGAGACGTAACCATAGCGGTCCGCCTTCTCTGTCGAAGCGCAGGTCGATATCGAAGAACGGACAACATAACCGCTCCTGGAACGCCCATTCCGTTAACAGCTGATACGTTTTGTTATCGGCCGGTAACTCGAACTCGTAGCCATCTGGCAGTTCGCGCGTGCTCTTCTTCAGTTTTAGCAACGCTGGTCCAAGCTCCTCGAAGTGGCGTTTTCTTACCTCCGGTGACAACGCAAATGCATTGCAGGCGAGAGGCGATACCCGCTCGGTTTGCGATGACGAAACAGCTTCACTCTGACCCGCCGAAGCGTTCAAAGCTGCGAGGCAAATCGCGCTCAGACTAAGTGCTGCTAAGAATAAAATGTTCATTGTTGTTAGCGGGGTTGTAGTTACTTGAGCGGCAATGTTTTTCCTGAATCGATCCGAACCACTTCATAAGTGATCGATTTTTCGATGGCGCTAAACCCGTGTGGAACACCTGCCGGGATGATGACGACGTCGCCTTTGCTTATGCGACGACCCCGACCATTTTGAATTCCGTCGCCGCGACTACCGCTGCCGACCAGCTTCAGATCCGGATCATCGAAAGAAAGCGGTACTGGATTGGCAAGCTTGCCTCCTGTAACAAGAGTGCCGGCCCCATCAAGGACAAGGAAGATCGAGGTGGTTCTGTCGTTAACGAGGGTGTCGTGTTCGATCGTGCAACCCTGATCAGGCTCTTGCGGCCGGTGAACGATGAAGATGCCAACATTGGCTATGCCTTCATCTATAGTATGCAGTGGCTGATCGACCGCTGCGTTTGCAGGCATTGCCTTGATTGCCTGTGAAATCGTGGCCGCAGTAAGGAGTGATGCCTCCGATGAAGGTTCTGTTGTTGCCGAAATCGCGACCGGCGCGACGATGGCGATCGCAGTTATGAATTGGAATATTTTTTTCATGGTTTTCGACGCTACGAGTTCAAGTCGACTTTAAGTCAAAGGGAAATTTTTAAGAAAATTGTGAGGGATTTCCGTGGCGTTCGGCGCGGCTCGTTGTTAGCTTTTGAGGTGGCAGAGGAACTGGCGATTTCGGATGTCGCGCGCGTGTTTGGTTTGCGCAACTCCGCCATTCGCTACTATGAGCAGATCGGGATACTCCCGCCGGCAATGCGCAAGAATGGCCAGCGCCGCTACAACAACACAGTGCTTTTTCGTCTCGCTGTAGTGCAGCGCGCCCGAGAGACGGGATTCACCTTGGAGGAAATACGCGAGCTATTTTTCGGGTTCCCGCCCGGGACGCCTCCACCGAAACGCTGGCACCAACTCTCCCAACGAAAAATCGCGGAACTGCGGAACCGGATGAAACGGCTTAAGCTAATGGAGACGTTGCTCAAGCGCGTGGAAAACTGCCGCTGCGACGCACTCGACGAGTGCGGCGAGAAAATTCTTCGGAAAGACCAGGGTTAGACGCTCGCGTTTTCCTAAAGCGTCCGGCAAGGCAAGGCCCGGCCTCAAGAATTGCCGGCCTATCAGCGAAGGCTTAGCCTGATTGACACAAACCCAGTCGGCAATAAGATCGGCGTCGTGCCGGAACAGACGGAGACGCGTCGCGCCAGCCGATATGACGCAGTCATCGCGACCCTTGTCGGATTCTGTGCTTTGTGTGTTTCCGCTTATACCGCCCACGTGCAGCGCCAGCAAGTGCGTGCCGCGGTGTGGCCCATCCTTGAATTCGACAGCAGCAATGCGCCCGACATTCACTTTACCCTCGCTAACAAAGGAGTCGGACCGGCGATTATCCGGAATGTCATTGTAAGGGTGGATGGACAGCCGGTCAGGAATTGGAAGGAGGCGTTCGAGAGAATACTGGGACCTGGGGAGCATCTGGGTTCGGAGAGCGACATGAGGGGTCATGTGTTGGCCGCGGGTGAATCGATGACCGTCTTTACTCCGCACGATGCCGAAAATAATCCGCTCAATTTCGACAAATCGAACCCGCTCTGGGTGAAGCTGAATAAGGACCGTGGACGCGTGACGGTCGAGATCTGCTACTGCTCGACGCTCGGCGAATGCTGGACCTTGCGCGGTAGCGGGATGACACCGAGCACCACGACCGAGACCCGTCGTTGCCCGAGTCCTTCGGCAATTAGTTTCCAGCAGTAGCTCGGCTGCATGGAGCATGGAGCTGATTGAAGACAGAAGATCGGAAGTCGGAGGTCAGAGGGACACCGATGGCGCCGTATCGGTACATCTGACGTTTGAGCCTTGAGTTGGCTCGCGCGCATGGGCCGTGGTGATCGAAGAAAGAAGATCAGAAGTCAGAAGTCAGGGATGCGGGGATTCGGTGTCTGTGGTTGCAGCTTTCACCGTATTCCCGCTCGCTCGCACCGCTTCCTCGATCTTCTTTTCCGCCGTGTCCAGCGGATCGTAAGTCACATACATCGCCCCGTTCTCAATCTTGACCTCGCGGACTCCGGGCAGCGCCCTCACGGAGTCGATCATTTCCTTTTCGTTAGCGGCGACGCCTATTCCCTCGATCTCAATCCGAGCGACCATTATTTCATCCAACGCAGAGCCTTCCTGATCCTTTTCCTCGTTCATGGATTCATAAATAGAATCGGCTCTCAACCTCCAGATTCAGGTATCGGAAGTCAAAGGGTCAGAGGTCGGGGGAAATGACGAATGAATGACGAGGCACTCCTGCTCATGATCTTAATCGAGGTCGGAAATCGGCCATGGGACAGAGAACAAAGGACAGGAAGCGGGAAGGGAAGGTGATTAGTGATCAGTGATCGGTGAAGTGTAGAACGCCACAGGGCAAGGAGCAGAGGTTCCAGTGGTCGAGAAACTGCTTCGTTCAACTGTGTGCATGTTCCTGTCCTAATGGCCTTGGCTTCCCGGAGCGATTCCTGGATGCAATGGACGCTTTGGACAATAATCATGAGTCTTATTATGGGCTGGGTGGCGCGGAGCCGTCGACAGCCCAGAGCTGCCGGTTATGCCCGGCGATTGCAACATCCGCCGAGCACTCTCATCATCGGGCTCGTCTGTTTTTCCTTCTTTGCCGGTATCGCGATAGTTTCGAATGTGTTCGCTAATGCGACCACGACACGGTTAACGACCACAGTTTTTGTAGGGTTCGCTCTGCTGGCGCTACCGATCGTGGGTGATTATTTTGCCGCGCGGCACGAGGCTTCCAAGGAAGGTTTGCGTTACGGACGGCTGTTCGGTTCCGGTGGTCGGATTCGTTGGGCCGACCTCAAAAGCGTTCGATTCAGCGCCGCGATGAAATGGTTTCGGCTTGAATCGCAATCGGGCACGGTGGTGCGCATTTCAGTAATGTTGATGGGGCTGCCAGTCTTTGCGCAGCTTCTTCTCGTCCACACTCCTCCTGAGGCGATCGAGAGTAATACACTACCGGTGTTGCGAATGACAGCAGAGGGGAATCCGCCTTCGGTTTGGGGGTCGGAAGAAGTCAGAAGGTAGAGATCAGATCAGAAGTCAGAAGTCAGAGGGCAGAAGGCAGAGGGCAGAGGAAATTAGAAACGTCGAACGCCGAATTCAGCCAAGAGATTAAGAGCTGAGAGGAAGAGAACAGAGGTGATCAGACCGATTTAACGATTCAACATTTCAACGCGGCGAAGCGAAGCGTAGCCAGAGGTCAGCTGCCGATGAAACAACCGAAGTCTTTCCGCCCCGCGAGGAACAAGATCGCGCGAGCGCGATGCAGAATCGTTTGAGCTGCTCGTAGTCGCAGCCTAAAGTTTGAATCTTATGTCGGAGGAGCCGAAAGCGAAGCTGCGCCTGGAGATCGCGCACGTTCTCTTTATCGACATCGTTGGTTATTCCACGCGCTTAACGGATGAACAACAAGCCCTGGTGGACCAGCTCAACCAGGTCGTTCGCGGTTCTGACGAGTTCCAGAAGGCGTCAGCCATGGGGCGACTGATGAAGATTCCGACTGGCGACGGGATGGCGCTCATTTTTTACAACAGTCCCGAGCAGCCGGTCGAGTGCGCCGTGGAAATCAGCCGCGGTTTGCGAGGCCATCCAGGTTTTGGGGTGCGCATGGGCGTGCACAGCGGGCCGGTGAGCGCGGTGACGGACGTAAATGATCGGATCAACGCCGCGGGGGTTGGAATTAATCTCGCCCAACGCGTGATGGATTGTGGCGATGCCGGTCATATCCTGCTTTCGAAGCGAGTCGCTGAAGATCTTCAGCAGAATGGACGATGGCGGCCGTCGCTGCATGATCTGGGCGAGGTGGAAATGAAGCACGGCGAGCGCGTCCATGTGTTTAATTTTTACACAGAGGACGCGGGCAATTCAGAACCACCGAAGAAAATGCCGCAGGCAAAGGCGATTCACCGGGCGGAAGCAGAGCGCTCTAAGGAAAGAATTGAGCCGAAACGAGCACGGTTCTCGATCTGCGTCCTGCCGTTTGCGAACATGAGCGGCGACCGTGAACAAGAGTACTTCAGCGATGGGATCACCGAAGACATTATTACCGATTTGAGCAAGGTCTCGGCGCTGGACATCATCTCGCGCAATACCGCGTTCACCTTCAAGAATAAACCGGTCGATGTGCGACAGGTCGCGGCGCAACTTCGCGTCAGTCATGTGCTGGAAGGAAGCGTCCGCAAGGCTGCGGGCCGCGTGCGTATCACCGCGCAGTTAATCGACGGTTCGAACGACAGTCACCTTTGGGCGGAACGTTATGATCGGGATCTGAATGACATTTTCGCGCTCCAAGATGAGATCTCGCGCGCGATCGTCGATGCGCTCAAGGTCAAACTTTTGCCCGAGGAGAAGAAGGCGATCGAAAGGCGCGGGACCGAGAATGTCGATGCCTACAATTTGTATCTGATGGCGCGCGAGAGTTACGCCACCGGTTTCGAGGGCGATGGTCGACGAAATGAAACTATCATCCGTCTGTGCCGGCGGGCGGTGGAAATCGACCCTAATTACGCCGAGGCGTGGGCACTGATCGCCATGGCCGAAATGCTGTTGCGCTCAAATTCCAGCGGAGGCGGAGACGGGGGCCTCACCGCGGCTGAACGAGCCCTGGAACTAAATGCGGATTTGGCCGAAGCCCACGCGGTCAAAGCCAGGATCTTCTCGGAAGAAAAACGCCACGAGGAAGCGTCTCGCGAAATCGAGACCGCTCTTCGGCTCGATCCCGAATCTCATCAGGTCAACAAATGTGCTGCTCTTTTGAGATTTCGACAGCAACGGCTCAAAGAGTCCGTTCCCTACTTTGAAAAAGCGGTGGCGTTGGAGGAAGGGGACTTCGGATCGGCTGGCATGTTGATTACCTGTTATACGGCGCTCGGGAATCCTGAGGCGGCTCGACGGGCGGCCGAAATTACGCTGGCCCGTGCGGAGAAAGTTTTAGCGCGCGATTCTAACAACGGCTCAGCCATGGGCCACGGCAGTGATGCCCTGGCCGTTTTGGGTCAAAGCGAGCGGGCAAAAGATTGGATGGCTCGCGCCTTGTTGATCGATCCCGAAAACATGACGATGCGTTACAATTTCGTGTGCGCCCTCGCCAACCATCTGAACGATAAGGAGGCGGCCTTGGAGATGCTTGGCCCGTCGTTCGAAAAGATGGGCGCAGGTCTTGTCAATCATGCCAAGATCGATCCTGACATGGACCCTCTTCGGGAGGACCCCCGCTTCAAAGCAATGCTCGCCACTGCCGAAAAGCGCGTGGAATCAACGGGCTGAAGATAAACGAGCAGGCAGGGAGCAGGGAGCAGGAAGAGTGTGAGATGCGGCCGAACAAGCGGCGGGTGTCAGGGAGCGGCGAATCCATTACTGCAATTGAGGTTCATCTCGGGTGAACACCCCTTTTTGTCATTCCGAGCGCAGCCGAGGAATCTCTAAATTTTAAGGCAGAGATAGCAAGAGATGTCTCGATCCGAGCCGGACTGGCATATTCGCTCGACATGACAAAGTAGTAGAGACGCTCGGCAATTTTCACCTGCGCCGATGCGGGCCGCCGAGTTCCAAGCGTTGCGGACAGGACACGAGATGATCGTTAACCATGCCGGTCGCCTGCATCAACGCATAGCAGATGGTTGAGCCGACGAATTTGAATCCGCGCCTAACCAGATCACGACTCATGATGTCGGATTCGGTTGTGCGCACCGGAACCTGAGACATTTTCCGCCAACAATTGTGCTTCGGTTTGCCGCCGACGAAACTCCATAGATACGCGTCGAAACTGCCGAACTCTTTCCGGACTGTGAGAAACGCTTTCGCATTCTGGATCGTCGCCGCAATCTTCAATCGGTTGCGCACGATCCCGGTGTCGCCGAGCAGCCGTTTCACATCGCGCGCGCCGTAACGCGCGATCTTTTCCGCGCGAAAACCGTGGAACGCTTTCCGATAATTCTCCCGTTTCTTGAGAATCGTCGTCCAGCTCAGCCCGGCCTGTGCGCCCTCGAGGATCAGAAATTCAAACAATTTTCGATCATCGTGAACCGGCACGCCCCATTCTTGATCATGATAGGTGATGTTTGGTTCAGTAGTCGCCCAGGGACAACGCGGCATATAGTAAGAAGCAAACGTCGAACACTGAACGCCGAACGTCCAACGCCGAAGTCAGTACGCCGCTGTGGCTAAAGTGATCGGTGACCCGGATGTTTGCGGAATCGCTGGAGCAGCGAAAAAATAGGCTGATGGAAGAGAAGAGAAAAACGTTGAGCGCGCGTTTGGCCCGCTGGACAGCGGAATTGGTTCTCGTTTTTATCGGAGTTTACGCAGCATTTTGGCTCAACGGTTACCAACAGCATCAACAGGAGGCGAAACGACGCGATCAAATCCTGGCATCGATCGAGCGAACATTGCGCGCAGGAATTGAGAGCGGAAAAATTAACACTGCCCAAGAAGAAGAACAATCCGCGGAATTTAGGAGTGCGCTGGACGCCGGCAAGATGCCGCCGTTGCATCCATTCGTCTTTACGACCGATTACAATCCGGGCGATTTTGCCACGCTCCTTCAAGCGGGCGGGATTGAGCTGCTCGATGTAGAGACGCTCACTGCGTTGCGCAATGATGAATCGGTCATCCGGTGGGGACTCAGCCGCATGGCGCATTATCAAAAATTGAGCGACGAACTGATTGTGCCAAATCTCGATCAGGACCTCTCTTTCTTTTACGATCCCGCTACCAGGAAATTGCGAAAACGTTTCGAAATGTACCCCGAAGCTTTGGAAGCAACGGTGAAATTCGCTCACGACCTCGATCGAACGCACACCGAATTGCTCAAACGCATTCAAGCGGAACGGCAGCACTGAGGTGCGAGCCGCACGGGCATTGGACGGACAGTTAAGATCGACAATTACCATGGCGCCCGATGGGAAGGCAGCGATTGCCTGCTTTCGACGCGGGTGAATCGCCGTACTATCTTAGGCGATATGAAAGCACCTATGTTCTATCTTTTCTTTGCGGCGCCGCGGTGATGCTCGGCTTGAGCACGCTTAGCGGATCTAATGCGGAATCCCCACACCACGTTTACGAACTGCGGCTCTATCATGTCAAAGAGGGCAAAATGAATGCTCTAAGAGATCGCTTTGGTAATTACACCGACGCGATCTTCAAGCCGCACAATCCGCATTTCGTTAGCCGCTCAGCTTGCGCCAGCCAATCTCATTTGCACGCCCGCAATCGCCATGCCGCCTTCGCCGACTGCGGCGGCACAGCGTTTGACTGAACCGGAACGGACGTCGCCGGCGGCGAAGATTCCCGGGAGGCTGGTTTCGAGCGGGCTGGGTTGATGTTTGTTCGCCTGCCAGGCTGGTGCACCGGCGACGCTCATTCCAGTTTTGATAAATCCGTTGGCGTCGCGCTCGATTTCGGGTGGTAACCAGTCGGTGCAGGGTCTGGCGCCAATCATGGAAAAAACAGCCGGCGTTCGAACAACCCGGCGTTCACCAGTCTTGGTATTTTCCAATTCGATCTGTTCCAGCTTTTTCCCGCCGGACATTTTGCGGATTTCGGTGTGATAGAGAATCTCGATGTTGACGTGAGCTTGCACCCGACGCGAAAGATAGTCCGACATCTTCATACTGTTTCCCCTAACGAGAAGAAGTACTTTGGCCGCGCCTTCGGAAAGGAACATCGCCGCCTGGCCGGCCGAATTGCCGCTGCCGGCGACAACCACAGTTTCGTTGCGACAAAGCTGACCTTCCAGCGCGGTGGCAGCGTAATAAACGCCGACGCCTTCGAATTGTTCGCGGCTCTCGGCTTCGAGTCGGCGATAATCGGCGCCAGTCGCGATAAGGAGAGCTTTCGCGCGAAGCACGGCAGAGCAACCTTCCGTCTCGAGGCAGACGCGGTATTCGTCATCACGATGGTACTGCAGTGAAAGGGCCTCGGCTGGGGTGGAAAATTTCGCGCCGAATCGATAGGCCTGTAGCTGGGCGAGCCAGGTTAATTCGCCGCCGCCAATGCCGGTCGGGAATCCAAAGAAGTTTTCAATGAGTGACGAGGAACCAGCTTGTCCGCCCGGAGCATAACTTTCCAACACAACCGTCTTCAATCCCTCGGATGCGGCATACACCGCTGCGGCCAGGCCGGCCGGTCCGGCGCCAACGATGGTCAGGTCGGACAGAATCTCGGTCTCATTTTCCTCCGCGAGCGATCGCAGCAACCCGGCTTCGCGCGCGACCTCGCGCAACGACGGCCGGCGCAACCGCGCACCGGCCGGAGTGATCAGGACTGGCAAATCGCGAGTTGATAGGTGAAAACGTTCGCTCAACGCCTGCCCCTGTTCGCTCTCAAATTCTACCAGCCGATGCGGGATGCGATTCTTATCGAGGAAATCATCGAGCTGATGTCCATCGCGCGCGTCGCGACCAGCCAGAATACGCATTCCCGCGAATTCGCGATCGCGGCGCAGCCGTCGCCGCCGCATGATCAAGGCATCGACGATTGTCTTGCTCACCGCAGGAATTTCCGCCAGCGCACGCCGGAGTTTCCCCGCCGGAATGTAAAGAATCTCGGCCTCTTCTGATGTGACGCGTGCCGAACCGAGGATCGATGTGCCCTGGAGCATCGATACGTCGCCCATGAAATCGCGCTCACGCGCGGTAGC
>WNGO01006067.1_pt1 | contig 11396 bp, 9 predicted proteins | sample 5400511 | NCBI WGS metagenome assembly WNGO01 (sample SAMN13153380, study PRJNA577476) | soil metagenome | isolation source: 20 cm soil or saprolite under Garry oak tree replicate 2 | place: USA:California | collected 2016-06-15
AGCCATCCCAGGCACACCAACCCAAAAAGCACCAGGGCTACCGTATACGCGGCCACGGCAAAGAGTCCACCGCCAGCGGCCATACCGATGGCCGCCTCCACAAAAATCGTGGCGGCCGTAGTCATCCCGACGCGTCCGCCCGCCTCCTTCAAGATCGCCCCCGCGCCCAGAAAACCGATGCCTTGAACGATATTCGAGGCAATGCGCGTGCTTCCCGTATCGCCGAACAAATGCGCGATTTCGTGGGAAAGAATCGTGAACAAAGCGGTCGCGAGGCAGACGAAAAGACTCGTGCGCATGCCCGCCGGACGGCGTCGGAGGTCGCGCTCTATGCCGATGATCGCGCCCAGAACGGCAGCAACCGTCAACCGCAATAAAATGTCACGAAGAGGGAGCATGTTTCCGGCGTCTCAACGCCCGCCTTTGCGAGATTTTACCCGCTTACAATTTGAATTGCGTGAGTTTCGCGAAGTGTCGTGCTCTGGCGTGTATCTCTTTGCCGGTCAGGTGGCGCAGCCGGTCCAAACCGAATTTCTCTACGGCAAAGCTTCCCAGCACCGATCCATAGACCATGGCGCGCCGCAAAGATGCATCGCTTCTGCCCTTGCTTCCCGCGAGGTATCCCATGAATCCTCCGGCGAAACTGTCGCCGGCTCCTGTCGGATCGTGTGGTTCTTCCAGCGGAAACGCCGGCACGCAAAATACTCCGCCCTGGTCCACCATCATCGCTCCATATTCTCCACGCTTTACCACCAGGATGCTGGGACCCATTTTGAAAATATGCTTTGCCGCGCGCAGCAGGTTGTGCTCGTTCGAGAGCTCGCGCGTCTCCGAATCATTGATCATCAGGATGTCCACGTGTTTCAGCGTCTCGCGCAACTCCGCGTTTGTCCGCTCAATCCAGTAGTTCATCGTGTCCATCGCCGCTAGCTTCGGCTTTTTCTTTACCTGGTGGAGGACGTCGCGCTGCAAGGCCGGCGCGATATTGGCCAGGAAAACGTACTCCGATTTGCGGTATTTTTCAGGCAGCTGCGGTCTGAACTCGGCGAAGACATTCAATTCCGTCGCCAGCGTCACGCGCTCATTGAGGTTTTGCGAATAGCGCCCTGCCCAGAAAAACGTTTTCCCTGCCGCCCGCTCCAGGCCGTCCAGGTTAATCGTCCTCCCTTGAAAGATCTCCGCATCCACCTCCGTGAAATCGTCGCCGACGATCCCCACAAGGTCTACGTGCGTACAACCGATCCAACGACCAGTAAGGACACGCGTCACTCCTAGGAAATGTACTTCGCGATGATGGCCGCCAGACGCTTCTTGGTGGCTTTTGGCACGATTTTCATGTCTGTGACCAGTGAATGCTTCAGCGCTGACCCACACTTGCACGAGCGTGCGCTGGGAACTTCGCGGACTGCGGTTCGCAACACCTTTTGCGCGTTGTCGGCATTCTGGTTGAGCGTGGCGATGATCTGCGCTGCGGTCACCGACTCATGCTCCGGATGCCAGCAGTCGTAGTCGGTAATCATGGCAATCGTCGCGTAGCAAATCTCCGCTTCGCGCGCGAGCTTCGCTTCCGTCACGTTGGTCATTCCAATGACGTCGAATCGCAATTGGCGATTGACCTCGGCTTCCGCAAGCGTCGAAAATTGCGGCCCTTCGATGCACATGTACGTCCCACGACGATGCACTTTCACGGTTTCATGTACGCACGCATCTCCCAACACGCCTGACAGTTGTCCGCACGTGGGATGCGCAAATGCCACATGCGCCACGATCCCCTCTCCGAAAAACGTCGATACCCGGTTCTTCGTGCGGTCGAAGAACTGATCCGGCACGAGAAATTCTCCCGGCCGCAAGTCTTCTTTCAACGACCCCACCGCACTTACGGAAATGATGCGCTCCGCTCCCAGCAGCTTCATCGCATAAATGTTCGCCCGGTAGTTTATTTCGCCCGGTAGAATGCGATGCCCTCGTCCATGTCTCGCCAAAAACGCCACGCGCTTTCCTTCGAGTATTCCCAGCACAATCGCATCCGACGGCTCCCCAAACGGCGTCTTCGCGCGGATTTCTCTCGTGTCGGTTAGCCCGGTCATGGCATAGAGGCCACTTCCTCCGATGATGCCGATGCTCGCCTGAGCCCCGTTCGCTCTCCCTTTTCGTTTCCCTGTCTTCGTCGCCGCCATCCCTTCTCTCCTAGCGGTCAAGCCCGCTGCGTTTCAAAATCTCGTTCACCGCCGTAAATGGGTCCTTCTTCCGTTCCGCCACTTCTCCTGCTAAATCCGTCAACCGTGCCTCGCCGCCTGGCCCACCCAGCGCGCGTTCGATCAGCCGCGATTCCAACAGCTCCACCAACCGGTTTTTCCAATGCTCCACGTGCTTGCGCTTTCGTTCTCCACTCGTTTCAAAATGTTTCTGAAACTTCTTCACGGCTAACGCCAGCTCTTCGATTCCTTTGTTCTCGGTCGCAACCGTCCGCACAACCGGCGGAGGCCAGCCGTCACGCGGCATCACCAGCGAGAGCATCGCGAGCAATTGTTGTTCCAAGCGGTCAGCGCCTTCGCGGTCCGCCTTATTCAACACAAAAATGTCGCCAATCTCCATCAAGCCGGCCTTCATGTTTTGAATGTCATCGCCCAGCCCCGGCACCAGAACCACCAGCACGCAATCCGCCAGGCGCACAACATCAATTTCATCTTGCCCCACGCCCACCGTCTCGATGAGTACATGCTTCTTCCCTGCCGCATCAAGTAGCAACGCCACTTCCGCCGTTGCCCGTGCGAGCCCGCCGAGGAATCCACGTGTCGCCATCGACCGGATAAACGTGCCCGTATCGCCCGCGTGCCCCTGCATGCGAATGCGGTCGCCCAGAATAGCCCCGCCCGAGTAGGGGCTCGTCGGGTCCACGGCGATCACGCCCACTTGTTCCTGGCTTTTTCGGTGAAACGCGGCCAGACGGTCCACCAGTGTGCTCTTCCCCGTTCCCGGAGCACCCGTCACGCCCGTCAGATAGGCGCGGCCCGTATGGGGAAAGAGCAGCCGCAACAAGTCTTCCGCTTCAGGCGCGTGGTTCTCGATTGCCGTAATCGCGCGTGACGCCGCGCGTACGTCGCCTGCGCGCACCTGTTCCGCCCATCTTTCAACGGGCACGGTCATGGTTGTCCTGTGGAGCTTTCGGAGAGCCGGAATGCACCCGCCTATTATTTCTTACCTAGCAATTGCCGCGCAATGACGAGTCGCTGAATCTCGCTGGTGCCTTCGCCAATCGTGCACAGCTTCACGTCGCGATAATATTTCTCCGCCGGATAATCCTTGATGAATCCGTACCCGCCGTGAATCTGCACGCATTCGTTGGCCACGCGCACCGCCACCTCGCTTGCGAACAGTTTTGCCATGCTGGATTCCCGCGTGAAGCGCACATCTTTCTTGTCCGCCACCCAGGCTGCCTGGTACACCAGCAGTCGAGCTGCTTCCACCTGCGTGGCCATGTCTGCGAGCTTGAACTGCACGGACTGAAACTCGCTGATGGCTTGGCCGAACTGTTTCCGCTGCTTGGCGTATTTCGTTGCGGCCTCCAAGCTGCCTGTGAACCCCTCGCCCTCCGGCCCCAGCAAATTTTCCTGCGGCACGTGGCAATCGCTGAAAATCACCTCCGAAGTGTCGCTCGCGCGCATCCCCAGCTTGTTTTCTTTCTTCCCGGGTTTGAACCCCGGCATCCCCTTTTCCAAAATGAATGCGCTTATCCCGTGCGATCCTTTCGATTTATCCGTCACCGCCATGGCCACGCAATAATTCGCGTAATGCCCGTTCGTCGTGAACGTCTTTGCGCCGTTCAGCACCCAGCCCTTCGCGTTGCGCACCGCCGTCGTTCGCGTCCCACCCGCATCCGAACCCGCTTCCGGCTCCGTCAGCGACCACGCGCCAATCGCTTTTCCTGACGCCAGCGGCGCAAGATACTTCTTCTTCTGCGCTTCGGTCCCAAACTTGAAAATGTGATTCGAACACAGGGAATTGTGCGCCGCCACGATCAGCCCCACCGAGCCGTCCACCCGCGCTAATTCTTCAATCGCCAGAGCATATTCGATGTAGCCCAGCCCAGCTCCGCCATACCCCTCCGGAAAAATCACGCCCAGCAGCCCCATCTCCGCGAGCTTCGGCATAATTTCCATTGGAAAATGCGAAGCCTCGTCCCACTCCATCACGTGCGGCGCAATTTCCCCTTCCGCAAACTCCCGCACGCTTCGCCGCAGTTGCTGTTGTTCTTCCGTAAAAGCGAATTCCACGACGTCTGCCCTTTCTGCTATCTGTTTTTCATATAGCCGGCGTAAATATTATTTATAGCACGGATCTGCCTCCCTTTCGCCGCAAGTGCCACGTCTCTGTTCCTCTGTTACACTCGCGCACATGCGCCGCCGTCATTTTCTCACGCTTTCCGCCGCAACTCTCGGCGGGGTCCTCATTTATTCGCTGGACCGCAAAGCTTCTCTTCTGGCCGCACAACACAAACCGGTCCGAATTCCCCTTCGTTTCTTCACGGAAACGGAAGCTCTTATAGTCGCCGCTGCGGCCTCGCGCATCTTCCCGTCGGATGACTCTGGCCCTGGCGCACGCGAAGCGGGAGTCGCCATCTTCATTGACCGGCAGCTCGCCGGCGCTTACGGCCGCGATCGTTTTCGCTACACGCAGCCGCCCTTTGAAGATGCCCCGCGCGAACTCGGTTACCAGGGAAGCGCCACCCCGAGGCAGATTTACCGCGAGGGTTTGAGGGGTTTGCAAGGTTTTCATCTCCTCGATCCCGCAGCGCAAGATGAAGCCTTGCGCAAAATCGAACCTACACTCTTTTTTTCGGTCCTCCGCCAAAACACCATCGAAGGCATGTTTTGCGATCCCCTGCATGGTGGAAACGCTGGCATGGTTGGCTGGCAACTGGTTGGCTTTCCGGGCCCGCGAATGAGCAATTTCGACGAAATCGAGAAGTACTACGGCCAGGCGTATCGTCCAAAGCCCGTCAGCCTTCGTCAGGCGACCGGAGCAAGGGTTCGTCCTAGCGAGGACGAGAAATGAAGGCGCTTCCTGCCGTGGATGCCGTCATTGTTGGCGCTGGTTGGGCTGGCCTGCTTATGGCCAAAGAACTGGGCACGCGCACTTCCCTCTCCGTCGTCGTGTTGGAGCGAGGCCCGTCCCGCCAATCTTCCGACTATTCGACCGATATGGACGAGCTCGATTTTGCCATCCGCCTTCGCATGATGCAGGACCTATCACAAGAAACCGTCACCCTCCGCCACGACCCCACGCAGCGCGCTCTGCCTCTTCGTCAGCACGGAGCTTTCCTGCCGGGCGCCGGCGTGGGCGGCACCGGCGAGCACTGGAACGCCCAGGTTCCGCGGTTCCTTCCCGATTGTTTTGAATTGCTCACCAAGACCGCCGCAAAATACGGCGCGAACGCACTTCCAGAAGACCATGCCGTCCGCGACTGGGGCATCACCTACGACGAGCTCGAGCCTTTCTACACGCGCGTTGACAAACTGCTTGGCAGTTCTGGCCAAGCTGGCAACATTCGCGGAAAACTCATCAACGGTGGCAACATTTTTGAAGGTTGGCGTAGCGAGGAATATCCCACGCCGCCAACGAAAGTTCCCTATTTCTCCTCGTTATTTCGAGACGCCGCGAAATCGCTCGGCTACCACCCCTATCCTGCTCCCTCCGCAAACATCAGCCGCGCATACACAAATCCCGATGGCATTTCTCGTGGCGGCTGCACATATTGTGGCTTCTGCGGCAGGTTTGGCTGCATGGTCGGCGCTAAAGCTCAGCCCACCAACGTCCTTCTCCCCATCATCCAAAAGCGCAAGAACGTTTCTCTTCGTATCGGCGCCTGGGTTCGCCGAGTGCTCTTTGACCCCACCCGCAAACCCTCTGCTCGCGGCGTGACCTATATTGACGGCGCAGGTGAAGAATTCTTTCAGCCCGCGTCTCTCGTTTTTCTCGCCTCTTGGACTTTCAACAACACGCGCCTTCTCCTGCTCTCCGGCATCGGCGAACCGCACGATCCCGGCACCGGGGGCGGCACCGTCGGCAGCAATCTCACCCATCAGGTCAGCGTTCCCTCCGCCACCGCTTTTTTCGATCAACCTCTTAATCGCTTCATGGGCTCCGGCTCCGCCGGATTCCTGTTCAGTGACTTCGACCGCGACGATCTCCATCGCTCGTCAATGAATTTCGTTCGCGGGGGTTACTTCGCGGCGCGTGGCTACGGATTTCAACCCATCGGAGCTTTCGGCGTGCTGCCGAATTCCGTCAAAGCCACTTGGGGATCAGAATGGAAGAAAGCTGCGGTCCGCTATTATGATCGCACCGCAACAATTGGCTTTGTAGGGGAACATCTCGCCTATAAAGCCAATTTCATGGACCTCGATCCTGTCTACAAAGACAAGCTGGGCGACCCCCTGCTCCGCCTCACGCTCGACTGGCGCGACAACGAGCGCAAGATGGCTGATTTCGCCACGCGCAGAGCCGTGGAAGTTGCCCATGCCATGGGGGCGCGTGAGATCAACCCGTTCGTCGGCCTTCGCTCTTACGACTCCACCCGCTACAACTCCACCCACATTCAGGGCGGCACCATCATGGGCGACTCACCCGCTCACTCGGTCGTTTCGCCTTACCTTCAGCATTGGCAACTGCCCAATCTCTTCATTCTTGGCGGCTCCACGTTTCCTCAGAATGCTTCCGCCAACCCCACACCAACGATTCTCGCTTTCGTCTACCGCGCCGCCGACGCCATCGTCGACCGTTATCTCAAGCATCCCGGCCCGCTCGCCTGAGGGAAGTTAACAGTTCGCTCACTGGTCAGTTGTCAGGAGGATGGGAAGAAAGCAAATGATTAGGGCGAACATGGCCCTCGACTGACCCGTGGCCGAGAACTTGTGGCTCGACACGCTTTTTAAGAGCGCAAGATTCTGCGAGCCCATGCCGCAATTTCTATTCGTCTCTTTCCTTGGTTTTCACTTACAACTTAAGACTTAAGACTAACAACTGCTCTTCTCACCACCCCACCGCATACCCCTTCGCGTTGTTCTGTTCGTCCAGCCACGTTTTCAACGGCGCGAAATAATCCGCCAGCGCCATCGCATCCATTTGCTTTTGTGCGGTCAGCGTCTCCAGCGCATCTTGCCACGGTTTGCTCTGCCCCATCGAAAGCATCTGCTTCAGCTTCTCGCCCGCCTTTTTGTTCCCATAAATCGAGCAGCGGTGCAGCGGCCCGGTAACACCGGCTTCCTTGCAAAGCGCGCGGTGAAACTGAAATTGTAAAATCCGCGCAAGGAAATAGCGCGCGTACGGAGTGTTCGAGGGAATGTGGTATTTTGCTCCCGGGTCAAAATCTGCTTCCGTTCTCTCCACCGGAGGCGCGACACCCTGATACTTTCTCCGCAGTTCCCACCACGCCTGGTTGTAATCCCCCGGCTTGACCTGACCTGCAAATACCTCCCACCGCCATTTGTCCACCAGCAATCCAAACGGCAGAAACGCCACTTTCGCGAGCGCTTGTTGTAGCAGGTAATCAATGTCGCCCGAAGCGGGCGGCACCGCCTCGATCAACCCGATCTGTTTCAAATATTCCGGGGTGACCGAAAGCGCGATCGCGTCTCCCACCGCTTCGTGAAACCCGTCATTCGCGCTGCTCTGAAACAGCGGGGGCTGCGTCATATACGCGCGCTGATAGAAGTTGTGTCCCAGTTCGTGGTGAATCGTCCGGAAGTCCTCTTCCTGGATCTGGATGCACATCTTGATGCGCAGGTCCTCTTTGAAATCCACGTCCCACGCGCTCGCATGGCACACCACATCGCGGTCCGCCGGCTTCGTGAACAGCGAACGTTCCCAGAACGTCGGCGGCAGTGGTACAAATCCCAGCGAGGTGAAAAAGCTTTCGCCGTACTTCACCATGCCCTTTGCGTCCGTTTTTCGGTCCTGCAATATCTTCGTCAGGTCATAACCTTGCGGCGGCTTCGGCGAATCCATCAGCGAATAAACGTTGTTCCACTCCTGGCTCCAAATGTTTCCCAACAAATGCGCGGGGATCGGACCTTTCGCAGGGACCAGTTCGTTTCCATATTTCTTCCGCAGTTGCCCGCGCACATAGGCGTGCAGCGACAGATACAGTGGCTTCAACTGTTCCCACAGCCGGTCTTCTTCCTTCGCGAAGCCCTCCGTCGGCATGTCGTAATTCGAACGCCACAACGCTCCCACGTCCGCGTATCCCAACTCGCGCGCCCCCGCGTTTCCCAGCTCCACCATCCGTGCATACCGCTGCCGCATCGGCGCGCCAATCGCATGCCATCCCACCCAGGCGCGCTCGAGCTCATGCGCGTCGCGGCTTTCTGCCATCCATTTCTCGACCGCTGTCACGTCCAGGCACGTTCCCTTTTGGCCGTCCGGGCACCACTTTGCTTTTCCATAATCGCCATCGAGTGACGCCAGAATCTGCGCCAGCTCTTTTTGGGCTTTCGGATCATCCGGGGCGGGGAATCCCGTCGCCAATTCCAGCAGCAGCCGTTTGCGTGCCAATTCCGGGGCCAGCTTCAAGCTATCGAATCGGTGCGCCTCCTTCGCGTACTTCGCGCTTGCCGTATTCACCACCTCGCCCGCGTCGGCCGCGATCTGTTCCGTATCCTCGGTAATGAAATTCTCTTCCACCCAGGAAGCCCGCGAAGCCTTGAGGCCCAAATCAAACAGCTCTTTCTCCGCGTTCTCGATGTATTTCTTCGCTTCCTCGGTTGTCGGTGCTGCTTTATTGCCGGCGCTCTTCGGCCGAGCTGTTTGCCCGAAGGCTACTGCCTGCGCGACAAGCAAACACGCCACAGCCCCACAAAAAACTGCCGCCCGGCTTGCCCTCATGCCCCCGCCTTTCGCGTCTTCGTCACCACTTCTCGCAACACCTCGAGTGCTCGTTCGCAGCCTGCCCGGTGCACGTCGCAATGCGTCACGACGCGCACCGAGTACAGCGCCGTGTCCTGTGCCCACACACCGTGTGCGTGCACCGCGTCGCACAATTCCACTGCCGTCATCCCCGTTTTCGCGCAATCAAAAATCACGATGTTCGAACGCACTTTCTTCGGATCGATTTTCAATCCGGGAATCTCGGCAATCCCTTCCGCAAGCAGCTTGGCATTCTCATGATCGACGTGCAGCCGGGCTGGCGATTTTTCCAGGGCAATCAACCCAGCGGCCGCAATCACTCCTGCCTGCCGCATCCCTCCGCCAAACATTTTTCGATAAATCCGCGACTTCTCGATGAACGCTTTCGTTCCCGCCACCATCGATCCCACCGGCGCACCCAGTCCCTTCGACAAGCAAAACATCACCGAATCCACTTTCTTGGTCATCACCGCGACGTGGTCGCCCAGCGCCGTCGCCGCATTGAAAATCCGTGCCCCATCCAGATGCACCTTCAGCCCAATCTTGTGCGCGTTGTCGCAAATTTCGTTCACTTGCTCCGTCGGGTATATCGTTCCGCCTGCCATGTTGCTGGTGTTTTCCAGACACACCAGCGCCGTCTGTGAGTCGTAATAAATCTTCGGCCGGATGGCCGCCTTAATTTCTTCCCACGTCAGAATCCCGTCTTCACCCCGTGCTACGCGAGGCATGCATCCCGCAATCGCCGACATCGACGCCAGTTCGTACAAATTCACATGGCTGCGCTCTTCGCAAATCACTTCATTTCCGTGATGCGTCCAAATCTTGATCGAAATCAGGTTCCCCATGCAGCCCGTCGGCACAAACAACGCCGCTTCTTTCCCAAAAATCTCCGCCGCGCGCTTCTCCAGCCGGTTCACCGTCGGGTCTTCTCCATACACGTCGTCGCCGACTTCCGCAGCCGCCATTGCCCGGCGCATTTCATCCGTCGGCCGCGTCACCGTGTCGCTTCGCAAATCCACGACACCTTCCAGAGCCTTGCCGCTCACTTTCACTTCATCCGGATCCACTCTCTGATTCCCCTTCGCCACCGTATAACTCATCTTGTCTTCCCTTTCTGCTCCGCTGTTGCTGCTCTTAAATCTTCTTTCTAGCAGCACTTTCTCCAACGCTCTGCTCTACCCGCTGTGTGCTCTTTGTGTCCTTTGTGTTAAAAACCAACCGTCCACTTCAAGCTTGGCCAACGCGTCGCGGGCGCTCATCTCATCAATTCCACAAACACTTCGTTCGACACGCTCAATTTCTCTTCCGCCAGTCGCACCACATTTCCCTCTCGCTGCACCAATCCCGCCGCAGCCAGCGGTTCGAATCGTCCTGCCAGCGCGACACCATACTCCCGCTCAATCCGCCTCACATCAATTCCGCTCAACTGCCGCAGCCCGAGAAACAATTCTTCTTCGAGCGCCATCTTTTCCGTCACCGCCTCCAACTGCTCCACCGGCAATCGCCCACTCTCGATAGCGTACACGTAAGCTGCCGCGTCGTGCGCGTTTGCCCATCGCAGCTTCCCCGAAAACGAATGCGCTCCCGCCCCAAATCCCAAATATGCCTCGCGCCGCCAGTATTTCAAGTTGTGCTTCGATTCGAACCCCGGCCTCGCCCAATTCGAAATCTCATAATGGTGATATCCCGCCTTAGCCAGTTCTGCCTGCGCCTTCTCATAAAACTCCGCCATTTCATCTTCGCTCGGCACTGCCCCTGCGCTGTACCGCGCCCCGCCAGCCAGCAACTCTTTCCCCAGCCGGCTTCCTTCATCCACCTCCAGCAAATACACGGAGACATGCTCCGGACGGAGTGCGATCAACGCTTCGAGCGATTGCGTCCAACTCTCCTTGGTCTGGTGAGGCAATCCCGCAATCAAATCGAAACTGATATTTCGAATCCCCGCCTGCCGCAAAATTGGCACGGCCCGGTAAACGTCCGCGCGCCGATGCATCCGCCCCGCCGCCGCCAACTCTTTATCCGAAAGCGATTGCACTCCGAAACTCACGCGGTTGATCCCCGTCTTCACCCACGCCGTCGCTTTGCCCTCTTCAATCGTCTCCGGATCCGCCTCCAGAGTTACCTCTTCAAACTCGGTTTTGAACGCTTTCCGAATCGCGTCCACAATCTCTTGCAACTGCCCCGCTTCCAGCAAACTCGGTGTCCCGCCCCCAAAATAAACCGCGTCCACAAGATGAGACAGCCATTCCTGGCTGTCCTCTTGCTTTTCAGACCCCTTGCCCAACTCCACGCCCGCCGCCCTCAATAGTTCTCGATGCCCTCGAATCTCCGCGCACACCGCCGCCACATACGGCGCAAACCGTTCTTTCGCCACCACTCCCGTATGAAAATTGCAGTAGGTACACTTCGTCTGGCAAAACGGCACCTGCAGATAAATTCCCAGTCTCTCCATGGCACAAAAACTCTAGCACACCTGTCCCAAAGAGGACTTG
>WNGO01002655.1_pt1 | contig 11393 bp, 8 predicted proteins | sample 5400511 | NCBI WGS metagenome assembly WNGO01 (sample SAMN13153380, study PRJNA577476) | soil metagenome | isolation source: 20 cm soil or saprolite under Garry oak tree replicate 2 | place: USA:California | collected 2016-06-15
GGAACGGAAGCAGGCACTCGCGAGGGCTTGCGCAATAGTGTTGTGGGAGGATACTTCAAATCTCTAGGAGCCATGCACGGCTGGTCAGATGGCGATGGCTACTATGAGAACTACCTGGGCCATCCCATTGAAGGCGCGGTTTCCGGTTACATCTGGATTCACAACGACTCCCGTTATCGCGTCGTGCAGTTCGGGGCTGACCGCGACTACTGGATGAGCCGCCTGCGCGCCTACGGTTTCGCATGGGCCTTCAGCGAACAATTCGAGGTCGGTCCCATTGGCGAGGCCTCCATTGGGCAGATCCAGCGGTACTGCTGCGCCTACGGTTTCGTTGACCATGTCATAACGCCAAATGGTGGGCTCGTTTGGATGTTGGCGGCAGATGCCTTGGACCGATATGTTACGGTTCCCTTTGAGAACCGTTCACATAACACTGTGCTTCGTATCCTGGCTCGCGTCGGCCTTAACCCACCTCAAAGTTTCGCCAACCTGATGATGTTCCAATATCCCTGGCACCGCGAAAACCGGGCCACCGTCACCAAATACAATGGCGAGATATATCTGCGCCCGGCCCACTCGCTCGCTGAGGCCGTTAGCAGTGAAGGAAATTCCGCTGGTCTTGGTGTCGTGCCCAAGTTCGAACTTGCGGCCTCAGTTCCCGGTTTCTACCGTGTTGGGGGGCTTGATTGTCTTGGAGGTGGGGCTATTGGCTCCTTCCGGGCCACAGATCTGAGCCAATGGACCGTGGAAGTAAGCGGCTGCACTCTCGGTAACAGTCTGGCCCAGCACTGGAGCGGCGATTCACTTACATTTACCGTGGGGCCTCAATGGATAGTCCACACCACCGGCCGCTGGAGCCCGCATGCACACTTCAGGATTGGTGGACAGAAGATCACAGAAGAACTACTCAATCCCGAACTTCAAAAGCAAGTGCTTTCCCGGGTACCCAAGGGTGCCAGCAAAAGCAAATATCATGATCTCTACACGCGGCATTGGGAGAGGACTGGATTCTCGATCGCACTTGGTGGCGGCCTTGATCTGGCTCTGAATCGCGCGCTAGCCCTAAGGGTCGCCAATATTGACTACACTCGCTCTTGGCTCGGAGATCTGAATGGAAGGAACTTCGACCACGGGTTCCGCGTCAGTACTGGCCTCGTACTACGGTTAGGAACTTGGTAATCCCGCCTGGCCTCCATGATTTCGAAGCCCAACTGCATGCACGAATCGGACGTCCGGCACTCCCCAGAAACAGAACACCGTCGCAATCCGCGAGAGAGATGCCTTCGTCGTTATCCACCTAGGAAAATTGTGATAGCCACCAAGCCTCCACCCAGGACAACCATTGCAACTCCCATCGCTAACGGCCGATGCCCTGCATATCGACCGAACCCATAGCCGGTCAGGAACAGCATCACCAACGCAATCCCGTTCGACACCCGCAATGCCCGTCTCACGTCTTCGATAAGCGCAAACGGCATTACGACAGGCAGTGTGGTCAGCATAATAATCAGAAACACTGCCAAAGCACCGAGGAAGTCGCCTTTTTGAAGCTTGGGACGTGATGGCGGGTCGGGCAATAGCATCAGTTTCTGCCGCAGCCCTTCCAGTTCGGAAGTAGACAAGACGGAGGCCACCACGGGTGGTAATGCGTGAGCAATGATCTGGTGGGCGTCGAATGGGCTGCTGGCTTTTCGTAAGGCTTTGAGCTTCAGGATGCCTTGACCGAACTCGCTGAAGCTGCCCATTAAGTAGAAGACACCATCGATGATTCCCCACGCCACGTTGCAACCCAGCGCACCGATAAGCATCGTGCGAACTTCCGCGCGGCCCGCGTCGGCAACGCTGAATGAGCAAGTGAACGTGAGGACCATGATCAGCGCGAAAAGGACCTCAGAAATCCTCTCCGTCGGTTCGAGGACACGATTGGATGGATGAGCCAAATTTTCGACCAACGTGTTCAAGTGGTCCCTCCTACTGTGTCCCTCCTACTGTTGCCAACCACCCCCCAGCGCGTTATAGAGCTGCACCAACGCCAGACGTTCGTTGAGTTGCGCTTGTGCCAAGCCGAGTTGGGCATCAAAATACCGCGTATCACTGTCAAGAACTTCGAGATAACTAGTCACTCCACCGCGGTAGCGCATGTCCGACAATCGAGTCGCATCCTGCGCCGAGTTCGCGAGCAACTCCTCCTGCGCGCGGAATTCCTGATTCTTACGATAGGCGACCAGAGAATCCGAAACTTCGCGGAATGCCTGCTGTATCGATTGTTGATAGACGAGAACGGCCTCTTGTTGTTGCGCTTCAGTCAGCCTGACGTTCGACCGGATCCTTCCGCCGGTGAAGATGGGTTGGACTAATTGTCCGCCAAAACTCCATAAGCCGGCGGGCCCGGTAAACAGGTTGGTTAAAGCGGGGCTCTGGTATCCAGCCAAGGCAGTTAGAGAAATCTGTGGAAAATACGCGGCTTTCGCTACGCCGATTCGTGCGTTGGCTGCGATCAACTGTTGCTCCACAGATTGAATGTCCGGACGCCTCTCGACAAGTGAAGAAGGCAGTCCGGCCGGGACTGTTGGTAGAACCGGGCTCTCGACCAACGGCTTGCCCCTTGTGACAAACGCGGGATTCTTGCCCAGAAGGATGCTGATCAGATTTTCCTGCTGCTCGGTGCGCCGCTCCAAATCCGGAATGGCAGCGGCGGCCGTGTACACCAGCTGCTCGGACTGACGGACATCAAGCAAGGAGGTGGCCCCTCCTTTCGCGCGTACCTCTACCAACCGCAATGAGTCCTTCCGGGAAGCAAGGGTGCTTCGCGAAATCTGCATTTCCGAATCGAGTTCCAGCAACTGGAAGTATGCCGAAGCCACATTACTAACCAGGGTTGACATCACAGCCTTCTGGCCCCATTCGGTAGCCAACAGATTCGCTCGCGCCGCCTCGGTGGCTCGGCGGAATTTTCCCCAAAAATCAAGTTCCCAGAACAAAGAGAGATTCACCTGGGTCGGACTTGTCTCGAAAGCAGGTGTGACCCTCGTAGCAGCGAAACGCTCGTTACTACTTGACGCGCCCCCCGTGATGGTTGGGAACTGGTCGGCTCGCGTGATCCCCAGCACGGCTTGCGCCTGAAGAACACGGGCTGCCGCAATCCGCACGTCATAGTTCTGCGAGAGTGCCTCCCGGATCAAGGCCTGCAGCGGTGGATCCTGGAAAATAGTCCACCATTTTTCGTCTGCTAAAGATGGGATGTTTTGCGGACCAGCCTCGGGAGCGAGCCCGCGGTAAACATCAGGCACTGTGACCGTGGGACGTTTGTACCCGGGCCCGACCGTGCATGCCGTCAGCAGCAGGAGTGGAACCGCAATCAGATAGCGCTTGCAGAACATGACTAGTCCCCTTCCGACGGCAGAATGACCGGAGCGGATGCTGGCGGCGAATGCTTCTTTTTTCGGTGAGCCAGGCGTTCCACCACGTCGAAGCTCACCGGGATTAGAAAGATGGCCAAAACTGAAGCTGCCAGCATGCCGCCAATCACGGCTGTTCCCAGCACTCGCCGCGAAATGGCACCTGCGCCAGAGGCCGTCCAGAGAGGCACACATCCAAGGATGAACGCGAATGCCGTCATCAGGATCGGCCGCAAGCGCAGTTTTGCCGCAATCAATGCCGCTTCTTCGGCTGTTTTGCCCTTGTCGAATTCCATCTTGGCGAACTCGACGATCAGAATGGCATTCTTGGCGGCCAGGCCGATCAGCATCACCAGCCCAATCTGGGCATACACGTTGTTCTCAAGTCCTCGCATCCACAGGAACCAGAATGCGCCGAACACTGCGACCGGTGTGCCCAGCAGAACACTGAATGGTAAGGACCAGCTTTCGTACTGTGCTGCCAAAATCAGGAACACAAACAGCAGTGACATGCCAAAGATCACCGCGGGCGACACTCCTTCCGCGGCTCTCTTCTCCTGGTACGACATGCCCATGTAGTCGTAGCCCATTTCCGAAGGCATGCTCTGCGCGAAGGTGTCTTCAAGCGCCTTGATCGCCTGATCCGAGCTATAGCCCGCTGCGGCGCTGCCATTGATTTGCACACACCTATAGAGGTTGTAACGCAGGGTGAATTCCGGACCCGTGCGGGGCTTGATGGAGGTCAATGCACTCATTGGCACCGGCTGCCCCGCATCGTTCGTTATATAAAACTGTCCTAAGTTCTCTGCTCGAGTTCGATAATCTCCCTCCGCTTGAACGTAGACCTGCCACTGCCGTCCATAGCGGTTGAAATAGTTGACCAGCAAGCCACCCATAAACGTCTGCAGCGTCTTGTAAACGTCGGAGAGCTGTACACCCTGGGCGATCACCTTTGGACGGTCCACGTCAACGTACACCTGTGGGACCGTAGGCAACGCGGTGGTGTAGACGGTGGCCAACTCGGGGCGTTTCCGTGCTGCTGCCAGGAATTTGTCAAGGTTTTGACTCAGGAATTGAGGATCTTTGCCCGCGCGATCCTCCAGCATGAAAGTGAAACCGCCTGAGGTTCCTACACCAGGAATGGCGGGCGGTGGGAAGGAGAAAGCAACCCCTTCGGTGATCTTCGAAAGTTCCTGGTTCAAGTGCTTCTTAATGGCTTCGTACTGTTCCTCGACTGCTTTGCGTTCCGCCCACTCCTTGAGTGTGATCCAGTAAAAGGAACTGTAAGTATTCTGCGCTCCACTCAACATGCTAAACCCGAGCACAGCGGTCACCGAATGAACTCCCGGAGTCTTCATGATCATAGCTTCGATCTTCTGCGATGCGTCATCGTTACGCTGGAGCGAGGCGGCGTTTGGCAGTTGCAGGCCGGCAAATACGTACCCCTGGTCTTCGTCCGGCAGGAAACCGCGAGGCAACCGCGAGCCGAACCATCCTGCCGCGATCCCTACGCCTACCAGCAGTACCATGCTCAAGGCGGCCTTGCGAATTAAGCCTCCGCACATGCTGACGTAACCATCCGTGGTGCGGCCAAATACCCGATTGAACCAGCGAAAGAAAACTCCCAGAGGACCACGGCTTTCCTTGCGCGGTCGCAATAACAGAGCAGAGAGCGCTGGGCTGAGGGACAACGCATTAAAAGCGGAAAAGAGCACGGAAATAGCGATAGTGATTGCAAATTGCTGATAGAGGCGTCCCGTAATGCCAGGAATAAACGCGGTCGGAACAAAGACAGCGGAGAGAATCAGAGCAATGGCAATAACTGGGCCGGAAACTTCTTCCATAGCTTTGAACGCGGCATCCTTCGGCGTCATGCCGTGCTCGATGTGGTGTTCCACAGCTTCAACCACAACTATGGCGTCATCAACGACAAGTCCTATCGCCAATACTAATCCAAAGAGTGAAAGTGTATTGATCGAAAAGCCAAGAAGCGGAAATACCACAAATGTTCCGATTAGTGACACCGGCACCGCCAGCAGCGGAATTAACGTCGCTCTCCAACCTTGCAGGAAAATGTACACAACCAGGATGACCAGGAGGATGGCTTCGAACAGCGTATGCTTGATTTCGTTGAGGCCCTCGGTAACCGCTAAGGTGGTGTCTAGCGCGACCTCATAGTCCAAATCCTGCGGGAATCGCTGCTTGGCCTCTGCCATCAGCTTGCGAACTCCAGCCGCAGTCTGCACTGCATTCGATCCAGGCAGCTGATACACGGCTACCACCGCCGCCGCTTTACCGTTATAGCGTCCGACTAAATTGTAGGTCTGCGACCCAATCTCCAGCCGAGCCACATCTTTCAAACGCAGGATGGAAGCATCCGAGCCGGCGCGGATCACTATCTGGCCGAACTCCTCGGCCGACGGCAGCCGGCCTTGAGCCAGCACAGCGTAGGTAAACTCTTGCCCTTTCGGAACGGGTTCACCTCCGATTTGCCCGGCGGGATTCACAGTGTTCTGAGTCTGGATTGCCTTCACAATCTCAGGAACCGTGACGCCCAGTTTTGCCAGCTTGTCCGGTTTCACCCAGCAGCGCATAGCATACTGGCCAGCGCCGAATACCGTGACACTCGCGATGCCCGGTACCCTGGTTAACTGGTCATTCAGGTTGACATAGGAGTAGTTAGCTAAGAAGATGTTGTCATACGTGCCTTTCGGCGAATACAGGTTGATCAACATTAAAGGAGCCGCCGTGGACTTCTGGACGGTAACCCCGTAGTTCACTACGTCAACGGGCAATTGGGAATTTGCCTGGTTGGTACGCATTTGCGCCAAGATCTGATCAGTATTCGGATCTGTTTTGATATCAAAATTGACGGTTAGAGTAATCTGGCCATTGTTCGCATTGTTGGAGTACATGTAGTTCATGTTGTCGACGCCGCTCATTTGCTGTTCGATCGGCGTGGCAACGGACTGCTCTACAGTTACGGCATCCGCTCCTGGGTAGGTGGCTTTAACCTGGATTTCGGGGGGTGCTATGTTGGGGAATTGTGCGGTAGGCAGGCTTCGCATCGCGACGATACCCATGAGGACCATGAGAATGGCAATCACCATCGCCACTATCGGCCGCCGGATGAAAAAGCTGGACATAGCTATTCTCCCTGTCCGATGGAGACGAATTGCTTAGGGCGAACCGTGACGCCTTCCCTCGCCTTCTGCATGCCTTCAGCTATCACTTGTTCTCCAGGCTTGACTCCCTCCGTAATCACCCACATCTGCCCCACGCGTTCCCCGGTCTTTACTGGACGAATGCTGGCTTGGTTGTTCGAACCGACTACGACTACGCTGTAAGTACCCTGAGTCTCGACCACTGACCGTTGCGGCACTAGCAGAGCATCTTTGGTAACTCCGGTTACGGCACGAACCCGGCCGAACATCCCAGGACGCAGAATTCCGCCCGGGTTCTCAAATGCTCCTGCCATGCGAATGGTTCCCGTCTTCACATCCACCTGCCGGTCAGCAAGTACGACCCACCCTTTTCGTGGATAGAGGCTCCCGTCCGAGAGGACCAGTTCAAGAATCTTCTGCTCTCCCGCCCGTCGTTTCCCTTCGGCCACCGCACTGATTCGCTGCGCAAACTTCAGATATTCCTGTTCGCTGATCGCAAAGTAGGCTTTGATGGGCTCCACCTGCGACACAGTCGTAAGGAGTGTGGTAGGGCCAACCAAGTCGCCGATTTGCCCCTTTGCCAGACCAGCGACGCCATTCACGAGCGAACGAACTTTCGTGAACCCTAGATTTAGCTCAGCTTGCTCAACCTGTGCCTTCGCGCCAGCGACCATCGCCTGCGCAGCTTCGTTGGCCTGGATATCATTGTCTAATTGAGCTTGCGGAATCGCGCTCTCTTTGGCCAGTGGTGTATCTCTCGCGACGTCGAGCTTCGTCTTCCCCAGCTGCGCCTCAGCTTGCGACAATTGACCTTTTGACTGTTGCAGTGTGGCTTCAAACGGACGAGCATCGATTTCGAAGAGCACCTGCCCGTCGTGCACGACGGTGCCTTCCTGGTAGTTCTGTTTCACCAGATAACCCGTTACCTGGGGCTGAATCTGCGCATTCACATACCCATCGAGTGTTGCGATGCATTCGGTGTACTGGGGCACATCCTCTTGCATGACTGCTGCAATCTCTACCTCTGGTGCCGCTGGACGACCCGCTTCTTTTTTTGCGCAGCCAACCAACACAATTGCTAAGGAGAACAGAGCCAGCGTACGACGACCATGGGTGCGGCAGGAATGCAGCCGGAGAATCTTATGGATTGCCATGGCCTTGTAATGAAGCTGAATACGACAAAGGTTCGATCCGATTCGCATAAACAACTCCTCAGCACAGGATCATTAAGAAATGCGAGACTCTTTCCTGAATCGAGAACAGGGTTGTTCCAACATCAAGTGGAACGAGCGGTGAATTCCCCGTCTGCCAGTTAATGCGACCCGTGTCGCGAGTCGAACATCGACCGACTGAAGGGTAGAAGGACCATGGGTCGACCGAAAACTGGCAGAAGTTACAGTTGGCCCGATACGAGGTCAGAGCGAAATCAGGAACAATCTGTGGAGTGAAATGCCATGCCCGAGGGACGATCTCCTGAACAAGCCTTCTCATCTACAAAGAGCAAAATCGAAGGATCGTTCTTGTTTGGGATGCAACGCTGGACAATTTCTTAGTTCACGCGGGCGATTTTGCGGATCTTCCTTGGACATTTACATACGTCACCCTGAGAATAATTCGGGTAAATACTACGAACCTTACTCGCAGACATTAGTCTTCTGTCGGCGTTATGCTTTCCTTGAAATGCCAAGCGACTGGGAATACGAATCGCAACATCGAACCTCGTCATTGCTACGCGAGGTGGGGACTGTGACGTCTGCCCCTCGGATTTTGTTGGCTGACGATCAGGAGGAGATACTGCAAGCGGTCAATCTGATTCTGCGCGATGACTTCACCGTCGTGGGGAGCGTTGAAAACGGCTTGCGCGCGGTCGACCTTGCTATGACGCTTAGCCCTGATGTTTTGGTACTCGACATCTCGATGCCAGTAGTCGACGGAATCGAAGCGGCTTGCCGTCTTAAGGAGCTTGGCTCCGGCGCGCGAATTATCTTTCTCACCGTTCATGTAGACCACGAATTTGTAGAAGCCGCCCTTTCCTTAGGGGCTCTAGGCTACGTTCTCAAACCATGCCTTGCCACGGATCTGGTCCCGGCCATTTGGACAGTATTGCAGGGCAACATCTTCGTTTCCCCATCAATGCAACTGCAATAATCCCACCCTTCGTTCAAAGACCCCTTTGGTCTCCGGACGGCGTCGCTACATTCCGGATGACCTGGAATTGAGGATAGAGGTGGATTCGACTCACCAGTATCTTCCGGGCATTCCGCGCTCGATCATTCTCCGACACGCTTCGCCCAGTATGGCCAATCCTGTTCCGGCTTCGCCCAGAGTTGATTGCTCAGGATGAACTAAGGTCATGAAGGTCGACATGATGCGGGAAAAGCAACTCCAACAAGAGCTGGCGTCCATGTATCAGTTCACCGAAAAGAGATCGGCTATCGCTGGACTGCTGCTGAGTGATGCCACACGAGATTTCTCGTTTGCGGTTCTGAGCTTCCGTCGCGCTTCCAACAGCATTAGAATTTCGACCCTAATGTGGAAAAGGCGGTCCTCGGTTGCTCTCATGGCGGCGTCTAGCCGATATTGCCGGAACACTGTCCTGCTCGAAAAAGAGACTTCTCTACGAGTTCCGTCCAATATTGGTGGTTTGTAGCCATGATTTCCCTCGCGGGTTGGGTCGGAGCGCGAACGGAGCGTGGCGGATTCTCATGAGGTGTGAATTGCCTGGCGTTTTGCCCGACTCCCTCTAAATTAAACGTTTGAAGATTGACTGGAATACCTGCTACGGCGCAGTCGTCAACAGTACAGCGAACTGCACTAATTACCGCCCGCCAGCCCGCGATTGACGAGAACCTTGACCTCGACACGACGATTCTGTGAGCGTCCTTGTGAGGTCTCGTTAGTAGCCACCGGAGCTGCAGCGCCCATGGCCCCTGGCGCCACAACCCGCCTTACTGGGACGTTGCAATTCTGGATCAAGAAGGAAACAACCTCCTGCGCGCGTTCCATGCTGAGTTTCTGATTCATCGCGGCATTTCCTGAGGAGTCTGCGAATCCCTTTACTTCAATCAGATATCCAGTTTGGCTTGCTGCATTATGCGCCAAATCCGTGATGGAACTCTGATCCTTCCTTGAGATGCTCTTGCTGCCGCTCTCGAAATAGACGGTTGCTTCGCCTTTGGTATCGAATTCCGTGAGGTCGGAGAAACGCTTGGACACATCCTCAATATCCTGTTGGTTCGCCGCAATGTTTTGCTCGTTGGTGCTGATTTTTTCTCGATTGCCAGCGATCTGCACCTTATTAGCTGCGATGTTCTGCTGATTCGTTTCGACCGCTTGCTGCGTTGGACTCAGGCCAGCTTGAATCATTTCGGCTGTCCGCAAATCGTCACCGGAAAACGTGATGGTATTCGCTACCAGCCGGGTCTGATCATCGCGAAATCCATTGACTGAGATGCTGAGCCCAGGCATCAATGCCGTGAAGCTCATGTGTGTTTTGCGAAGTCCCAAACCCTTAGGTTTTTGTACCTTCGTCTCGTCCGTAAGGACAACAGTCACGTTGCCATCAGTGGTCTTTACGACGAGCGTGTCTCCCGTTCTCCCGGTGATCAAGCCACGGATCTTGACTTTCTCAGTGTTGTCCAGGCCGTACAGCGTTGTTAACATCAGCCAGCCCAGCAGCATGGTAACCACCGTCGTCCATGTGCCAATTCTACGCATTGAACACCTCCTGTTTCGGGTTGGCATTGCAGCCCCAACGCGATTCAGCAGCGAAATGATAGGAGAATGCGCTATTGACGCCAACTGGTAAACCTAACAGTCACTGTCCTCCTAAAATCGTATTCGACCGCTTGTGAAGGTTCGTCGCTATCTGATGTCTCTTACTATCCATGAACTGAGAGAAGTGACAGTTATTGTTTGCTGCGCGCGGTCCTAGCATCAATCCGCAACGCGGTCTCTCTTCCGAGTTTGCCCCGCAACCAAGACGAGCAACCATGTAGCCGGAATGTCTAATGGAACATCGCCACAGAGCCAGGCTACTCATAGCTGATGATCACACGTTGTTGGCGGAAACTTGCAAGAGTTTTCTCGAGCCTGAGTTTGAGGTTGTTGGGATCGCAGACAACGGGCGAACTCTCCTTCGATTGGTGTCCGAGCTACGGCCTGATGTGGTCGTACTCGATATCGCCATGCCCAAGCTGAATGGGCTTGATGCTGCAGAACAAATCAAGCATCTCTCGTCCACAACCAAATTGGTTTTCTTGACGATGAATATGTCACCGGAAGTCGCTGCGGAGGCCTTCCGGCGCGGCGCATCCGGCTACGTCGTGAAGAGCTCGTCGGCCGACGAATTAGCAAGAGCCATTCGTCGAGCTCTGAAATCGGAATCCTATCTATCCCCTGCGATTACCAAGGAGACAGTTGAGTTCCTTTTGAGAAGCGGCGATTCCTACGTGGAAGAAAAGCGGATTACCCGTCGCCAGAGCGAGGTCTTGCAATTGCTCGCAGAGGGGCTCTCGATGAAAGAAATTGCCAATGTCTTGAACCTGAAGCCAGGTACTGTCGCATTTCACAAGTACAAGATGATGGAAGCCCTGGGTCTCAAGTCCAATGCTGAGTTGCTCCAGTATGCCATCAAGCATCATGTCGTATAGCGCATCTGACTCACCCTCAGGTCAACACTTTCATACGCAGGTCAGCGCCGCCTGTTCTTGAGCTACACGCAGGCATCCGGCTATCGTATTGTTGCAGCAGAACCCTGCTAGTTCACTCAGTACCCCTCTGGCTTTGAGAGCTAATAAGATCGTAACAACCGGGTCTGAATGCATGGTCT
>WNGO01009796.1_pt1 | contig 11389 bp, 12 predicted proteins | sample 5400511 | NCBI WGS metagenome assembly WNGO01 (sample SAMN13153380, study PRJNA577476) | soil metagenome | isolation source: 20 cm soil or saprolite under Garry oak tree replicate 2 | place: USA:California | collected 2016-06-15
CGCAAGCTCATCGGCGGCACGAGTCGCAAAGGCCTCACCATCGTGCCCCTCGAGGTGTACTTCAAGGACGGCATTGCCAAGGTGGCGATCGCCCTCGCCAAGGCCAAGAAGCAACACGACAAGCGCGAGGAGCTGAAGCGGCGCGTGGCGGAGCGGGAGCTGGCGCGGGGCATCAAGGGGAAACGAACGTGAGCGCACTGTTGTGGCTCTTACTCGTGACTACCCCGCCGCCGCAGGTGGTGGTGATCGCCACGTCGCGGGGAGAGACGAGTGTGCCGGTGACTACGGACCGAGGCACGGCCGCCGTGGCAGCTCCCCGGCTGGGACCACCGCTCGGACTCACGTTGGTCCTCGATGGGTCGCGGGTGACGGTCGGTCTATCCGGCGTGGTGTTTGTGTTCCAGCTGGGGGCGCCGTTCGTGCGCGCGGGCGGTGTCGTGTACGGGCTCGTGGGGGAGCCATACGTGGCGCGCGACACCGTGTTCCTGCCGCTCCACTGGCTGGCGGACTGCGTGCCGCGGGCGTTGGGCGGCCGCTACCGTTGGGAGCCGGCGTCGGGCGGAGACGGGGGGCGACTGGTGGAGCTACCCGTTGCGAGCACCGTGGCTGCGGCCGCGCCGCCCGCCGCTACGCCAACCCCCGGATCGCCCCGCAGTCCCGCCGCCGCGCCGAACCCGATCACCGGGCTACGCTCGCGACACGGCATCGTGATCGATCCTGGCCACGGCGGCGTCGACCCCGGGAACCCCGGGCGCTATTTCCCGAGCCACCTGGTGGAGAAGGACATCACGCTGGCCATCGCACGGCTGTTACGGGCGGAGCTGTCGCGTCGAGCCATCGCCGCCACGCTCACGCGATCGACCGACACCCTCATCGATCTGACGGATCGCGGGGCGCTGTGCAAGGCGGCGTGCGATCTGTTCGTGAGCATCCATGTGAACGCGATGCCCGATGGTGGGCGCGTCGACCGGGTGAGCGGGGTGGAGACCTACTTTCTCTCGGATGCGAAGACCGAAGACCAGCAGCGCGTGGCGCAGATGGAAAACGAGGCGATCAGCTTCGAAACCGGAACGTCGAGCGCCGCGACAGGTCCCCTGGGGTTCATCCTGCGAGACCTGCAGGTGAACGAATACCTGCGGGAGTCGGCGCAGCTCGCCCAGCTGGTCCAGGACTCCGTGGCCCGGATCCATCCAGGGGGCGATCGCGGCGTGCAGCAGGCGGGCTTCACGGTGCTCACGACCGCTCGGCGACCCGCCATCCTCGTCGAGACCGGGTTCGCCACGAATCGCACCGACGGCGCGTTCCTCGCGTCGAGCCTCGGCCAGCACAAGATCGCGAGCGCGATCGCGGACGGGATCGTGGCCTACCTGGTGGAGCTCGAGCGCAAGCGTGCGATCGCCGCGCCGGCGAGGGGCCGGTGACCTCCCCCCTCTCCTCGATCCGGTTGTTCGGCACCTCGTTCCAAAACCCCGTCCTCCTCGCTTCCGGCACCGCCGGCTTCGGGCGCGAAGTGTCCGGTGTGATCGACCTCGATGCCCTTGGTGGGATCGTCACGAAAGCGGTCACTCCGGAGCCGCGGCGCGGGGCTCGCGCGCCGCGGGTCGCCGAGTTCGCGGGCGGGATGCTGAACGCCGTGGGCCTGGCGAACCCGGGTCTGGACGCCGTGCGGGAGCACGAGCTCGGCTGGCTCGCGGGCGCGGCGCGGCGCGCGCGGGTGTTGGTGAACGTCGCCGGTGCGACCATTGAGGACTACGCGCGTGTGATCGCAGGCCTTACCGATCTCGCGGTGATCACCGCGTTCGAGATCAACGCGTCTTGCCCTAACACCAGTGCCGGTGGGCTTGAGTTCGGCGCGACCCCCGAGGGTCTGCGCGAGCTGGTGCGCCGCTGCCGGGCGGTCTCCACCCGTCCCATCGTGGTGAAGCTGTCGCCGGTGCTCCCCGACATCGCCGGGATGGCGCGCGTGGCGGAACAGGAAGGGGCGGACGCCGTCACACTGGTGAACACGATTCCCGGCATGCTCGAAGGGCGACTGGGCAACGGTGCCGGCGGCGTGAGCGGGCCGGCACTGCTCGCGATCGGCGTGCTGGCGACGCGCAAGGTCCGCACCACGGTCGCCATCCCGGTGATCGGCGTAGGGGGGATCCGCACTGCGCGGGACGCGCGCGAGTATCTCGCCGCGGGCGCGTCGCTCGTCGCCATCGGCACCGCGGCGCTCGCCGATCCGCGCGTCCCGGAGCGCGTGGCGCGGGAGCTCGCGCGTGGCTGAGCTCATCGTCGCGTTCGACCTGCCGAGCGGGCGCGAGGCGCTGGACCTCGCGGCGCGGCTTCCTGGTCTGCGCTGGGCCAAGATCGGCCCCGTGCTGCACGTGCGTGAGGGGCCGGCGCTGGTGCGCGAGTTCACCGCCCGCGGCGTGCGCGTGTTCCTCGATCTCAAGTGGCACGACATTCCGAGCGTCGTGGCGGGGGCCGTCGAGGCGGCGCGCGCTCAGGGAGTCGCCATGGCCTCGGTCCACACGCTGGGCGGACCAGCGGTGCTCTCCGCCGCCGCCCAGGCGGCGGGAGAGGTGGCGCTCGTCGGCGTCACGGTCCTCACCTCGCACGAGGCCGGTGACTTCGAGCGGGTGGTGGGACGGGGTGTGCCCGACCTGGCGTTCGAGGCGGAACGGCTCGCGCGGTTGGCGGTGGCGGCGGGCCTCCGAGGAGTGGTGGCGGCGGGCCACGAGCTGGCGCTGCTGCGCGGCACGCTCGGGCCTGAGCCGTGGATCGTCGTGCCCGGCGTGCGAGCGCCCGGCGACGCGGCGAACGATCAGGCTCGCACCATCGCGCTGCCGGACGCGGTCGGCCGCGGCGCGACGCACCTCGTGGTGGGGCGTCCCATCACGCGGGCCGCCGACCCGCCTGGGGTGTACCAGCGGCTCATGGAGAGCCTCTGATGCCGTGGCGGATAGCGGTAGCGCTCGTCGTCAGCCCGATCGTAGCAGGGAGGGGGCTCGCCCAGGGCTCGCTCGGGGAGGCGGCCGAACGGGTGCGTCAGGCGTGGCTCGCGCACGACGTGCAAGCGGTTGTAGGGCAAAGCGCTAGTCTGGTACTCCAGATCCCCGGAGCGGACCCGTCTGCTGCGGTCGACCGCGCCCAAGCGATGGAGCTCTTGCGCCGCCACGTGCGCGCGGGCGTGGAGCGGGCCTTGCGCGTCAGCGCCGTGCGGGAAGTCGAGCCGGGACGGGGCTACGCGGAGCTGGACCGGCGCTACGTCGTCGCGGGCACGACGGACGAGCGGCGTGAGACGATCTTCTTGGGGTTTCGAAAGCCCGGTCTCGAGTGGCTACTGACCGAGTTGCGGAGTGCGCCGTAATCCCGCCCCTTGCGTGAAGTTACGAGCCCGTCTATAGTTCACGGTTCAATTGGATTTTTTCCCCGGAGCGTGCCGTTTGAAGGTTCGGACCAGCGTCAAACCGATCTGCGAGCATTGCAAGGTGATCAAGCGGCGGGGTGTCATCCGCGTCATCTGCAAGCGCAGCCCCAAACACAAGCAGCGGCAGGGATAGGACCACATGGCACGCATTGCGGGCGTCGACCTGCCACGCGACAAGAAGATCCTGTACGCTCTCCCGTACATCTACGGCATCGGCCCGAGAAACGCAAAGAAGATTCTCGCGGAGACCGGCGTCAGTGTGGATGCGCGCGTCCGGGACCTGCGTGACGCGGAGGTGGCGCGGCTGCGCCAGGTGATCGAGCGAGACTACAAGGTCGAGGGCGCGCTTCGGACCGAGGTCGCGATGAACATCAAGCGACTGATGGACATCGGGACCTACCGCGGCTCGCGGCATCGGAAGGGACTGCCGGTGCGCGGCCAGCGCACGCACACCAACGCGCGCACCAAGAAGGGGCCGCGGCGCGCGATCGCGGGCAAGAAGAAGCCCCTCCTGAAAAAGTAAATGGCACAGGCGAAGGCAGCGGGCGCGAAGCGCGCCAAGAAGGTGGTCGAGGCCGAAGGCATCGCCCACATCACGGCGACGTTCAACAACACGCTCATCACGATTACGGACATGCAGGGGAACGCCATCACCTGGGGATCTTCGGGCAAGGCCGGATTCCAGGGCTCGAAGAAGTCGACCCCGTTCGCGGCCACCGTGGCGGCCGAGCAGGCGGCCCGCGAGGCGATGAACCTGGGCGTCCGGCGCGTGCACGTGCGCGTGCAGGGCCCCGGCTCGGGACGCGAGTCGGCGATCCAGGCGCTCGCCACGGCGGGTCTCCAGATCCGCTCCATCCGCGATGTGACGCCGATTCCGCATAACGGTTGTCGGCCGCCCAAGAAGCGGCGGGTCTGAGACATGGCACGCTACACCGGGCCCGCATGCAAGCTGTGCCGTCGCGAGGGGACCAAGCTGTTCCTCAAGGGGACGCGCTGTCTCACCGAGAAGTGCGCGGTCGAGCGGCGCGCGTACGCGCCGGGGCAGCATGGGCAGTCGTCCGGACGAAGGCGCAAGGCGTCCGAATATCAGCGCCAGCTGCGTGAGAAACAGAAGGTCAAGCGCATCTATGGGCTCTCGGAGCGGCAGTTTCGGAACATCTTCGATCGCGTCCTCAAGGAGCCTGGTGTGACGGGTGAGGCACTCCTCGTGGCGCTGGAGAGTCGCCTGGATAATCTCGTGTACCGAATGGGCTTTGCCGTGTCGCGCCGGCAGGCGCGCCAGTTGGTGCGGCACCGCCACGTCCAGGTGAACGGCCGGACCCTGGACGTCCCGTCGTACCGGGTGGGGCCGGGCGACGAGGTGAAGATCGCCGACGCGAGCCGCGAGCTCGTGCTGGTGAAGCACGCACTCGAGCAGTTCGGCCGGCAGCAGCCCGTGTCCTGGATTCAGGTCGATACCGACAAGGTGCTCGGCCGGATGACGCAGCGGCCCACCCGCGACGCCATCCCGATCGCCGCGCAAGAACAGTTAATCGTCGAGCTCTATTCCAAGTGATGACGACTCTTGATTTGAGCGGGTTGGTCCGCCCCCACCTGGTCGAGATGACCAAGCGGGAAGACAACCCGAATGCCGCCGAGTTCCGACTCCAGCCGCTCGAGCGGGGCTACGGCTACACCCTCGGCAATTCGTTGCGTCGGATGCTGCTCTCGTCGCTGCGGGGCGCGGCCGTCTGGGCGTTCCGCCTGGACGGGGTCGTGCACGAGCATCAGACCATCCCCGGCGTGGTCGAGGATGTGCATCAGATCATCCAGCGGCTGAAGCAGCTGACGCTGGTGCTCGCGCCGGACGTGGACGATGCGGTCCTGCACATCAAGCACGACAAGGCCGGTCCGGTGTATGCCCGCGACATCGAGGCGCACAGTGCGGTGAGCATCGTGAATCCCGATCAGCTGCTGTTCACGGTCCAGGACGACCGTGACATCGGGGGCGAGCTGTACGTGAACAAGGGGCGCGGCTACGTCGAGGCCGAGCAGCACCCGATCGACCGCACCATGCCGGTGGACGTCGTCCGGGTGGACTCGATCTACAATCCCGTCCGGCGCGCCAACTTCACCGTCGCCGAGACCCGCGTGGGGCAGCGCACCGACTACGACCGGCTCACGCTCACGGTTGAGACCAACGGGACGATTTCTCCCGAGGACGCCGTGGCCTACGCCGCGGCGCTGGCACAGGAGCACTTCCGATTTTTCGTGGACTTCGGCAAGGTGCCGATGGTCGCCGCCCAGCCCGCGGGGAACGGCGGGGCGGCGACGAGCCGGCTGCGCGAGGTGCTCGCCCGCTCGATCGACGATGTGGGACTGTCGGTTCGCTCGGTCAATTCGCTCAAGAACTCCAACATCCGAACCTTGGGCGACTTGGTGCAGTACCGCGAGGAGGACCTGCTCAAGGTGAAGAACGTCGGTGAAAAGGCGCTCGGCGAGATCGCCGAGCTGCTGCGCCGGGAGGGGCTCAACTTCGGGATGAAGTTCGAGGAGACCGAGGACGCCCTGAAGGTGGTCGATCCCGGTGCAGCGCCGCAGGCCCTGGCAACCGAGGGAGACGTGGAGTAGTGCGCCACCGCGCCAAGGGACGCCAGCTCTCGCGCACGGCGAGCCACAAGAAGGCGATGCTGGCGAACATGGCGACGAGCCTGTTCCGGCACGACCGGATCGTGACCACCGAGGCCAAGGCGAAGGAGCTCCGGCCCTATGCCGAGCGGCTCATCACGCTGGCGCGCCGTGGCGACTTACATGCGCGGCGCCTGGTGGAGCGCCGCCTCAAGGACCGCGACGTGACGCACAAGCTCTTCAAGGACCTGGGGCCGCGGTTCGCGTCACGGCCCGGCGGCTACACTCGCATCACGCTGCTTTGGTAACCCGGTTCGACTTGAGACAGCGGGTGCAGACCCGCAGCCGGCGGGTGGTCCCGTTCACCACCGCGCGCACCCGCTGAAGATTGGGATACCAGCGTCGGTTCGTCTTATTGTTCGCGTGGCTGATGTTATGCCCCGTGATGGGGCCCTTGCCACAGATCTCACACACTCGTGCCATGGGCCTGCCCGACGAAAGAAATGAGAGCCTCGAAAAAGCGGCCTAAAGCTAAGCCCGCCCCTGGGTCGGGGCAACCCCGACGCACCGCGTTGATCACCGGGATCACGGGACAAGACGGCTCGTACCTCGCGGAGCTGTTGCTGGCGAAGGGCTACGCGGTTGTGGGCGTGGTCCGCCGCACGTCGCACGATTCTTACGAGCGGATCGGACACTTGCTCGACCGCGTCCACATCGTGCCGGCGGACTTGTTGGACCAGCACTCGCTCACGGCCGTGGTGCGCGACGCGCGGCCGGACGAGATCTACAATCTGGCGGCCCAGAGCTTCGTGCCCACGTCGTGGACCCAGCCCGTCCTGACGGGCGAGTTCACGGCGCTGGGGGTCACGCGCCTGCTCGAGGCCGTGCGCCTGGCGCACCCGACGGCGCGCGTCTACCAGGCGAGCTCGTCCGAGATGTTCGGCAAGGTGTCGGAGACCCCACAGCGCGAGACGACCCCGTTCTATCCGCGCTCCCCCTACGGCGTCGCCAAGGTGTACGGGCACTGGATCACGGTCAATTATCGCGAGTCCTACGGGCTGTACGCCGTCAGCGGCATCCTCTTCAATCACGAGTCGCCGCGCCGCGGGCTCGAGTTCGTGACCCGCAAAGTCTCGGACGGGGTGGCCCGGATCGTGAAGGGCCGAGCGCGGGAGCTCGAGCTCGGGAACCTCGACGCCCGGCGCGACTGGGGGTTCGCGGGCGACTATGTGGACGCCATGTGGCGCATGCTGCAGCAGCCCAAGCCCGCCGACTACGTCGTCGGCACGGGCGCGACGCACTCGGTGCGCGAGCTGTGCGAGCTGGCGTTCTCGCACGCCGGGCTCGACTGGAAGCGCCACGTCAAGGTGGACACGCGCTTCGTGCGGCCCGCGGAAGTCGAGGCGCTGCAGGCTGATCCGAGTAAGGCGGCACGCGAGCTCGGTTGGACGCCGACCACGACCTTCGCCGATCTGGTGCGCATGATGGTGGACGCGGACCTGGAGCGCTTGTCGTGAAGGTACTCGTGACCGGCGCCGACGGTTTCGTGGGCCGCTGGATCGTTCGCCGGCTGCTCGCGGACGGGCGCGAGGTGTACGGCGCCGTGCGCCCCGGCCAGCCCCCGGCACCCGTGCCGCCGGCCGCCGATCTCACGCCCGAAGAGCGGGAGGCGGTGCGGTGGCTCCCCCTCGAGCTCGCGGACGCCGCGTCCGTCCGGAGCGTCGTCGGTCTGCCGTACGATGCGGTGCTTCACCTCGCCGCGGTTTCGTGGGGCACCGAGGCCGCACGTGACCCGGGATACGCCTGGACGGTCAACGCCGCGGGGACGGCGCGCGTCGTTCAGGTGCTCGGCGACGCGAAGCGGATGGGCCGCGGCGACCCCGTGGTGCTGGTGGTGTCGACGGCCGAAGTCTACGGCACGTCGCCGGAAGCGCGCCCCCGCCGCGAGACCGACCCGGTCGCCCCGTGCTCGCCGTATGCGGCGAGCAAGGCGGGTGCGGAGCTCGCGGCCCTGGAGGCCTGGCGGCGCACGGGGCTGCGTGTCATTGTGGCCCGGGCGTTCGCCCACACGGGCCCGGGCCAGGACACGCGCTTCGTCGTGCCCGCATTCGCCGAGCGCCTGCGCTTCGCGAAGCGAGTGGCGGCGCCGGTGGTCAAGGTGGGCAACCTCGAGCCGGTGCGGGAGTTCCTGCACGTGCGCGACGTGGTGGATGCGTACGCTCGGCTCCTGGTCCAGGGGCGGCCGGGCGAAATCTACAACGTCGCCTCGGGACAGGCCGTGTCGTTGGAGGAGCTGTTCTTCCGCCTGGCCGACCTCATCGGCGCCCGCCCGATTCCCGAGGCGGACCCGGAGCTGGTGCGAGGCGGAGACATCTTGCACCTGGTGGGCGATGCGGCGAAGCTGCGGGCGGCGACCGGCTGGACTCCGCGCTACTCGCTCGACGATACGCTGCGGGATGTGGTCGATGCCCAAGCGGACTGACCTGCGGCGGATCCTGCTCATCGGCTCCGGCCCGATCGTGATCGGCCAGGGCGCGGAGTTCGACTACTCAGGCACCCAGGCGGTGAAGGCCTTGAAGGAGGAGGGCTACGTCGTGGTGCTCGTGAACTCGAACCCCGCCACGATCATGACCGACCCGGAGCTCGCCGACCGCACCTACATCGAGCCGGTCACGCCGGAATGGGTACGCAAGGTGATCGAGCGGGAACGGCCTGACGCGCTGCTGCCCACCATGGGCGGGCAGACGGCGCTCAACGTGGCGATGGCGTTGGTCAAGGACGGCACGCTCGAGCGCTTCGGCGTCGAGCTGATCGGGGCGAACGCCCGCGCCATCCAGATGGCGGAAGACCGGGCGGAGTTCGGCGCCGCGATGCGGCGCATCGGGCTCGCGACGCCGGTGGGTCGCACCGTGGCGTCGGTGGCGGACGCCGTGGCCGCCGCCGGTGAGACCGGGTTCCCCGCGATCATTCGGCCGTCGTACACGCTGGGCGGCACGGGCGGCGGCGTCGCGTACAACCGCGCCGAGCTCGAGGAGCTGGTCGAGCGGGCGCTCGAGTTGTCGCCGCTCCACACGACCCTGATCGAGCGCAGCGTGCTCGGGTGGAAGGAGTTCGAGCTCGAGGTCATGCGCGACCGTCGGGACAACGTGGTCATCGTGTGCTCGATCGAGAACCTCGATCCCATGGGCGTGCACACCGGTGACTCGATCACCGTGGCGCCGGCCATGACCCTGAGCGATCGCGAGTATCAACGCATGCGTGACGCGGCGATCGCCATCATCCGCGAGATCGGCGTCGAAGCGGGCGGCTGCAACATCCAGTTCGCCGTGAACCCCGCCGACGGCGAGATGCTCGTGATCGAGATGAACCCGCGCGTGTCGCGCTCGTCCGCGCTCGCGTCCAAGGCGACCGGTTTCCCGATCGCCCGCATCGGTACCAAGCTGGCCGTGGGCTACACGCTCGACGAGTTGCCGAACGACATCACGAAGACGACCCCCGCCTCGTTCGAGCCGGTGCTCGACTACGTGGTGGTCAAGGTGCCACGGTTCGCGTTCGAGAAGTTTCCCACGGCGGACTTCCGGCTCACGACGCAGATGAAGTCCGTGGGCGAGGCTATGGCCATCGGACGCACGTTCAAGGAGGCGTTCCAGAAGGGACTGCGGGCCCTGGAGATCGGACGGCCGGGCTGGGTGGTCGGTGCGTCTCTGGCGGATGACCGGTTGACGAGCGACAGCCCCGAGGACCTGCGCGTGGCCCTGCGGACGCCCACACCCGAGCGCGCCTTCCAGATCAAGCGGGCCCTGCTCGCGGGGGTCTCGGTGGACGAGGTCGCGCAGGCGTCGGGCATCGACCCCTGGTTCCTCTTTCAGATGGAAGAGCTGCTCGAGGCGGAGCGCTGGTTTGCCGGACTGCCTCCCGGAGAGACCGGTGCCGCCGAGCTGCGCCGCATGAAGCGCATGGGCTTCTCGGACCTGCAGCTCGGCACCCTGCGCGGGACTTCCGAAGCGGCGGTGCGCGAGACGCGGTGGCGCCTCGGCGTGCACCCCGCCTACAAGACGGTGGACACGTGCGCCGGCGAGTTCCCGTCCGCGACCCCATACCTCTACAGCTCGTACGACGCCGAGAACGAATCGGAGCCCCTCGGCGCACAGGGCATCGTCATCCTTGGCAGCGGGCCGAACCGGATCGGGCAGGGGGTGGAGTTCGACTATTGCTGCGTCCGCGCGGGGCTCGCGTTCCGCGAGCTCGGCTTCAAGACGGTGATGATCAACTCGAACCCCGAGACGGTGTCCACCGACTTCGACATCTCGGACAAGCTGTACTTCGAGCCGCTGACCCTCGAGGACGTGCTCGAGATTGTGCGCTGGGAGCGGCCCAAGGGCGTCGTAGTCCAGCTGGGCGGGCAGACGCCGCTGCGCTTGACCAAGCCGCTCGAGGCGGCAGGGGTCCCGATCCTCGGCACGCCGCCCGACTCGATCGACATCGCGGAGGACCGCGGGCGCTTCGAGGCGCTGGCGGACCGCCTCGGGGTGACGCAGCCGGCCAACGGCACGGCGCGCTCCGTCGAGGATGCCGTGAAGGTCGCCGGGCGGATCGGCTTCCCGGTGTTGGTGCGGCCCTCGTACGTGCTGGGCGGTCGGGCCATGGAGATCGTGTACGATGAAGGCTCGCTGCGGAATTACTTCGAAAAGGCGGCGCGCGTCGCGCCCGAGCATCCGGTGCTGATCGACCGCTTCCTCGAGGACGCCTTCGAGGGTGACGTGGACGCCCTGGCCGATGGCACGCGGTGCGTCATCGGCGGCGTGATGCAGCATATCGAGGACGCCGGGGTCCATTCGGGGGACTCCGCCTGCGTGTTGCCGCCCTATCTGATCGGGGATCGGCAGGTGGACGAGATGCGCCGCTACACCAAAGCGTTCGCCGCGGCGCTCGGCGTGGTGGGCTTGATCAACGTGCAGTACGCCATCAAGGACGGCGTGGTTTACGTGCTGGAGGTCAACCCCCGGGGGTCCCGGACGGTGCCCTTTGTGAGCAAGGCGACCGGGGTGCCCCTGGCTAAGCTCGCGGCGGCGGTCATGACCGGGCACACCCTGGACGAATTGGGCGTTCCCGATGACCTTCCGCTCCCCGGGGTGGCGGTGAAGGAGGCGGTTTTCCCCTTCACGAAGCTGCCCGGCGTCGATACCATCCTGGGCCCGGAAATGCGCTCCACGGGCGAAGTGATGGGGCTGGCGGACAGCTTCGGGATGGCCTTTGCCAAGGCGCAGATCGCCGCCGACGGCAGCCTGCCGCTGGCGGGGGGGATCTTCGTGACGGTGAACGACTCGGACAAACCGACCGTGCTGCCGATCGCGCGGCGGTTCCACG
>WNGO01004088.1_pt1 | contig 11386 bp, 12 predicted proteins | sample 5400511 | NCBI WGS metagenome assembly WNGO01 (sample SAMN13153380, study PRJNA577476) | soil metagenome | isolation source: 20 cm soil or saprolite under Garry oak tree replicate 2 | place: USA:California | collected 2016-06-15
GACGCAGGTCCGCCTAGAGGAGTTGCAAGGTGAAGTTACCTCGCTTACGCGGGCTCGCGATCTTTCAGAGCGGGCCTACAAGGCCGGCGCAATTCCGCTGACCGACGTTCTGAACGCGGATAGTCAACTTCTTGTTGCAAGAAATGACGTGGAGAGCACCCGAGCGGATGCGGCCCGCGCTGCCGTTCGTACCTTCCGCGCACTTGGCGGCGGGTGGGACGTACGCAGCAACCCGTCCATCGCTGCGGTGAAATGAGGGAGCCGGAAGGGAAGAAACAAAAACCAACTATGGACAGGGCAATGACCAAGGAACATAGCTTCGTCGCCGGCGATTATTCTGATCGCGATCTATACGCAAGTTCTCGGACTCGAGAACGCGCCCTAAACTCGGCGATCGTCCGGGCCGAGATCAGCGACAGCTTCGAAGAGTATCTTGAGATCTTCGAGGCCTTTTACGCCGACGATATCGAGGTAAGCAGCGAAACCGTGAAAGAACCGATTCGCGGAAAGGGGAGAGTACGCTCAATTTTGGCCAACTTCCTGGTTCCGCTTCACGTAATGGCCGAAGTCGGTGGTCTATCGATTTCCATTCGACAGACCGCAATTGCTGGAGATGTTGCAGATGAGACACATTCCGCGTGGACGCTCGACTTGGTCGGGGTGTCCGGCAAGACCTGCACTGTGACTTGGCGGGCCCTTCGGAAATGGAACGGGTCGCGGGTAGTGTACGAGCATCACTATGACGAGCAGCAGAACGGGGGCCCCCTAACCACCGATGACTTGAGTTTCAATGGGGCGAAGGCTGATCCACCGTCCACAATTCAGTAACGCAAAGGAACCTATCATGCCACTCGCTCGAATCGATCTTGCAGAGGGTAACCCGGCCAACTACCGCAGGACCATCGGAGAAGAAGCTCTACGGATTCAGCGACCGTGCGGTGCTCGAATCGCCTCCGGGGCTATCGGATCGTGCGATTCGTCCAAATGGAAAGCAGGTAAAGATTAATGACCACAGAAATGTCGTTCGTAGATTCGGCACTCCGCGGATGGAAGTCAAACGTAGAACGTGCGGACAAGCTGTTCGGCGCTCTGTCGCCAGAACAACTTGAGAAAGAAGTTGCTCCGGGAAAAAACCGCCTGATTTATCTGTTGGGACACCTCGCCGCCGTGAACGACGGTCTTTTGCCGCTGCTCGGAATTGGAGAAAGACTTCATCCGGAATTCGACGTCATGTTCCTGTCGAACCCGGACAAGTCGATTCAGTTAACAGTCTCCGGTCAATCGCTCAAAGGCGCCTGGCAAGAAATCAACCGGAAGCTGTGGGACGGTTTTTTGAAGTTTTCGGCCTCGGATTGGGTGCAGCGGCATACCGCAGTGTCGGAAGCGGATTTCAAGCGGGAGCCGCATCGGAATCGATTCACGGTTCTGCTCGGAAGAACCGCACACCTCACTTATCACTTGGGGCAAGCGACATTGGCACTGCCGAAGGTATAGCGAAATCACTGGAGTTCGAGCGAGCCGGAAGCGAAAGAATCTTGGGGCACAGTTAGGTAGGTGGACAAATGCTTGCAACTCAGCTCTTCTGGCGCAAATGACAGCGCCTCTTGAGTCAGGGGCGATCCTGATGTCGAGTGCTGTCGACTGGATGAGTACCGAGAAACGCGCTAGCAGTGACGGTTAAATTGCTGGTGAAAAGCCGACTTATCGTTACCGATAGCGTTCATCGCTCAACTCGTCCGGCAATTGGCATGAGCCGGCAAAGACGGCGTGGGACTCCTCTTCGTACCATCTCCAACTGGGTGTTTCTACTGCGCCGCGCATGGTTGACATCACCAAGCTTCCACACTACGTCACACAATGCGGTAGCCCCGTTCCTGTAACACCCAGCTGTTGCCGTCCGGATCGGAGAAGTTGGCGAAGCTGGCATAGTCTCTGCGCGCGGGGTCGAGCCCGGCTGCGAAACCTCCGTCCCAGGCTCCAATGGGCGTCTTGTGCCGGATCTCACCGACCTCGAGCCCACGTTCGAGCAGGCGGCTCCGCGTGGCCTCGAGGTCCGTGACGACGAGATAGACGTTGTGGAGTGAACCGACGGGCGCGTCGGTGAGTCCGTTACCGATCTGGATCGAGCAGCTGGAGCCCGGCGGAGTGAGCTGCACGACGCGGAGCGCGTCGTTCGGCGAATAGTCGACGTCGAGCGTGAAGCCGACCTGATCGATATAGAACCGCAGCGCTCGCTCGACATCGCTCACTGGCAGCGTGATCACTTCGACTGAAAACGTTGGCGTTTTCACGGTTACGTCTCCTCTGCGCATGCTACCCTGAAGGTCGGCTATGCTGGTTGCATTTGTAGGCGCCACGTCTCGGCTTCGGTCTGATATGCGGCGCTCTGATCCTACACTTGCGGCCAGAAGTCCCCGGCAGTCGGCCGTGACGGTCCTTGAGGCAAAGATCGAATCCCGATCAGTGTTCACAAATCAATGGCGACGTCGCAAATGGGTTGTGAGCAGCAAACGAGAAGATTGCCGTCAGCGGGCTTTTCGAGTGGCTCCGGTCCGTAGACAACCACCCCCGAAACCAAACCGCTTTCACAGCTGTGACAAACACCGGTCCGGCACGACCAACGGACTGGGACATCGCACGCCTCGGCGAGTTCCAGGATGCTCTCGTACTGCGACGCATTCCAGTGTGCGGCGATGCCACTGCGCGCGAACGATACCAGTGGACCGGTGTTTGCGTCGTCCTTGGGAAGATGCGGAACTCGCGTCGCTGCACCGACGACACCAGGGTTCATGGATTCAGCGCCGTTGAAAATCTCTATGTGAATCCGCTCCGGCGCCACACCCAACGCCGCAAGCGCCGCCTTCATGTCCGCCATGAAGCGAGATGGCCCGCAAAGGTAGACATCGGCATCTCGTGGCAAGCCGACTTCATTGAAAACCGATCGCGAGAGGTGACCGGTCGCATCGAAGTCCTGGCCCCTCTTGTCGCTCGAGCCAGGCCTGCTGTAACAAACGTAGCTGCGGCCGTTCGTTAGCGCGCACATGAGTCGGCGAACTTCGTCGGCAAACGGATGATGCTGCCGATCGCGAGCCGCGTGCAGCCACAAGGCCTGCCGTGTCGAGCGGGACCCCGCCAGCGCGTACAGCATCGCCAGAACGGGCGTCGACCCGATTCCCGCGCTAAGCAGCACCACCGGCCGCTCTCCGGACTGCAGAACGAAGCTGCCGCGCGGCGAGCTGACGTCGAGAGCATCGCCCACCCGGACACGCTCCCGCAGGTAGGTTCCAGCCGCGCCATTCGGCTCGACCTTCACGCTGATTCGGTAACCCTCCGTCGAGAGGGGACCCGAAAGTGAGTAGCTGCGAAAAAGTGGCGGGCCACCGGTTGTCCGCTGTAGACGTAAGACCACGTACTGGCCTGGCAGAGCCGTTTGTAGCGCCTGACCGTCTGGACTCTGCATCGTCAGCGAGAGGGCGTCCTCTGACTCCTGATCGATCGCCGTCACTGCGAGCTGTCGAAATCCTGGTGCAGCCGGATGCGCTGCTGCTTCCGGCACGAGCCCCGCATTGCCACTCGATTGGCTATGCAGTAACGCTTCAAACGACGAGTGCCATCCCGGCGAAAGCGCCTCGATCCGCAATGCGCGCTCCAGTCGCTCGCGCGCATGATTAGGCGAATAGAGAAGCGCGTTGATATCTGTGACGGTCATTCGCTCCTCCCCCTCTCGCACCTTCACGATCTCGTCACCGGCTCCCACTTCGCCTTCCTGCAGGACGCGAAAGTAGAACCCGGGCCGTCCGCTGGATGTCAGCAATGCCGGCATCCGGGGTTCGTGCATCCGAATGCCGACGCGATAGCATGTGACGCGAGGTTGAGTGATCTCGAAAAGTGCGGATCCGATCTGATAACGGTCGCCGATGCACACGGCATCGTCGGGCAATCCTTCGACCGTGAAGTTCTCGCCGAACTGTCCGTGGACGAAGTTAGTCCTCTTCAACTGCTCCTGCCAATGGCGATACGATTCGATCTGATACACGAAGACGGCTCGCTGCTCACCACCGTGCCCGGCCAAGTCCCCTTGACCATCTCCCTCAAGATTCAGCCGACCGACGCGACACCGACCACGCAAGAGATTCTTCCAGATCCCGGTGTGTACTGTGCGCCCCTTCCACGCGATGTCGCGCGGAAGCCCGACGTTCACCGATAGCAGTCGAGCCATACCGTTACGAATTCCTCCTGCATGAATCTTCTTATCGCCGGGCGGACGCCTCGGCGACGGTGAGTTCGCGATCAGGACCGTGCGGGATTACCGTTTGACCCGGCTCAAGACGGAGCTGCGTGCCGTCAAGTTGCACCAAAACTATATCCGGCTCGAACGATACCAGGCCGGAGATGCGGCCAACTTCAGGATAGGCCTCACGATACGACCAGGCCGCCAGACGTGCGTCACCGATGTCGTAGTAGCTGCAGAGCCCTTTGTACGGGCAGAAGGTTTGATGTTCCACGAAGGTCAGCGCGGACTCATCGATGTCGGCGCGCAGAACGTACCAGCGCGGCGCAAAGCCGGACTCGTACAGGACAATCGGCCGCTTGGTATCGGCGATGACGCGGTCATGATGACGAACCACGAGGTTGCGTGAAGCCTGGCGGATGTCGATGCGGTGGTAGCTGTCGGCGGCATGGCCCACGATCCGTTCGTCTTCTTCGTAGAAAGCATCCATGGCCGGCCAGGCGAACGCCACCCGCCCTCGTAGCTCGGTCGCGTGGGCGGGCAGCTCGATGTGCTGCCACGCCCCTCGCGGCGCGCTCTTATCTCCCGCCCGGACGGCATACCAGAACGTAGGCCCGAGGTCAGGGTGCCGGGTGGTGTACTCGGTGCGCTGTAGAGTGGCCGAAGAGACGTCGGTCTCCGGGAAGTAAGCCATCGGATAGCGGCCGGGTTCGAAGAGCAGGAGGACGTGGTCGCTATCGGCGATCCATTTCCCGCCGAAGCGCACGCGCATGCGCCGGCGTAACGGCTCGACGTACAAAAGTCTCTTGGGCAGCGGCTCCGGCACGAGGAACCGGCCGATTGCTCCCTGTGAGAGCGGACCTTGTTGCCACGACAATCCCATTGATCACCTCACGGTAGTTTCTGGCTCGCGGTGTGGCGGTGAAGCGCTGCTCGAAGGTACCTTGCCAACATCCTCACTACCAACCCCTGGAAGTTCGGGCTGCAGATAGACCAGCAAAGCGCAGCAGATCAATCCAAAGCCCAGCGAGGGAGACTTTAGCGACACCAGCATCGCAACAATGAAGGTTCCCAATGTCACTGACGAACGCGCTTTTGCGAACCGTCGCGTCCGGGCCGAAATCTCCTCCACTGAAGCCGAAGCCAATGCGTGCCACTCGAATGGGATGTACGCCAGGTTGACGAGTACGAAAACCGCTGCATAAACGAACACGGGAACCGCTGCCAATTTGGTGTCCGCGACCCACGCTGTCGAGAACGGCACCAGCGACACCATGAACAGGTGTACGAAGTTTATCCAAATGAGGCGAGGCGTCACATGCGGGAAGAACCTGAACAGGTGATGGTGATTCAGCCAGACAATCGCAATAAAGTAGTAGCTCACGACGTAGCTCAGCGCCGTCGGCCAGAGCGGCAGAAGGGCCGCAAAAGTCGGATGTTCGGGCGGCTTCAGCTCAAGCACCATGATTGTGATAACCACAGTGAACACGCCGTCTGAAAACGAACCTAACCGCACCGTGCTCGCTCTTCGTTGAACCACAAACCCTCCAACTCAGTGTGAGACCCTCTTCCGCAGGAGGCCGGTGCGATTATCCTTGGCTATCGATTCCGCTTTCGAGGCGGAAGAAGAGAACAACGGAATGAAACCATCAACCAGAGTCGGGTGAGTCAGAATGCTGTCACGCAGAGTGGTGTATGGCAGTCCGGAGGTCATCGCGATCTGCACGGAAGCTATGATTTCGCCTGCACCCACACCGAGGGCGGTGAAGCCAAGAATGTGCTCGCCCTCAATCTCAACCGATGCCTTCAGAAATCCTCGTGTTTCCGACAGCGTCGTGGCGCGCAATACGGCGTTCATCGGAATCTTGAACAGGCGATAAGCGATGCCTTGCCGTTTTGCTTCCTTCTCACTCAACCCAATACGGGCAAATTCCGGATCCGTAAACAGGCAAAATGGATTTTGTCTTCCTGTGGTCACGCGTTTGCCGCCAGTGATGCTGGCATACACCACACGAAAATCGTCAACACTTACGCGCGTAAACTGCGGGCTGCCCGCTACCTCGCCTATAGCCCACACGCCGGGCGCGGTGGTCTGAAGATTCTCGTTCACCTTGATGTATCCGCTATGGCTGAGTTCGACGCCAGCTAACTCCAGTCCGATCCCCTGGGTGTTAGGAGTGCGGCCGGTTGCCACCAACACATGACTGCCCTCAACCGTCTTTGTGAGTCCATTTTGCTCGAGAAGCACTGTTACGGACTGGCCGGACTTCCCCGATGCGCGATTGATCCGTGGCTTCAAAACGAAATCAACACCTTCCGTCGGGTGCAAAATACTGTAGAGCCGTCCGGATTCCAGGGGCTGTGCCGCCAGGGCGCCTGGTGCGTTCGGCATTGCTTCGTCAACACGGCGATTGACCACAAGCCGCTCCGGCCGAAATGCATACCCTGCGACCAAAACCGCGACCGCAAGAATAGGAACGCCAACTTTTGTCCGCGTTCTCATTTCCGTATCTCCTTCACTTCAGGTTCCAGACGCCAGTCCCTTTCGAAAAAATGCCCCCGCCCTAAATGCCCTTGATCTCACCGCCGTCAATACGCACCGAAGCCGCTGTCATCCACTTCGCCGCGGGGGACGCGAGATAGCCCAGCAAAACGATAGTGGAGTTCTGAGGGAAGGAATTCATCGCGTACCCGGACTTTCTCCGCTGTGACGCCTGACGCCGTTCGTTTCGAGGAAGTCCTTCATAGCGGAGGCAATTTCTGCAACGTGTGTCTCTATCGCAAAATGTCCCGTGTCGAGGAACTGAACCTTCGCGCTCGGTATGTCCTTCCGAAAAGCCTCCGCTCCTGCGGGAACGAAGAAAGGATCGTTCTTGCCCCAGATCGCAAGCAACGGCGGCTTCGATTTACGGAAATATTCCTGAAATGTCGGATAAAGCTCTACGTTCGACGCGTAATTCAGGAACAGATCGAGCTGAATCTCTTTGTTCCCCGCGCGCTCGAGCAGCGCCGTATCCAATGTGTACGCCTCAGGCGGAACACTCTCTGGGTTCGCTACGCCGTGGGTGTACTGCCAGCGCGTGCCTCCCGCGGTCAAAATACTTTGGCGAAGGATGTCCCTATTCTCTGCCGTGGGTGCCGCGCAGTACTTCCGGATCGGGCCCCAAGCTTCACCAAGGCCTTCTTCATATGCGTTCCCGTTCTGCGAAACGATCGCTGTAACCCGGTCGGGATGGGCCATCGCCAAGCGGAAGCCAGTTGGCGCGCCATAATCGAATACGTAGATTGCATAACGGTTGATTTTGAGTGCTCGCGTGAAGGCCTCCATCGTGAGAGCCAATCGATCGAACGTATATGAATATTGGCGTGCAGGAGGGACCTCAGTGAATCCGAAACCGGGAAGGTCTGGCGCGATCACGCGGTAATCGTCCGCCAGGCGCGGAATGAGTTCACGGAACATGAAAGAAGAGCTGGGGAATCCGTGCAGTAAGAGTATAGCGGGCGCGTTTGCTTCGCCTGCCGTCCGGTAAAACACCTGTACGCCGTCGGCCTCGACCTTATGGACGGATGTAAGAGACACGCTGATTCGGGCAACGTCCTGGCTCGGTGCTGCGCGTTTTGTAGCCGTACGTGACGTCGCATCATTCATAGAGCTCTCTCCTCACTTCGTGGATCTCCAGCGCAGGTGGGATGCCAAAGAAGCGAAGCTCACTCTAAGAGAGAACAACCCGTGCAAATCATTCTGGCGGTTGAAGTTTTGTAAGGAGGGAGCCCGATGATTCTCGAATTTTACGTGACAAATCTCCGACGGATGTCCGCCACTGACGAGTTTCCGTCGGATTCACTGCCACCGGTACTATGGCGGCTTGGAAAACTTAGTCGTCGCCAGCCGCGCCGCGGGCGCTTCGTTTCTGTGGGACCGCGGCAGGTCGAATTATACGAAGCTTCTTCATCCTGTAGACCAACGACGTTCGCTTCATTCCCAAGCGCTCGGCCGCACCGTTCCGCCCCCCGATCACCCAGTTGCTCGCTGCCAGTGCACGAAGGATATGATCCCGTTCTACCTCCGCGAGGCCATTCATCGGGACATCGGGTTCCTTGGGAGTCTGGAACGGCTCCAGCTCGGAAGTTGGCGCGCGCAATATCGACTGCGGGGAGAGAATCACCGCGCGTTCGATAAAGTTCTGCAATTCGCGGACGTTTCCCGGCCATTGGTATCGCACCAACGCATCCATCGTCTCCGGAGAGATTACGTCAATTCGTTTGTTCATGCGTTGAGCGTAGAGCGCTGTGAAATGCTGCACCAATCTCGGAATATCCTCCGTGCGCTGCTGCAGGGCCGGGACGTGGATCGGAAATACTTTCAACCGATAATAAAGGTCGTCGCGAAATGTCCCTTGTTTTACCATCGCGGGCAAATCTCGATGCGTGGCTGCGATCAGCCGGACGTCAACCTTGTGCGTACGGTTGCTGCCGAGCCTCTCGAATTCCTGCTCCTGCAAAACGCGTAGGAGTTTCGCCTGAAGTTCCAGAGGTATATCGCCAACTTCATCAAGAAAAAGCGTGCCTTTGTCGGCGAGTTCGAAGCGCCCCGTTTTTTGGGCGATGGCGCCGGTAAATGCTCCTTTTTCGTGGCCGAATAGCTCACTCTCAAGAAGTCCAAGAGGAATCGCGGCGCAATTCAGTTTCACGAATGCCTTTTGGCTGCGGCCGCTTAGGTTATGTGTCGCGCGCGCAATGAGTTCTTTGCCGGTTCCCGTTTCTCCCAGGATCAGCACGCTCGAATCCGTGGGCGCGACCACAGACACCAGGCTCAACACGGTCTTCAACGCCGGGCTCGCTCCGATGATTTCACCAACCTCGGCGCGAATTTCCTCCTCGAGATAGAGTCGTTGTTTCGTCTCTTGGTCTCTGTCCTTTAGCGCCTTTTCGTAGTCCAAGGCGTTTTCAACGGCGATGGCTACCTGCGCGGCAACCTGTTCGAGAAAAACGACGTCATCCCGCTCGAATGCCCTCTCCGATCGCTTTAGGGCGGCCAACACGCCTACTACGCCGCTTCTGCCGATAAGCGGCAGATCGCACCCCGACACCAAGCCTTCCGCCATTACACGTTGATAGAAAGGTCGACCTACGCTGCTGCCGAAATATTCAGGGTCGTCGCGTACCTCCTCAAAGCTGTGAAAGTGTTGAGTCTTGCCGGTCCGGAAAGCTTCAGATTGGTGGATAGCGCCTCAATCAAACGGCGCAGGTCCAGCTTTGATGTCATGCTGTTCGTAATTTCCAGAAGCAATCGCAGCCGATCGCGCTCACGCCGTAACGCTTCCTCGTTGATGTGGCGCTCGATTGCAATGCCCGTGATGTGGCTGGCCTCCTCGATCAACTGCAGGTCGCTGGCACCAGGGCTACGCGCTTCACGATAAAGGATGGCGAAAGTACCGAGGGGCTTACCTTCACTCGTGAACAAGGGGCGCGACCAAACAGAGCGAATCCCGTACGGCAACATTCGGTCACGATAGTCGTCCCAGATAGGGTCGATTAGGATATCGGTCACATACACCGGCTCTTTCCGATAAAGCGCTGTACCGCACGACGCCCCTTTCGGACAAACAGTCATGGGTCCCACGTTTGCACCAAAGCCAGGAAGACTAGGCGCCGCTGCGCAATGGAGCTGCTTCCCGTCCTCGTCGGGTAGCCAGATCGTACACAACATGCCTTCCGCTTGCGATTCAACCAACTGCGCAATGATCGCGAGCACTTCAGACAGCGGGGATCCAGCAAAAATCAACTTTTGAAGGTTAAGCACAGACTCGCTCGAAAACAGGCCCGATTCGTTCTGCGCCACTTCGACTCTGGATAGGACTTGTGCGGGTGGTTGTATTGCTCTCTCCATGAAGCGTTCCTTCCTGGGACCATTAGATTCGGCGGCTGGGCTTTTGGTACTAACGTGGCAGAAAGATTGATCATGGCAGGGAGAAGGTAGACGAACTTCTGCCATTTCTGAAGAAGGTTGGAGGCTACGTTCGCTGCAGAAGCCGATTTCATGGCCTCAACTTCCGACCTGGTCGCATACCACTTTAAGCCGAAACGGGCGAAACTGCCACACCCTAGGGGGCGAGTAGGAGGTGGCGCAAAGGCCGCGGGTATTAGCCGGAATCGCTTTGCCGAATAGTCGGCTACTCGCGAAATGATCCGTACAATAGCCCGCTTTGGCGACGCATTTTGGGGGTCGTGCCCGAGTCACGGGCTATTCGCAAGTTACGGTCAGTTGTGGATTGGTACCGACAAACGCGCCAACAGTGACCGAGCAATTTGCTGGAGAGACGCCGACTTATCGTTAGGGATCGGTTTGAGTCGAGAAGCTCTGATCTGAGTCGCTCGCCCAGATCATGACAAAACTCAAAGCAAATATCCATTGTGGTCTACAATCCTTAATGCCAAACGCAGTAATTCGCGTAGTCCCGAACAAACCGATTGTTACCGTGGAGGTATCAATGATTCGACGTTTCCTCGCCATAGCTCTTTTCGCTGTGGCAACAGTCTCAAGCCAAACTCCGCCGTCCTTGCCGTCATTGGGCGTTCCTCCAAAACTGCCGATGGCTACGATAAAAAGACTCAGGCCAAAGATATTCGTGCCGTTGTGACTGCGTTGGGATACGACAAAACATCTGTGGTTGCTCACGACATCGGCAACATGGTGGCATACGCCTACGCCGCGATTTATCCCGATAAGGTTGAGCGCCTCGTTGTTATGGACGCACCGATTCCCGGGATTGATCCCTGGAACGAGATTCTCCTAAATCCTGGCGTTTGGCACTTCAACTTCCATGGACCGGATGCAGAACGGCTGGTGGCGGGCCGGGAGCGTATCTACTTTGACAGAATATGGAATGACTTTACCGGCGATCCAGGTAGGCCCGACGAAGCCACCAGAAATTTTTTTACCTCTACTTACGCGCAACCAGGTGGAATGCGGGCCGGGTTCGCGCAGTTTGCGGCTTTCTCCCAGGATGCGAAGGACAACAAGGTCTTCGAACAAACGAAGCTGACGATGCCTGTGATGGCGGTAGGTGGGGAGAAGTCTTTTGGCGCCCTCCAGGCCGTAATCATGCGGCATGTAGCGACGAACGTGCAGGAGGAGGTCGTGGCGGGCTCAGG
>WNGO01009358.1_pt1 | contig 11385 bp, 10 predicted proteins | sample 5400511 | NCBI WGS metagenome assembly WNGO01 (sample SAMN13153380, study PRJNA577476) | soil metagenome | isolation source: 20 cm soil or saprolite under Garry oak tree replicate 2 | place: USA:California | collected 2016-06-15
CGCGTTTCCCGATCACGGCGAGGGATTCTGCCTCATCAACGATGTCGCGATCGGGATTCGGGTGCTGCAACGCGAGGGAGTCGTGCGGCGGGCCGTAGTCGTCGATCTGGACGTCCATCACGGCAACGGGACCGCGGACATTTTCAGAGACGACGCCGACGTATTCACCTTCTCGATGCACCAGGAGCGCAATTACCCGGCGCACAAGCCGCCGAGCGACCTGGACCTCGGCCTCGACGACGGGGCCGGAGATGCCGAGTACCTCACCCTGCTCGAACGCCACTTGCCGGACTTGCTGGCGCGCCACCGCCCCGATCTCGTCTTCTACCTCGCCGGCGCCGACCCTTACCGAATGGATCAACTCGGCGGTCTGTCGCTCACCCTCGAGGGGCTGCGCCGGCGGGACCGGATGGTGTTCGAGCGGGCTATGGCTGCTGGCATCCCGGTTGCTGTTTGCCTCGCGGGGGGATATGCAACTCGCACGGACGATACCGTGGAGATCCATTGTACTACGGTGCGCGAGGCCGCAGCGGTCCTGGCCCAGTGGCCTGAGGTTCAGAAGTGAGCGCCGCGACTGCAACGCGCATCTGGACATCGGGTCACGACCGGTGTCTTATCTCCTCTCATGCGAGTTGGCATTCTGGGTTCGGGGCTGATGGGCGGCAAGCTCGGCACGCTGTTCGCGCGCGCGGGGCATGAGGTCGTGTTCAGCTACGCGCGGACGAAGCAGAAGCTGAACCGGCTCGCGCGTGACGCCGGCCGGAAAGCTCGTGCCGGCACACCCGCCGAGGCGGCAGAGGGAGCAGACGCGCTGCTGCTGGCGGTGCATTGGTTGCGCTTTGATGACGTGCTGAAGCAGGCGGGCGACCTCTCGGGCAAGGTGATCGTCACGTGCTCCCTGCCCATGAATGCCGACGACACCGCACTCGCCGTCGCCCACACCTCGTCGGGCGCGGAAGAGCTTGCAAAGAGGATTCCCAAGGCTCAGGTCGTCTCCGCCTTCGGAACGGTGCCGAGCGAAGTGCTGTTTGACGTCTTCGAAGCCCGGCGCAAAGCGACAAAACCCAGTCTCGTGTACTGCGGGGACGATGCGAGAAGCAAGAAGATTGCCGCTCAGCTGATCCGCGACGTGGGTTTTGATCCTGTGGACGCAGGACCTTTGCGGATCGCCCGATACACCGAGCCGTTCACGTTGCTGATCGCCCAACTGGCGTACGAGGGAAAGGGGGGCCCGGAACTGGCGTACCGGTTCGAGCGGTTGGGGCAATAGCTCGCCATTCGGCGGCTTGCCACGGGTCGCCAGTGCCCGTATCGTCATCGTCCTCCCTAACGGAGATCCGCCATGCGCCCGGTCCACGCTGTCCCGATTCTTCTTGCCGCCGCACTGGGCTGCCAGGCGGCCCCGAAGGATACCAGCGCCGATGCCAGGCGAGCGATCGACGCGGCCGATGCGCACTGGGCGCGTCTGACGGCCGCCGGCCACGCCGATTCGCTCGCGGAGCTCTATCATCAGAACGGCGTGATGCTGCCGCCCAACACGCCACCCATGCACGGCCGCGAAACGATCCGCCTTTTCATGACGACGATGAACGCCATGTCCAGCCCACCGCCGACCCTCTCCGTGCGGGCCGAATCGGTCTGGGCCACCGGCCCACTGGCCGTGGAGGTCGGTCGTTGGCACTTCGCCTGGCCGGCGGGCGCCACGCGGCCGCCGGGCGCTCCCGCCGTGGACTCCGGGAAGTACATGGCGCGCTGGGTGAATGAGAACGGCCGCTGGCTGATGGTCCAGGATATTTGGAACTCGGACCTCCCGCTGCCCCCGCCGCCGCCATCCATGCCGGGCGCCAAGAAATCCTGATTGTAGGAGACGCGCAATGCGACCCGTCCAAGCTCTCTCGATATTCCTCGCCGCCGCACTCGGCTGCCAGGCTGCCCCGAAGGACACGAGCGCCGAGGCCAGACGCGTCATCGCCGCCGGCGAGGCGAACTGGGCCCGCCTCACCGCCGCGGGCCACGCCGATTCCCTCGCGGAGCTCTTCCACTTGAACGCCGTGGCGCTGCCGCCCAACTGGCCGCCGATGTCCGGCCGGCAAGCCATTCGCATTTTCCTGGCGCACATGAACGAGACGTCCAGTCCCCCACCCATCTTCGGCGTCCGGCCCGAGTCGGTCTGGGTGAGCGGCCCGCTCGTCGTCGAGCTGGGACGCTGGCACTTCGACGTGCCCCCGGGGGCCAAGCGACCGGCCGCAGCCACGATCCCCGATTCAGGGAAGTACATGGCGCGCTGGGTGAACGAGAACGGACACTGGCTGATCATGGAGAGCATCTGGAACTCCGACCTGCCGGTGGCGACGCCGCCCGCGCAGAAGCACTGACGACAGCCCCGGGGCCGGACGGGGGGGGGCCGGGACCTCAGGTCACCTCCCGCTCCGCGGCGGCCATCGCGCCCACGAGCAGCAGCGCAGCCAGGAGAAACGGCGCGCCCGGCACCCCGAACCCGCGGAACCGGCCGATGGCCGCGGCAAACACCTGGGTGAACAGCACCGGCGCGATCACGCCCGCGATCCCCATCAAGCTCCCGAGCGCGCCCTGTAACCGACCCTGCTCGTCGGGCCCGACGCGCCGCGTCATCAGGCCCTGCAACGAGGGATACACCAGGCCGTACAACGCGCCGAGCGGAATGGCCATCAGGAACACGAAGCCGTTGGGCGCGAGGCCGTAGGCGGTGAACGCGAGCGCCCCGCACACGAGCCCCGTGAACAGGGCGCGCGGCTCGCCCAGCCGCTCCACCATGGGGCCCACCAGGCCCGCCTGCACGACGATCGACGTCACGCCGACGATCGCGAGGGCGAAGCCGACCGTCCGAGCATCCCAGCCGAAGCGATAGTCGCCGTACAACACGAACACGCTGGGGAGCGCGTCGTGCGCGATGCGATATACGAACGCGACGAGCGCGAGCGTGAACAGCGCCTCGTGCCCCCGCAGCATCTCGAGCGACCCGAGAGGATTGGCGCGCCGCCACTCGAACGGAGCGCGTCGCTCCTGCGGAAGCGACTCGGGGAGCACGAACCAGCCATACGCCGCACCCACGATGCTGAGCGCCCCCGCCGCCCAGAACGGCGCGCGCAGGCTGATGCCGCCCAACAGGCCGCCGACGGCCGGCCCGAGGATGAACCCGACCCCGAACGCCGCGCCCAGCATGCCGAACCGGCGGGCGCGCTCATCGGGCTCGGTGACGTCGGCGATGTAGGCGAACGATGTGGTGAAGCTCGACGCCGTGATCCCCGACAGCACGCGGCCCACGAACAGCCACCCCACCGTCGGCGCCAGCGCCATGATGACGTAGTCGAGTCCCAAGCCGAGGCACGACAGGAGAATCACCGGCCGGCGGCCGACCTGGTCCGAGAGCGCGCCCAGCACCGGCGCGAACAGGAACTGCATCGCGGCCCACACTGTCCCGAAGACCCCGAACAGCGAGGCCGCCGTCGCTTCGTTCCCGCCTTCGAGCTGGATGACGAGCTTGGGGAGCACCGGCGCGATGATGCCGAGCGCCAGCATGTCGAGCAGCACGGTCGCGAAGATGAACCAGAAGGTGGCGCGGCGCATGGGCGCGTCACAATAACCCGCGCCCGCCGCTTACGCTACGACGCCACCCGGGTGGAGGGAGACCTCGCGTGATCTCATGAAGGCGTCGAGGACACGATCGGACCACCAGCTGCGGCACCGGACAATCTCCCGGAGCGCCGCGTCGGGCGGCAGCGCCGGTTGATGGGCGCGGGTCGTCGTCAGCGCGTCATACACGTCCAGGATTCCGACGATCTGCGCTCCGACGGGAATCGCTTCACCGGCGAGGTGGTCGGGATAGCCGCTGCCGTCGTACCGCTCGTGGTGCGACCGAATGACCGGCTTCAAGTCCCACGGAAACTCGATGTCGGCCAGGAGCTCGATGCCCCACGTGGGATGCCGCTCGACCACGGCGCGCTCCTCGAGCGTGAGCGGCCCGGCCTTTTGCAGGATCTCGTGGGGGACGCGCACCATGCCGACGTCGTGCAGGTACGCACCGAACTGGACACTCCGCTCCTCCGTGGCGTCCAACCCCAGCAGCCGAGCGAGCACGACGGCGTTCTGCGCTACCCGCTCGCAGTGGCCGAATGTGAAGCTGTCGCTCGATTCGATGGATTCCGCCCACGCGCGCACGACGTCCAGGTACGTGCCTTCGAGGGCCGCCACCTTCCCCTCCACGTGCACGAGATCCACCCGCGCGTCGAGCTGCCGGAACAGGCGATGGGCCTCCGAGAGCAGCCGCAATGCCTCCTGGTTCCGCCCCACCGCTTGATAGAGCAGCGCCAGCTCGCGTGACGCCTCCGCTTCGTTCAGCACGGAGCCCGCGCCGGCTGCCAGTGCGATCGCCGAGCTGAGCCGCGACTCGGCGAGCGCGTACCGGCCTGTCTCCCGGTACACCATGCCGATCACGCGGTAGGCGTCGGCCTTGGCGCCGCGCGCGCCCAGCTGATCGAACAGCGCGAGGGCGCGCTCGGCGCCGTGACGCGCATCCTCGAACCGCTGCCGGCCCACGTCCAGCTCGCCCTGGTTCACCAGACACAGCGCCTGCAAATACAGGTCTCCCGCCTTCTCCGCGAAGGCGCGGCTCTCCCGGAAGTAGCAGGCCGCGGCGTCGAGCCGGCCCCGGTCCGCGCTCACCATCCCCAGGTTGTGGTACGCGATGGCACAGCCGTGCGTATCGCCGCAGTCGCGGTACGCGGCGAGCGAGCGCTCGTAGCGCGCCAGCGCCTCCGTCTGATCCCCCTGGATGTTGGCGACAATGCCGAGGTTTTGCTGCACGCGCGCGCGGAGCTGCCGGCTCGATCCGCCGAGGTCCAGTGCGCGAAGGAACGTCGTGGCGGCCTGCGCCAGCGAGCCAGCGGCCAGGTCGAGACCGCCCAGCGTGTTCAGCGCTTCGGCGGCGAGGAGGTCGTTGCCGATCTGGCGTGCCACCTCGTAGCTCCTTCGGCGAGCACCGCGCCTTCGCCGGCGCGCTCCGCCTCCGCGATGGCGGCCTCGTATCCGTCGATCGCCTCGGCCACGCATCCGGTGCGCTCGCCCCGGCGGGCGGCGGCGAGCAGATCGGCGGCGCTGCGCGCCGTGCCCTCACCAGGCGATGGCATAGTCGGAAAAGTGCTCGAGTTCCCCCGTGACCGTACGCGTCACGACGTCGTCCACCGACGGCAGCAGCGCCAGGATCACCAGCTCGTCACTGGTATACGCGATCCGCTTGGGGAGGAGGCTCGCGAGCCCCGAGCAATTGGCGTAACTCATCGCGAGCGACGCCGGCTGGTGGAACGTCAGGCCCTGTGGCTCGAGTTGGACCCGATTCACGGTGTCCGCGGGTGCGACCGCCGTGATCACGACGGGCGCGTCGAGCGCGCCGGCCGGGATCGAGAGCTGGTATTGCCCGACTCGAATCACGCCGCCCAGTGGCCCGATCGTTTGCGTCGCGGAGTCGGGCGACAGCGGTGTACAGCGCACCAGACCCGGGTCCGCGACGAGCGAGGGTTGGTCGAACCCAGGCGCGCGCGGGGTGACACTCGTCGGCACGCGGTCTCCGCAGCCGAGGAGCGCGACGACCAGTACCACCCGTGTCGCCTTCATTGCTCGGTCCTCGCATCCCCCGGTACGAGAACCCCTCCAGAGGTCCGTGGCGTCGTGCCGGCGAAGGAGCGCAGCCAGGGGTAGGCGGGATCGGGGCGGCCCTGGCGGATCGCGGCGCGCGCGCGAGCGAGCAGCTCCAGCGGATCCATCGGCGCGTAGGTGAGGTTCGTCGCGGCGTCGTAGCCAACCCGCGCCCCGGTGTCGCGCAGGATCGCGCCCACGCGCCCGGCGAGCTTCGCGGCGCCGTCCCCGGCCGTCGCGGGCGCAAACACGGCGAGGGCCGTCGGCTCGAGCGTCCCCACGGCGTCGGAGGCCCGCGTGTTTTCTTTCACGACGTGCGCGATCGCCACCGTGGTGGGCTCGGGCTCGAGCTCGAACACAATACAGGCGAGGCTTCCGTGCGTGCGGTTCATCAGGGCCCCGATCTCGCGCGCCCGGCGCACCAGGCCGAGGCGGTTATGGAGTCCCGTGGCACGGTCGATCAGGCCCTGAGCGCTCGTGACCTCCAAGTGCTGCTTCGCCTCGATGTACGCGTCGAGTCGCGGCGCCAGCTCGGCTGGATCCGGAGGGCTGCGCATGCAGCCCCAGGCGCCGGCGCGTGACCCCGTTACACGTTGCTCGGGCGACGGCTCGTCGGCCCAGAGCAGCAGGATGGGGACGCTCGAGCTGACCTGCGAGTCGGCGCGGAGTCGCCGGCACACCTCGATCCCGGAGATGTCGGGGAGGTCGGCCTCGAGGACGATGACGTCGGGATGGAGGTCACGCGCCCACTCGAGCGCGCGCGTGCCCGTGTGCGCTTGCGCGATCGCGTAGCGATGCTCACCGAGCGCGCCGGCCAGCGAGGTCCGGGGAGCGCCTGCGATCAGAACGACGGGCAGCCGCGTGCCGAGCATGGTGATCCTGGCATAGTTCTTGTCGCCATGGCGCAACAAACAGGCCAGCGCGCGCTGCCTCATGGACGACGTTGCTGTTGCTGCGCGGACGCTACGGCATGATGCGGTGTGTATCTTACCGCGCATGGTCCGCTCCAGACGCCTCGCGCTCCTCTTGGGTGCCGCCGCGGCGGGCTGCGCGGTCAACCCCGCCACCGGGGGCCGGCAGCTCAGCCTCATCAGCGAATCGCGGGAAATCTCCCTGGGGCGCGAATACGACAAGGACGTCGCGGCCTCGATGGGGCTCTACGCCGACTCGGGGATGCAGCGCTGGATCCAGCAGTTCGGCGCGCGGCTGGCCGCGACGTCCGAGCGGCCCAATCTGCCGTGGACGTTCCGCGTCGTGGACGACCCCGTGGTGAACGCGTTCGCACTTCCTGGGGGCTTCATCTACGTGACCCGCGGCATCCTGGCGCACCTGAACTCGGAGGCCGAGCTCGCCGGCGTGGTGGGTCACGAGATCGGACACGTCACGGCGCGGCATTCCGCCAGCCAGATGAGCAAGCAGCAGCTCGCGCAGATCGGGCTCGCCGTCGGGTCGATCGCGAGCCCCGAGTTCGGGCGCTACGCGGGCGTCGCGAGCGCGGGGCTGGGAGTGCTGTTTCTCAAGTTCTCCCGCGACGACGAGAGCCAGGCCGACCACCTCGGCCTGCGGTACATGCGGCGCGCAGCCTACGATCCCCGCGAGATGCCCCACGTGTTCGAGATGCTCACGCGCGTGAGCGAGGCGCAACCCGGCGGTCGGGTCCCGGAATGGCTCGCGACGCACCCCAACCCCGAGAACCGGCGCGAGCGGATCGAGCAGGAGATCGCCGCGCTGCCGCGAGACTCCGCCGGCTCGACGGTCAATCGGGACAGCTACCTGCAGCGCCTCGACGGTCTCGTGTTCGGCACCAATCCACGGGAGGGGTACTTCAAGGGGAGCCAGTTCTATCACCCCGACCTGCGGTTCCGCATGACGTTTCCCGAGGGCTGGACGACGAGTAACGGCAAGCAGGCCGTGAGCGCCCTGAGCCAGGAGAAGGACGCGGTCATCGAGCTGTCGCTGGCGAAGCAACCCACCGCGGACGCCGCCGCCCAGGCGTTTCTCACGCAGAAGAGCGTGTCCGGTAGCTATCCCTCCCGCATCACCGTCGGCGGCCTTCCCGCGGTGAGCGCGCCGTTCTCGGCCGTCACCGAGAGCGGCACGTTGCGTGGCTCGCTCGTGTGCGTGGAATACGACCGGGCGGTGTATCGCCTGATCGCGTACGCCAGTGACGCGCGCTGGCCGGCGTATAGGGGCGCCGCCGAGGGAGCGCTCCTGAGCTTCGGGCGGCTCACGGACCCCGCGATCCTCAACGTGCAGCCGCAACGGGTGGACATCGTGACCCTGAGCAAGCGCATGACGATCGCGACATTGGCCCGCGAGCGGCCGTCGCCCGCGTCCGCCGCGACCCTGGCACTCGTCAATCAGGTCGAACCCGACACGCCGCTCGAGGCCGGCAGGCTCGTGAAATGGGTGGTGGGGCCCGCGCTCCCCTAGATCACTCACCCACCGGAAGCCCGCTCGGCACCCGGGCGGGAACCAGCGCGGACAGATCCCGGGCCGACGGATCGGTCAGCGACTCGAGGAACGCCACCAGCTCGCCGATCTCCTGATCGGTCAGGCCGAGGTTCTGTCCCAGGCGACCGTCGAGCGTTGCCAGCATCGCGGTGATCGTGGTGCCGTCGCCGTGATACATCAGCTGGAGCGCGGCGGGGAGCCCGGAAGGATCGTACTCCCGCAGGGTGCGCTGCACGTCGTTGTAGTGGTGCAGGACGGCCTCGAGCGTCGCAAACGCTCCGTCGTGCATATACGGCGCCGTCAGCTCCACGTTGCGGAGCGGCGTGACGCGGAAGGCGAAACGGTAGAACTCCTGGTTGAAGAGCTCGCCGCGACCGAAGTCGAGCGGCGCGCCGCTCCCCGTCCCGGGGCCGAGCTGCGGCACGCCGGCATTGGCGAACCCGTTCCCGCCGAGCAGGGGCCCCGAATGACAGCTGCCGCAGCGCGCTTTGTCGCTGAAGAAGAGCAGCGCCCCGCGCTTCTGCTCCGCGGTCAAGGCGGCGTCGTCGTGGGCCAGGTAGCGGTCGAACGGCGAGTCGAGCTTGGTGAGCGACTGGGTCTGGAACGCCGCGATGGCAGTGGCGGCGTGCTGGAAGCCCAGCGCGCTGGTCGGGGTGCCCGGAAATGCGGCGTTGAACAGTGACACGTACTCCGGGATGGCGAGCAGGCGGCGCATGATCGCCTGCCACACGCCGACGAAGGCCGTGTCGTCGAAGTCCGCCAGCTCGTTCGGATTCCCGAAGCGGTCGCGGTCCCCGCGGTTGCCGCGCATCTCCTCGCGGCTCATCACGGGGAACATCGCCTGCGCGGCGAGCGCGCTCGGCAGGCCGGGCGGGAGGGCGGCGCCGGCAGGTGTGTTGAAGAAGCCCGATCCGACGCCGGACACGCGACCGTCCAGGAACAGGTAGAACGCGCCCAGCCCGGTGTTGAGTAGCGTCGGTGCGTTGCGCGGAATGAACTGCCGTCCGGGCCCGAGGGTCCGCGACGCCCCTGTTCCGGTCCCGCCTGTCCCGATCGAAATCGTGATGCCGTCGGTCGCGTGCGCCGCCATGGTGTGACACGTGGCGCAGGCAATGTCGCGGTTGCCGCTCAGGACCTTGTCGAACATGAGGGCCTGCCCGAGGGTGACGAGCGCGGGCGGCTGCGTGGGAGGCGCGGCGATCGGCACCACGCCATACTGTCCCCCGAGGCGCTGCCGCAATTCGGCGTCGAGAGACGGCGGCGGATCGCCAGGCGTCTTCCACCCCTCGCAGCCCGACGCGAGCACGAGCAATCCGAGATAGGTCGTTCGTACGAGTCGTGTCATGATCGTGCGCCTCCCGTGACGCGGCTCACTTCAGCGGGACGGATATGGAGACTTGATGGGTGACCACGTGAACGCCTTCGAGCGCCATCTGGGTCGCCGGGCCCGGGAACGGGAAGATGCCGTTCGGTCGTTGGTCGACCGCCACGAAGCTCTGCGGGGCCTGCGGGATCATGCGATCCGTCCCGTGTGTCGCTAGCCCGCGGTAGCGCAGCTCGAGATCCGCGAAGCGGAGGCTCACGCCCCACGTCGGAGTCCATTCGAGCCACGATTCTTCGAGACGCTGCGACGTAGCGGCGACCAGGTCCTGCTGCGAGAGATTGTAATGAACTGCGCGAACCATCAGTCCGAGCTGGAGTGCGAGCGTCTTCTCGAGCCGGACGGGCAGCACGTCATGGCTCACCCCCATGCGGAAGACGGCGTTCGAGAAGCGGAAGTCGTTTTCGAATGCCGTGTCCGACGTCGTGCTCCAGGCCGGCTGATAGACGAGGTCCATCCCGAACAGCGACGAACCGTATGTGCGCGACACGCCGGCGCCGAGCTCGTAAGCATTGACGTGTCCCGGGTTGCGCGGAATGCTCAGCACGTCGTCGTTGGGAACGTTCGGTTGCGACACGCGATTCGCGGTCGCCAGCCAACCGATGCGCCAACCCCCCGCCAGCGGGTGCCCGTACTTGAGCTGCACGCCCCAGCGGTCGGTGACGTCGCGGTTGCGCTCGACCCGCGGAGTCTGAAGCAGCCGCTGGCTGCCCGGATCCCAGAACGTGTCCAGGAAGGTCACGTCGTGCGTCATGCGGAACCGGTCATAAACGACGATGCCGTCGAGCGACTGGCCGTTCAGCCATTCCTTCATGAGCCCGAACCTCAGCTCGCTCGTTTCGCCGAACTGCTCGACCCGCGTGCTGCCGGGGTAGAGCATGTCGACCCCGTCGATGGCCCGCAGCTTGGCCCAGCGGATGCTGGCGCCCAACGATAGCCCGGACCCCGGCAGCGTCGTGCCCAGCGTGGCGAACGCGAGCGCGTTGCCGTGGGTCTGCGCTTCGGGGCGCAGATCGGCCGCGCTCGGGGCGAGCTGGCCGCTTGTCTCAGCTAAGGGTTGCACGCCACCGTCGAACTTCGGGGTACGCCGTCCCGCATCGAGCTGCTGGACCGCCAGCGCCAGGCCGCCAAACCACGTCCGGGCGGCCGTGAACAGCGCGAGCGGCAATGTGCGGCCCGCGCCCGCGTCGTCCGAGACGCCGTAGAACGTCGGAGATCCGAGGAGATGGGCGGTGCGGAGTCTGGCGCCCGTCGCCGGGTTGACGAAGGGATCGTGCAACGTGTCCGCGAGGGCTATCGACACGCCGCCCATGGCGAGGCCGAGCGATGGGAAGATGTCGAACTGGTCTGCCGGAACGAGGGGAACGGTCTGAATCGGGATGACTTGCGCCGCGGCAATTTCGGCGGCGGTGAACATCGCAACGGAGAGAGAGACGACGCGGCTCGACATGCCACACCTCGCTCGGTCGGAGGGCCCTTGTACTCCCGATACCTCGCGAACCGAGCGCCGCGTCACAGGGCGCCGCGCGCGCCGCTGTGGCGCCCGCGCGACGGGCGTCTCAGCTGTGTGCCGTATTCACTTCCAGCAACGCATTGATCGGGCACACCCGCGTCCGGGCCGTCTGGAAGGCGCCGAGCGCCTGGAAGAAGAGAGCCACCTCCGCTAGATGGGCTTTCTATTATATGGTCGCTTCCTCACCCTTCCCCGGCATCATCTCCGTCACGCCGCAGGAAACGGTGCTGCGTGCCGCACAGTTGATGAACGAGCGCGGCATCGAGGGCCTCGTGGTGATCGCGGGCGGGCGTCTCGCGGGCATCTTCACCGAGCGGGACATTCTGCGGCGCGTGGTCGCGCAGCAACGCGATGCGGACGCGACCAA
>WNGO01002662.1_pt1 | contig 11383 bp, 9 predicted proteins | sample 5400511 | NCBI WGS metagenome assembly WNGO01 (sample SAMN13153380, study PRJNA577476) | soil metagenome | isolation source: 20 cm soil or saprolite under Garry oak tree replicate 2 | place: USA:California | collected 2016-06-15
GGAGCGCCGCTGCTCCAGGCGGATGCACGGCGCGCCACGGCGGCGACTCGCTCGGCGTCCCAGAGGGGGAGCGTGGTGACCGCGGCCGCGAGGGTCGAGAAACCGCGCGGCGGGGCCTCCTCGCGCCACGCGGCGCCGAAGGCCGCCTGCTCCAACGTGTCGCGCCTCGCGTCGGTGGCGTCCGGCCGGGGTGGGCCGCCGCGCGCGATCCCCGGCCCGACGAGGTAGGCCGCGAGCATCGCGACGATGAAGGCGCCCCAGGCCACGACGAGTGCTCGCGCCGTGTCGCGCAGCCCCCACGCGAGGCTGGCGAGCGTCGCGACCACGCCGAGCGCCCCGACGAACCGCGCCCCGGTAGAGCGAGCGGCGATCACGGCAGCCGTCACGCTGCCGTGCAGCCCGGCGACGGTTTCAGCCGGGTCGAGCGTCGCGCCACGCGTCAGCGCCAGGGCGAGCAGCGCGAGCACCAACGCGAGGTGCCCGCGCGCATGTGGACTTGCCACAGGGCCCCAGCCGCTCCACCGCAGCGAGCCGATGCCGACGTACAAGAGGCCTACCAGCAAGACGGCCATCGTTGTGGCGAGCACGGCGAAGTGCTGGGTCGTGACGGCCCACGGCAGCTCGCCCACGTAGTAGCCGAGGTCGCGTTGCAGGACCGGGTCCACCACGCCGAAGTGGGGCGGCCGGAACGCCAGGAGCGCGCGCAGCCACCAGTGGCCGGTGCCGAGTGCCAGGAGCACGCCGAAGAGCAGCCCGGCCGCGACCGTCGCTCCGAGCAACACAGGCTGCGGCACGGCCTCGACGATCTCGAGGTCGCCCAGGCGCCGCGGCAGCTGGACCGACCCGATCGCGCGATAGACGTAGTAGAGGTTGGCGGTGCCCCAGGCGACGGCGAGGAGCAGGGCGAGACCGTGCATCAGCCGGGCGAGATCCCGCGCCCGGAGGTAGACGTCGCCTTCCGCGATGCTGGCGGCCCATGCCCGCTCGGCGGTCTCGACCGCGAGCCAGCGCCCGCCTACGAGGACGAGGGCGGCGCCCGCGAGCGCGACGAGCAGCGTGTTCCGACTGGTGGACTGAGTCACACGCGCACGCCCACGGTCCGCAGCCAATCCTCCACCTCGCGCCGGTTGGCGGCGAGGCCCTGCTCGTGCTCCGCCTCGAATCGCAGCACCAGGACCGGCTGGGTGTTCGAGGCACGTACCAGGCCCCACCCGTCGGGGAACGTGATCCGTACACCGTCGAGGCGGCTCACGGGATACTTGGCAGCGAAGTGCCGGGCTGCGTCCTCGACGACCGCGAACTTGCGGTCGTCCGGGCAAGCGACGCGGATCTCGGGGGTGGAGATCGTGGCCGGGAGGTCCGCGAGCAGATGTGAGAGGGGGCCGCCCTGCTGCGCGACGTAATGAAGCAGGCGGGCAGCCGCGAACAGCGCGTCGTCGAACCCGAACCAGTCGCCGCCGAAGAACATGTGACCGCTCATTTCGCCCGCGAGCGGCGCGCGCAGCTCCTTCATCTTCTGTTTGATGAGCGAGTGACCCGTCTTCCACATCACCGGCTCGAGCCCCGCGCGCGTCAGCTCGCGGCGCAGCACGTCGGAGCACTTGACGTCGAAGATCACGGGGTGCCCCGGCCCCTGGCGCCGCACCAGGTCGCGCCCCAGCAATACGAGCAACTGGTCGCCGAAGACCACCCTGCCCTGCTCGTCCACTGCGCCGATGCGGTCGCCGTCCCCGTCGAAGGCAATGCCCAGCTCCGCCGCTTCGCGCCGCACTGCGGTCTGGAGGTCGCGCAGGTTCTCGAGCACGGTCGGGTCGGGGTGATGGTTCGGGAAGGTACCGTCGGACTCCGAGAACAGCGGGACCACCTCGGCGCCCAACTGCCGCAGCGTCTCGATCGCCACGAGACTGGTGACGCCGTTGCCGCAGTCCGCGACGACCTTGACGCGGCGCGCGAGCGGCGCGTGGCGCTCGACGATGGCGTCGCGGTACTGCGCCAGAATGCCGGTCTCGGACTCGCGCCGGCCGCCCGGTTGGTCGAACAGACGTCCCTGCTCGATGTGCTCGCGGAGCTTCTGAATGTCCTCTCCGTGCACGGAGTCGTCGCCGAACACCATCTTGAAGCCGTTGAACTCGGGCGGGTTGTGAGACCCGGTGACCTGGACGCCCCCGTCCACCCGCAGGATGCGAATCGCGAAGTACAGCGCCGGCGTGGGCAGCTCACCGACGTCGCTGACGATACCGCCGGCGGATACGACGCCGTCGATGAATCCGTCGGAGAGGGCGCGGCCGCTGGGGCGATTGTCCCGCCCCAGCGCGAGACGGGGGTGATCACGCCGGGTCTTGTCGCGCCACAGGGTGACCAACGCACGGCCGAGCGTGTGCGCGGCCTGCGGGGTGAGCTGGTCGCCCACCGTGCCGCGGATGTCGTACTCCCGGAAGATGACGGGGGGGACGCTCACGGAGGCCACGGGCAGGCGCCTCCGCTCAACTGCCCTGGCTTGACAGTGCGGCGGGCGGCGTGTTCGGGACGACGCCGGCGGGACGGATGCTCGCGCCGCTCACGCGCGCGAGCTCGAGCAGGCGGCCGGGCTGCACGCCGAGCACCAACAGGCCGATCACGGCCGCGGCCACCACGGCCCCGGAGAGACGACCCAGCCGCATGTCCGCGTGCGCCCGCTCGGAGACCTCCGCCTTCATGTACATCGCCATGATCACCGGGAGATAGTAACCCGCCGAGATCACCGTCGCGACGACCAGCAGGGCGGCGAGCAGCCCCTCTCCCGCCTGCGTCGCGGCGATGAGGATGTACCACTTGCCGATGAATCCGGCCGTACCTGGGATGCCGAGCAGCGACACCATGCACACCGCGAGCGCGAACGCCACGGCGGGCCGCCGCTGGCCCAGCCCGGCGAGGTCGTCGATCGTCACGTCCCGCTCGCCGTTCCGTCCTTTGGCGGCGAGGAGCGCGAACGCCGCGAGCGTCGTCAGGATGTAGGCGACGAGGTAGAACACGACGGCCGCCGACCCCAGGGCGGACCCGGTGGTCACAGCGACGAGCAGGTAGCCAGCGTGGGCGACAGACGAGTAGGCGAGCATCCGTTTCACGGTTCGCTGTGCCAGGGCGATCAGGTTGCCCGCGAGCATGGTGACGGCGGCGAGCCACCAGGCGATCTGATGCCAGGCGGCGACGCCGCCGAACGCCTCCACCAGCAATCGCAGCAGCGCCGCGAAGGCGGCGGCCTTCACGCCGGCGGCCATGAAGCCCGTGATCGGTGTGGGCGAGCCGTCGTACACATCGGGCACCCACATGTGGAACGGCACGGCGGCGACCTTGAATCCGAAGCCGATGACCAGCAGGCCTAGCCCGAGCAGCAGCATGGTGCTGTGCGCGAGGCCCAGGGTGCGAACTTGCACCCCGATGAGCGTCAGGTTGGTCGAGCCTGTGGCGCCGTAGGCGAGCGCGATGCCGTACAGCAGGAACGCCGAGGCGAACGAGCCCAGCAGGAAGTACTTGAGGGCGGCCTCGGCGGCGGCCGGGCTGTGGCGATTGATTCCCGCCAGGGCGTATACGCATATCGACATCAGCTCGAGCCCGAGAAAGACCACCATCAGGTCCTCGCCCCCGCCCAGCAGCATCATGCCGAGCGTCGCGAACAGCAGCAGCGCGTAGTACTCCGGCGCAAGCAGCTGCTCGCGCTCGAGGTACGCAAACGACACGAGGACCGTGAGGGCGGCGGTGCCGAGGAACAGCCAGTCGGTGACGAAGCGGAAGTCGTCCACCGCGATCATCGTGGCGAGGCCCGCGGGCCGCGCGCTGTTCCACCACAGCCACCAGACGGCCACTCCGGTCGAGGCCAGGGCGACGAGCGTGAGCCAGCCCGCGAGGCGCAAGTCGCGTGCCGTGCGGTGCCGCACCGCCACGACGAGCAGCAGCACCAGCCCCCATCCGGTCAGGATCAGCTCCGGCAGCAGCGCCATCATCAGGTCGCCGTAGCGCGCCAGGTCGAGGCTCATCGTTTGACGGAGTCGAGGAAGTGCTGCGCCGCGGGCTCCATACGCTCGAGGAACGGCTTCGGGTACACGCCCAGCCACACGATGCAGGCGAGGAGCGGCAGCAACACTGCCAGCTCGCGCGGCGTCAGGTCGAGCAGCTTCTCGTTCTCCGGCTTGTCGAGCGGGTTGTAGATCATGCGCTGCAGCGCCCACAGCAGGTAGGCGGCCGCGACGATCACGCCGGAAGTCGCTACGGTGGCGGCCACGGGATGGGTCTGGAACGCGCCCAGCAGCACCAGGAACTCGCCGACGAACCCATTGGTCCCGGGAAGGCCGATCGACGACAGCGAAACGACCGTCAGGATGGCGGCGAACAGCGGGACCACGCGCGCGATGCCGCCGTACGCCTCGATCAGGCGGCTGTGGCGCCGCTCGTAAATCATGCCCACCAGGAAGAACAACGCACCAGTCGAGATGCCGTGGTTGATCATCACGAGCAGGGCGCCCTGCACGCTCTGTAGCGTGAGCGCCCAGATCCCGAGCATGACGAACCCGAGGTGGGCGACCGAGGAGTACGCGATCAGCCGCTTGAAGTCGGGCTGCACCATTGCCACCAGCCCGCCGTAGATGATCCCGACGAGGGACAGGGCCACGATCGTCGTCTGGATCGCGGGATGTTGCGCTATGGCCGGGAAGAAGGGGAAGGCGAAGCGCAGGAAGCCGTACGTCCCCATCTTGAGGAGCACGCCCGCGAGGATCACCGACCCCGCCGTGGGCGCTTCGGTGTGCGCGTCCGGGAGCCACGTGTGGAACGGGAAGACGGGGACCTTGATGGCGAAGGCGAGGAAGAACGCCCCGAACAGCCAGTAGCCGACCGGCCCGAGGTCGCCGAGTCCCGCCATGAGCTGCTCGTAGGAGAACGAGTAGCTCCCCGTGCGCTGGCCGACCAGGAACACCAGGGTGATGATCGCGACGAGCATGAGCAGCGAGCCGAGCATCGTGTAAATGAAGAACTTGATGGCGGCGTAGAGCCGTCCCGCCCCGCCCCACACGCCGATGATGAAATACATCGGGATCAGCATCACTTCCCACATCACGTAGAACAGAAACAGGTCGAGCGCGACGAACACGCCGATCATGCCGGACGTGAGCACCAGGAGCAGCGCGTAGAACGCACGCTCGCGCGTGGTGATGTTGACGTAGCTGCCCAGCACGGAGAGTGGCACGAGGAACGTCGTCAGCAGCACCAGGAACAGCGAGATGCCGTCCACGCCGACGCTGTAATGGATGCCCCACGCCGGCAGCCAGGGCGCGTCGAGCCGGAACTGCATCCCTCCCTGCGGGACAAACGTCCACCACATCGGGATAGAGATCGCGAATTCGAGCCCGGCGACGGCGAGCGCGAGGTGTTTGGCCCAGCGGGGGGGCGCGAGCAGGACCGCGAGCGCTCCCGCCACGGGCCAGGCCAGAAGGGCGGTGAGCACCCACTGTTGATACATGGGCTAGCGCACCGCCGCCCCGAGGACGAGCACGACCCCCGCGACGAACAGCACCACGTAGACGCCGAGCTCGCCCGTCTGGAGCCTGCTGCCGAGCCAGCCGAGCGCTTGCGACACGTGGGCGGTCCCGTTCACCCCGGCGCCGTCCACGAGACGCTGGTCCACGAAGCGCCACAACACGTCGCGGGAGAACCACACGAGCGGGCGCACGATCACGGCGTCGTACAGCTCGTCGATGTAGTACTTCTTCCACAGCAGGCGTCCCATGCCCTGCTCCGGCGGGGCGAGGCGCGCCGGCACCAGGCGCGCGAGGTCGAGCAGCTGCCATGCGCCGGCTACGCCGGCGAGAGCGATCGCCACCGCGAGGGCGATGAGGAGCCACTCCGTCCCGGGGGCGAGGGCAGCGGGGGCCGCGAGGCGCGCTGCGGTCTGTGTCACCGGCTCGAGCCAGCGTTCCAGCGCAGCTGCGCTCCGACCGCCCAGCAGCGGCGGCAGATTCAGCGCTCCGCCCAGCGCGGTGAGCAGGCCCAGGAGCACGACGGGCGCTGCCATCACCGCCGGGGCTTCGTGCAGGTGCCCGCGCTCCGCGTCTCCCGTGCGGTTGGGGCCGTGGAACGTGTACAGCATGAGTCGAGTCATGTAGAACGCCGTGCACAACGCAGCTGCGAGCCCCATCGCCCAGAAGACATACCACGCGGGATGAGCGGCGCCGCGGGCGAAGGCCGCGCCGAGAATCTCGTCCTTGGAGAAGAATCCCGAGAGCGGCGGGACTCCTGCGATCGCGAGGGTCGCGATCCACATGAGAGCGCACGTCCACGGCAGGTAGGGCTGGAGGCCGCCCATGTTCCGCATGTCCTGCGCGTCCTCGTGCGAATGCGTCGCGTGATAGGCGCCGTGCAGCGCGTGAATCACGCTGCCCGCGCCGAGGAAGAGCAGCGCCTTGAAGAACGCGTGCGTGGTCAGATGGAAGATCCCCGCCGCATACGCGCCGCTCCCCACGCCGAGGAACATGTAGCCGAGCTGGGAGATGGTGGAGTAGGCGAGCACCTTCTTGATGTCCCACTGCTTGGGGCGATCGTGGCGGCGAACAGCGCGGTGAGGGCGCCGGTCCCCGCGACGACGCCGCTCGCCAGCGGCGAGAGGGCGAACAGCACGGCGCAGCGCGCCACCAGGTAGACGCCCGCCGTCACCATCGTGGCCGCGTGGATCAGCGCCGACACGGGCGTCGGCCCCTGCATGGCATCCGGGAGCCACGTGTACAGGGGGATCTGGGCCGACTTGCCGGTGCACCCCAGGAACGGGAACAACGGGACGGCGGTGATCGTCCGGTCGCCTGAGGCGAAGCTCGCCGGCGCCTTGGTGAAGACGTCGGTGAAGTCGAGCGACCCCAGATGCTGGAAGATGAGGAACATCGCCACGAGGAACCCGAAGTCGCCGATCCGGTTGACGATGAACGCCTTGAGCCCCGCGTCCGCGTTGATTTTCTCGGTGAACCAGAAGCCGATCAGCAGGTAGGAGCACAGCCCGACGCCTTCCCAGCCGACGAACATCACGGGAAAGTTCGCCCCCAACACCAGCGTGAGCATGAAGAACACGAACAGGTTCAGGTAGGCGAAGTAGCGGGCGTAGCCCGGGTCCCCGCGCATGTACCCGACGCTGTAGAGATGGATCAGCGCTCCGACGCCGGTCACGACGAGGAGCATGACGGCGGAGAGCTGGTCGAGCTGGAACGCCACGTCAACCCGCAGCGCGCCTACCGGCAGCCAGGGCCAGTATCGAAACACGAGGGGTGCCTCGGGGTGCGAGCGCGCCAGCTCCAGCACGACCGCGGCTGCGACGGCGAACGCGGCGCCCAGCACCCCCACCCCGACGACCGACACGAGGCGCTTCTTGTCGGGGGCGAGGAGGGCGAGCGCGCCGTTCACGGCGAAGCCGGCGAGCGGGAGGGCCGGCACGAGCCAGAGGTACGGCAGCACGGTGCCGGGCATCAGCCCTTCAACAGATTGATGTTCTGCAGGTTGAGCGTGCCCCGGTGGCGATAGATCGCGAGGATGATCGCGAGGCCGACGGCGGCTTCGGACGCGGCCACGGCCATTACGAAGAAGACGAAGATCTGGCCCGCGACGCCGAGCGCCTGAGCGAGCGCGACGAAGGTCAGGTTCACGGCGTTGAGCATCAGCTCCACGCACATGAAGATCACGATCGCGTTGCGCCGCAGCAGCACGCCGGCGACGCCCAGCGTAAAAAGCAACCCCGAGACGAACAGCGCTGGACCGAGCAGCATCACAACTCCCGCTTCGCGAGTACGACCGCGCCGACGAGGCTCGCCAGCAGCAGCACGCTCGTGATCTCGAACGGCACGAGGTAGGCGTCGAACAGCGGGCGGGCCACGGCCGCGACCATGCCTTGGGCCTGTGCCGCGCCGAGCAGGGCGCCGGGCGGCAGCGTCACGTCCGCCGGCGGTGCGGCCCGCACCAGCACGAAGAGCTGGAGGCCCAGCACGCCGGCGAGCAGGGTTGCGACCGCGAGACCCATCGGACCCTTGATGTCGGAGGGCCCCGGGCGGCCGAGGTTCAGCAGCATGATGACGAACAGGAACAGCACCATGATGGCGCCCGCGTACACGAGCACCTGGAGCACGGCGATGAACTGGGCGTCGAGCAGCACGAACAGCGCCGCGATCTGGAACAGCGTCGCGACGAGCCACAGCGCGCTCGCCAGGGGACTCTTGCGCGTGATGCACAGCAGCGCACTCGCCACGGCGACCCCGGCGAACGTCCAGAAGAGTGCGACCGTCGGCGCCACCGGCTATTCCCCCTTGGGATCCGAGGGATCCCACAGCGTGGACACCGGATGGGTCTGCGCGCACAACCGCTCGAGATCGTATACGAAGCGATCGCGCGAGTACTCGGAATTCTCGTAGTGCACGCCCACGTGGATCGCTTCCTCGGGGCAGACCTCCTGGCAGTAGCCGCAGAACACGCAACGGAACTCATCGATCTCGTAGATGAGCGGGTAGCGGTTGCCCTGCTCGTCCTCCCCAGGCACGAGCTTGATGCAGTTGGCGGGGCAGATCTGCGGGCAGAGCCCGCACGCGACGCACTTGGCCCGTCCCTGCTCGTCGGTGAGCATGCGGTGCGTCCCGCGCCAGCGGGGGGAAATCGTCCAGTCCTTGCTGCTCTTCTCCTCAGGGTACTGCATCGTCACCTTGGGCCGGAACAGATGGCTCAGGGTCAGCGCCATTCCCCGCAGCGTGGCCCGCACGTAGGAGGTCTCGGCCGTAGGTCGCTTGAGGATCTTCACGCCGATCGCCATCAGGCGCTCCCTTTCTCTTCCGCCACGGAGCCCGCGAAGAGATGGCCGCGATCGAGGACGAAGAACAGGGGGACGGCGAGCACCACGTTCAAGCCGAACAGGGCGAGTGCGAAACGCGCGTCGTAAGTCCAACCCAACACCTCGTGCAGGGCCCAGATCGCCGTGGCGAGCAGCGCGAGGTATCCGAGCGCGAGGGGCAGCATGATCTTCCACCCGAGCGCCATCAGCTGATCGTAGCGGAAGCGCGGCAGCGTCCAGCGCACCCAGATATAGAGGAACAGGAAGAACCAGACCTTGAGGGTGAACACGCCCACGGTGGCGAACGTCTTCCACACCGTCCACGGCGGCGCGTCGTCCCAGTGCGTGAAGGGAATGTCCCAGCCACCGAAAAACAGCGTGGCCATGAGCGCGGACGCCGTCACCATGTTCGCGTACTCGGCGATGTAGAACATCGAGAACTTCATCGCGCTGTACTCGGTGTGGTACCCGGCGATCAGTTCGCCCTCGGCCTCCGGGAGATCGAACGGGAGGCGATTGGTCTCCGCGAACGCCGCGACCGTGAAAATGAAGTACGCGAGCCCGAGGGGGAACACGTTCCACGTCAGCAGCGACTGCTGCTGGCGGGCGACGATGTCGGTGAGCGTCACGTTGCCGGCGAGGAGCAGCACGGCTACGGTGCTCATCCCGAGGGCGATCTCGTACGAGATCATCTGCGCCGACGAGCGCAGGCCGCCGAGCAGCGAGTACTTGTTGTTGGACGACCACCCCGCGAGCACGATGCCGTACACGCCGAGCGAGCTGATCGCGAGGATGTAGAGGAAGCCGACGGGCAGGTCGGCGATCACGAGCGGCACCGGGCCCCAGGGCGTGGGGAGCGGGGTGCCGAACGGTACGACGGCGATCAGCAGGAGCGCCGGGACGAAGGAAATCGCAGGCGCGAGCAGGAACAGCACCCGGTCGGCCTGGGCCGGAAGGGTCTCTTCCTTCAGCAGGTTCTTGAGGCCGTCGGCGGCCGGCTGGAGCAGACCCTCGGGCCCCACGCGGTTGGGCCCGAGCCGGTCTTGCATCCAGGCGCAGATGCGCCGCTCGGCGAGCGTGAGCAGCGCCACGCCGACCATGACCACCGTGAACACGACGAGGATCTTCGCGATCGACGTCACGAGGAAGAACGTCACGTGGACCGGCCACCGAGCCCGAGGCTCGCGTACGTGAGGCCCGCGAAGGCCGGCACCGCGGCCGCCAGGCGCTCGAACGCCTGGCTCGCGTCCGCCGGGGCCGGGCCGCGCCCCAACTGGGCCCCGAGCTCCCCCAACACCCACCAGGCGGGCTGGGCCATTCCCGGCGCCGGCTTCGCCTGGAGGTAGCGCTGCACGCGCCCGTCCCGGTTTACGAACGTCCCGTCCTCCTCCGCCACGTTCGCAACCGGCAGCACGACGTCCGCGCTGCGGACCGCAGCTTCCCCTCCCCCATTGCCGTCTTCGGGGAGCACCGTCCCGAGATAGATCAGCGAGCCGGCGGGACGCACCGCGACCTCAGGGTCGTCGAGCACCAGCACGACGGCTGCCCGTTCGGCGGCGGCGAGCGCGGCGGCATAGTCCCGGCCGTAGCCCAACAGCTCGGCCCCGCGGGCGTTGGGAGCGCGCTCGGCGCGCAGGGCGAGGTTCGCGACGCCGGCGAGCGGGGCCTCGTCGCCCATGACCACCTGGAACGCGCCGCTCCACTCGAGGCCCTTGAGCAGCTCACGGGCGAGGAACAGCGCTTCGGTGGACGCGCGCGGGGACACGAGGGCCACGGCCGCACCGCCCGCGCCGCGCAGCAGGGCCCCCGCTCGCTCCAGTGCCTCGTCCCAGTCCACGGCGCGCAGCGCGCCGTCCGGCTGCCGCACGAGCGGGGCTTCGATCCGGTCGCCGCGGTTCATCCAGCGGTAATTCATGCGTCCATGGTCGCACATGAAATACTGGTTCACCGCCAGGTTGGGCCGGGGACGGAGCCGCACCACCACGTCGTCCCGCGCGTCGATCGTGACGTTGCACCCCTGCGAGCAGCCGGTGCAGACCGACGCCGTCTTGTCCAGCTCCCAGGCGCGGGCCTTGTGGAGGAAGTCCTTCGACAACAGCGACCCGACCGGACACAGGTCGACGACGTTCCCGGCCCACGGGTGATCGAGCCGTCCTTCCGGGTCGATGCCGATGTAGGCCCGGTCGCCCCGCTCCGAGACGTTCAGCACCGACTCCTTCGCCACGTCCTCCATGAAGCGGACGCAGCGGGTACACAGGATGCAGCGGTTCGGCACGTACAGGACGTCGGGCCCGAAGTCCTCCACGGGATTGAAGCGCTTGGCATAGTCCGGGCTGAAGCGCGTCGCGGGACGCCCTTCCTGGAACGTGAAATCCTGGAGCTCGCACTCACCGGCCTGGTCGCAGATGGGACAGTCGAGCGGGTGATTGATCAGCAGCAGCTCGAGCACGCCCATCCGCGCGTCCTTCGCCGGCCGGGACTGCGTGTGCACCACCATGCCATCCGCCACGGGCGTCGCGCACGCGATCTGCAGCTTCGGGGCCTTCTCGATTTCGACGA
>WNGO01002663.1_pt1 | contig 11379 bp, 9 predicted proteins | sample 5400511 | NCBI WGS metagenome assembly WNGO01 (sample SAMN13153380, study PRJNA577476) | soil metagenome | isolation source: 20 cm soil or saprolite under Garry oak tree replicate 2 | place: USA:California | collected 2016-06-15
CGGATTCCTAACAGGGACGAAGCTGCGCTTCGTCCCGCCGCGCATGGTGGCGAGCCGTCCGCGGCGTCAAGGGTCTTCGATGAACGCCCGCTTTCGCGGGCGCCCTTGACCCCGCTCCCGGCTCGCAGGCGCGGAGGTGGCTAAAAAAAACTCTTGACAGCGCCGACGACGTTATACATGGGACTTAGCCAACGGTGAAGTATTTTCGTAAACTATCATCATGACGTTCACTAAACGACTTCGCGAGGGAGTACGTCGCGGAGAAATCACTTGCAGTGTGCGAATCTGGACGCGTCCCCACGTCAGAGTAGGTGCGCGGTACCGTATGGAGGAAGGCGAGATTCAGGTCGATTCGATTCAACCGATAGGGTTTCCAGATATCACTCCTGAACTGACGCGCGAGTCTGGATTCCTTGGCGTTTTGGACCTGCTCAAAGTCGCGAAACACGGTCGAGGTGAGAATATTTATTTAATCCGGTTCCACTACGTGCGACCGCCCGCCCAGCGAATAGGTCAGAGTAAGTCAAAAGCACATGTCCGATAATCCGACTTGACCGGAAGTGATTTCGCAAAATGGGGGTAATTAGGCCGACACTTCTATACCTCAAGTATGTTTCCTAAGGACAGACTCTCTGGCAGGATCAAAACAACACCGTCCTCATTCCAAACTCAGCCAGGAGACTAAGTCCCCATGAAAAGAACCATATTAGCCGGCGTGCTGCTGGGGCCCGTTTCCGTGCTCCTATCGAGCGGAATATCTTCTGAACCGCGGCAGCTCAATGCTCAGGGCGCTGCGCCCGCGCCTTCCGGCGCGACCGCGGCTTGGACGCTTAAGCTGAAGGGAGACATCCTCTGGCAGCAGGCCACGCCGATGGGCGCTCTCCTCGTCTCGACGGACGCCGCGCTCTCGGCTGTCGATATCGAGCGTGGCCAGGTCACGTGGGAGAAGCCCGAACTTGGCGGGCTGCTGGCCGACAGCGTCCACGTGGTCGAGGGCTCTCTCCTCATGGAAGCGACGCGCCCGGGCCTGCTGCTGATTTTTGACCCAGTGACTGGCACTGTCGTCTTCGATTCCCGGCACCTGAACCTGGCGCAAATTGTTACCCGCCGCGTTCTGCCGCAGAGCGGCACGCTTCTCGTCCATGGAAACCGTGCGGCCGGGCCTTCGGTCGTTGCGCTCTACGACCTTGTGACGGGTGAACAGCGTTGGGCGAACGAAGCGCTGTTCGAGCAGGCCGAGCCCAAGAAGAGGGGGTTCGGTGCCCTGATGCAGGGCTTACAGCGCACGGCTTCCGAGGGCACCGCGCTGGAAGTGCTGCAGGCAGGGCCGGACATGATCGTCGTCCACACGCTGATGGGTTTGCGGGCGCTGGACGCGCGGACAGGCGCAGTGCGATGGTCCGCAGCACCGACCACCACCCGCTGGGCCCAACCTCCGCGACACGTGCGGCTCTACCCCTCACTCAACAAAGCTGACCGCATTTACGTGAGCTTCGACGACCACCTCATGGCCTACAGCCTCGCTGACGGTCAGCCGCTGTGGGCCAAGCCCGCGAGCGTGGAGGGAAACATCCGCGATATCGTGCAACATCCTGCTGGGATCATCATGCTCCCTGAAGCGCCGCCGGAAGGTGAGCCAACCCGTAGCCGCCGCGTCATCAACGGAGTTGTCCAAACAGCCCTCAACGTGGCTCGCTACGAAGATGGGACGATGGTCGCCGCGAAGCCACTCCATATGCACGGCAATGTGATTGACGCGATGGTTGCCGGCGACGCCGTGGTTCTGGCCGTGGACGCCGAATCCCGCACCTTCGTGAACGTGCTGGATGTGGCCACGGCGACGCTGCGTCTGAAGAAGGACGTGAAGATCAAGGGCCAGCTGGCCTACGCCGAGCTTGCGCCAGCGGGCCTCCTCTACGTATCACGTCCCGACGCCACGATAAACGCCGAGGTCAACATCATCGATCTTGCGACCGGTGAGCAAAAGTTCAAGGACGCGATTGAGAGCGGCAAACCGTTGAGCCAGACCGACTACAAGGCCGCGCGGTACTGCCTGCACCATGCGGTCGAGGGGCGGACTCTCTACGTCTTCGCGAACCGAGACCACCGGCTGTATGCAGTCGATCGCGAAGCCGGTAGCCTTCACGCCCTCGGCGCCGAGATCAAGCTACAGGGCGGCGAAGATCCGACGGATATGGAGATCCGGCCCGGAGGTATTGTCCTCATCGCGCCACAGAACCTCGTGCTCGTGGCGCGGGATGGGCAAGTGAAGCAGCAGGTTTATTTCCCTGCGCCGCAGCTTCCGGGGCTGGTGCGCGCGCTTTATGCGGTGAACGCCGTGCGCGCCGGCCTGTACGGCGCCGCAGCCTCGGCGTATGGGGACGCCTTCACCCAAGCATCGCAGAAATCCACGGATCCCAACGCACGATACGTCACGGCGCAACTGGCGACGGCGTACTCGCAGTCTGGCGCACAGCTCACGGGCTACTCGCGCCAGTCGGCGGCGCTGGCGACGAAACGCTTCAAGGCTTCCCTCACCGTCCCAGGATCGGTTTTCATGTTGACTCGCGCTCCCGATGGGAACGGGAATGTACTGCTTGAGATCGACAAGGACAGCGGCCAGCCGCGCGCGCGCGTGGATCTAGGCAAGGAGCGTGAGCCCGTGTACGCAGTCGACGACGTCGCCGGCATGCTCTTCCTGCGGACCGCGCCGGGCACGCTCGTCGGCTACCGGCTCTGATCGTGGCTCTGTTCGGTAGGGTCTGCTTCGCTCTTCTAGGTCTGATAAACGGAAACCGGCCAAGTCCGGCCTAGCAGTTGATTTGTCCGGTTACGCTAATCAGACATCTGGCATTGATTCAATGCTCGCTCCGGCGCTCGCCCACTCGGTGCTTAGGGCAAACGGTATAGCGTCAGCTTCAGCGGAGAGCCGACGACAAACAGCGAGCCATCAGGAGAGAACGCTGTCCATGACTGCGCCTCGGGGAGCCGCGGAGGAGCCACTTCTGCGATGCTGTCCCCCCCGGCGACAGAATAGATGACAAAGCGTTCTCGCTTAATTGAATGATCGCTGGAATAGGTTGCAACCTGTAGCGCAAATCGTTTCCCATTCTGCGAAACGCCCGCGAACGAAACCGGGTCATCCAGTGCAATCTCCTTGAGGATGTTGCCCTGAGTGTCCAGGATGCGTGCAATCTTGCAAGCCGACGCGAGTACGCGGTCATCGCTCAGAAACACGGGTCTGCCGCCGCAATCTCCGTGAAAGATCAGGTGTTGACCCTTCTCGTCGGTCAGCGTCATAAAACTCTTCGCTTCGGGATAGTCCTTAATCCACCACGGACTGTCGCTCACAACTGCCTTCGAACTCACGCTCGTAATAACTATCAGCTGTTCGGTCAGCGTCTTTGCACTTAGCGTGTGCGAATCTATCAACTCAAATCCTGGACTCGTAGCGTTTCCAAGAGTCGAACCATCAGGCGAGATGTTCTCAACGTTTCCAGACTTGTGTCCTCGATCGTGATAGTCGAAACTTCCCGCGTCTTTCAGATCCGGCGTAAGCCGCGTCACACTGCGCCCTGACACGATGGCATGCGCATCATTTGTGGCGAACACTTGCAGCGAGGCAAACGCTAGGATTTCACGGCTGTCCTTCACCTTTCCGGTCTGCGCATCCAGGGACAATACTTGGTAACGGTGGCCGGAATCTGAGCGCCCTCAACCTTCCTCATTCCTATCTTCGACGCCAAGACGATCCGGTCGCCCGCGAAGGCAATGGAACGAGTCGCTGAGAAAATCGAACCTGTTTGTGAATCGACTCGCGGCCCCGAGAATGTCGCGCCTTTAGCACCGAAAGCAACACCCATTACTGGCGCGCCCTTCGTCCGTGGGCCTACGGACCACATAGATGTAGGTGATGGCAATTTCTGAGCGAAACCGATAACGGCTGGTCCCAGCAGAAACACAGTTACGATCCCAAAATGTCTTAGAGACCGCAGGCGCGGTTTGACCATCATTCTATACTCTACCGTACGGTTGGCCTGGTTCGTGAATCAATCCGATTAGCGCTAACCGGACAACTGCCGATCACCAATTCCACAAGTACGGTAATGCGTTTCGGAACAGACTGTGCACGAACTGTGCACGAATCCAACGTTTTCATTCCATTCGGGTTACTTTTGAGCGAAAAGCAGATTCCCCGATTCGTTGGAAACGTTAGTAGTTAGAAGTAATGGATGGAGTTGTCGGAGTCGAGTGTCGTGCGCCCAAGGCAGGCGTACTATCTCTTGGAAGTCCTTCCTTTTCAATCTCGTTTTTGAAAACAAACGAGTTAGAAAAATATTTGGTAGTGGCACGATGTACGGAAATGTGGCTGCGCATGCCCAGAGTCCCCCGAATTTTCCCATAGCGAAATAACAGCGAAAGTGTCGTTTCCCGCCTATTGATAAAAACCCACTCTTCGGTTGAAAGCCGAAAGCGAGTGGAGTTACTCGGCTCAAATGTAAATTGTTTGCTGTGGCGCTGTCTCAGCAATGTCACGCAGATGAGAGTTGATCGCACCGAGATGTAATCCGTGAGAGCCATTCGGGTGGGCGGCGGTTTGGAAAACCGTCGCCGAGGGCTATAGCGCAGCCGGCAGGATCCGCGATGACATTTGGAGATCTGCCGATTTAATACAATTCGCTTAACATGCGAGGTCCCGAGACCGGGTACAGTCGAAGGGGCGTGCCTTTCGAGATGCGGAAAGGGCCAAGAGTTGCTGCGTGTCGACGTTCACGTCGGACGCCAAGGAGTTGATGATGCCGAAAGCCGAGTACGAGGTCTTTGAAGCTCTCCATCCTTTCTTCGAAGTCGTCATGGGGGGCTTACACGGACTCGTTGATGGTGACCATTCTTTCGACGCGATTGGCGAAGACGCATTCTTCGAGTTCCGATATCACTTTCCCGGTTGGCCTCTGACGATTCGAGGACGAGCCAATCTGATGGCTAGCTTCTCGGGATACGGCAAGACGATCAAGCTTCACTCCGGCGAGCACTTGTTGTGCATCGCTCTCAGGATAGTCGCGTCGTGATCCTCGAATACGAAGTGCACGGCAAAATTCTTTCGGGCGGAGCGCCCTATGACAACAGGCTCATCTCGGTCATCACGATTGAGAACAGAAAAATCGTTCTTTGGAGAGACTACATGGACTCTTTAGCTGCCTGGAGGGCGCTGAATAGCTCCTCTTAATGAATATTGAGTGCAAGCTAGCGATGTCCGGTGGTTTTACCGGGACAATATCGCAAGCGCTGCCTCCGGAGGTTTTGTTCCCAATCCTTTACTTCAACGGTCCATGTCAATGCCTCCGGGTTGGCAGATTGCTCCCGATAACGCGCATCTCGTCAGTGCTTGATTTCCTGACGAGATGCCCTAAGACTTCACGGGACTAATCCCGCCGTGGAAGCCGGATAGCTTCCGATTAACCATCCAGCAGTTATCACTTGGTGGCTCGAATGGAAATGCCGATGGTGGCTACTTCTAGGGATAGCGTGTTACACATCCGGTGAGGGCAGAAGGTGGCGGGCGAGGTTTCTAAGGTTATAATCACGGCCACTTATGCCTCTCGCTCCAGGCACACAGCTTGGCCCCTATGAGATCATGGTGCCGCTCGGCGCGGGCGGGATGGGGGAAGTCTATCGCGGTCGCGATACGCGGCTCGGCCGAGACGTGGCCATCAAAGTTTGCAATGAACGTTTCAGCGAACGCTTCGACCGCGAGGCTCACGCAATCGCAGCTCTGAACCATTCCAATATTTGCCATTTGTATGACGTTGGGCTGAACTACCTTGTGATGGAGTACCTCGAGGGCGTGCCGCTGAAAGGGCCTCTACCGCTCAAGAAAGTGCTGGAATACGCGGAGCAAATCCTCGATGCGCTAGACGCCGCGCACGGCAAAGGAATTGTCCATCGCGACCTCAAGCCCGGCAATATTCTTGTGACCAAACAAGGAATTAAGCTCCTCGATTTTGGCCTAGCCAAGGAGTCCGGTCCTTCGAAGGATGCAGACGTCACTCAATCCATTACCCAGCAAGGTCAGATTGTCGGAACACTAAATTATATGTCGCCGGAGCAGTTGCAGGGCAAAGAAGCCGATGCGCGAGGTGACATCTTCTCTTTCGGCGTTGTGCTCTATGAGATGCTGACTGGAAAGCTCGCGTTCGGGGGATCGAGCGCAGCCAGCGTGATCGCTGCGATTCTGGAACGAGAAGCGCCGTCGATTGCTGGAGTTGCTCCGGCGGCGCTCGACCGTGTCTTGCGGCGCTGCCTCGCCAAAGATTCCGAGCAGCGTTGGCAATCCGCGCGCGATTTGAAATCGGCGCTGGAATTGGCGGTTGAGCCGCAGGTTACCGCGCGACCAAAAAGCACTACACCTTTGCCGTGGATTGTCGCCGCATCTGCGGCAATCGTCGCGGTTGTAGCGCTCTTGTTACTTTGGCGTGAACCCCAGATTCAAGAACGACCACTTCAATTCAAGATCGACCCGCCGCCGGGAACCGAGTTTCTCCTTGGCGCTGGCGGCGGCAACGCAATCTCGCCCGACGGACGCACGCTAGCTTTCGTGGCCGCCTCCGCGGGCAACCCGAAGCTATGGGTCCGGCCACTCGACTCGACCGTCGCGCGCGAGTTACCCGGCACGGAGGGAGCACAGTTCCCATTCTGGTCACCGGACTGCCGGTCGGTCGGTTTTTTTGCGAATGGCAAGCTCCAGCGAATCGATCTTGCAGGCAGTCCTCCTGTGACCCTCGCCGACGCTCCTAACGGCCGTGGGGCAGCGTGGAACTCGCAGGGAATCATTGTGTTTACCCCCTCGGCCGCTAGTAGTCTTCTGCAGGTGGCTGCCACTGGAGGCTCGGTGGCAGCTTTGACCACTCTGGATCCGGCTCGGGGTGAAAACACGCACCGCTGGCCCCTGTTTTTGCCAGATGGCCGGCGTCTTCTCTATCTTGTCCGCGGCGACAGGCCCCATATCAGTGGGATCTACCTCAGTTCTCTCGAACGGCCGCAGGAGAAAACCCAGGTACTTGAGACTTCGACGGCCGCTGCTTACTCACCCTCACACGGAAAGCACCCGGCGTACCTTTATTGGGTCCGCCAGCAAACACTACTGGCGCAGCCTTTCGATACCGAGCACGCACAATTTTCCGGTGATGCTGTGTCGGTGCCAGGCGCACACATAGTCGCTTTGGCGCCGGGATACGGTCGCTCTAGTACCTCGGTTTCAAGCGATGGCACAATTGTTCTTGGTACAGGGAGCGATCGGTATCAATTAAGTTGGTTGGACCGCGAAGGCAAATTGCTCAGCGCGGTAGGCGAGCCCGACCGTTATGCGGCTCTGCGTATCTCACCGGACGGGAAGCGGATTGTCGTCGTGCTTGCGGATTCTTCCGCAAACCCGGATACCTGGGTTCTGGAATTGGCACGCGGAATTCCAAGCCGCCTTACTTTTAGCGGGTCGTTCGGAACTGGGGTGTGGTCACCTGACGGCCAGCGGATTGCCTACCACCTTCTCAATAACACAAAGCTTCTGGAGAAGAGCGCGAGTGGTGCTGGCCACGAAGAGACGGTGCTGCAATCGCAATATACAGTCTATTTGAACGACTGGTCTCCCGATGGCCGTTTTCTGGTGTACACACAGCTAAGTCCGGAGGGGCGGTCTGAGTTGTGGTTGCTGCCACAGGGCGGCGATCACAAACCTGCGCCATTCTTGAAGAGTGCGTTTAACGAATTCCAAGGGCAAGTTTCGCCCGACAGTAAATGGATCGCTTACACCTCGGATGAATCAGGCCGCAACGAAATTTATGTTCAAAGCTTTCCGGCGACCGGCGCCAAATGGCTAGTTTCAAACGGCGGCGGCAATTTCGCGCGCTGGCGAAAAGATGGGAAAGAGCTGTTCTACCGTGCGCTCGACGGAAAATTGATGGTCGCCTCGATTCGAAATGTTGCGCGCGGCCTGGAATTCGGGACGCCAGCGGCCCTTTTCCGAGTCTCGGAGCCACAGGGACAGTTCTCCTATGCTTACGATGTGGCGCCTGATGGGCAGAGGATTCTCGCGCTCGTGCCCGCTCAAGTCGCTGGAGATAACGCGTCGTTAACCGTGGTAATCAACTGGGACGCGAAACCAAAGCCTTGACGCATACAGCGCTTGCGCACAGAGTATGCGAACCTGCGGTGGCCGTGGCGGGAAACAGTTCTTCCACGTCGTTCACTTTCCACCGATTATTGAAGCATGAAGTTCCATGAATGTCTGCCGGCGATTCTGGGAGGATGACGGCAACCCGGAATCAGCTCGCCCGTTGGGTTAGTACCGACAAACGCAAATTGAGAGACGCTGTTACGTGCGGGCTGGGGCCCAGTGCGCGATCACAGGATTTGCATTTTCGAACATTGATGGGACCAGAATGCACAAAGTCCCCTGAATTTTCCCCATACTTGCCAGATGGCGTGCGCTTAACTTGCTTCCGTTCAATGGTTTCTGAATAGCACTCCTGCCTCCCCGTGTTTTTGAATAATTGGTTATGTGGCGAACTGTTGGAAACTAAACGACTTGCCAATCCAGACCTCCTGCCTGCCGGAATTCCACAGGACGGTTTTCAGTGAGGGGAGCTTTCGATAAGTTAAAGAAACTACGCAAGATGTTTTGGTCGGGGCGCCGAGATTTGAACTCGGGACCTCCTGCGCCCAAGGCAGGCGGACTACTCAAAACAACCCACCTGTTTTCAGTGTTACTGCTGAAACAAAACAACCTAGTGGCGATGGCAGCATGTGTCTGGCTGTGTGCGAATGTCCCCAAATGTCTGCAGGGTGGGCACAAAAGTTGGCACATTCGAGGAGGTGCCTGGCCCAGATTCGCATGTCGGAACAAGCTCGAATGGTTGCGGGGGCTTGCAACTGCTGTGCCGCCTACCTTGCTTGCTAAGGAACAATGGTTAGTATTCTTAGGATGTTGGGTTCGATCCCCACCGCCCGTACCATCCTATCAGACTGAAACAGAATCCACTTACTCGGGTCCGTTTTCTCGAGTACCTCTGGTGTACCCTTCATATCAGCCTGGACACAGCACGTTCGCCTCAAGCGGCCTCAGCCAATCTGGATTTGTCCGGTTCGCTGACTTCCCAGATCGGGCCCGTGAAGTGGAGTTCATACATAACTAGCGGAGAGAATTAACGCCCTGACTCTATTGGCCAACCCCCTGAGTTGCGGCTTCGGGTCGCAATGGACAATCCCGCTCGCTGATCGGTGCAACCGGGCCCTATTGCTGAAGAGCGTTCCGAGTGAGGTAAAGTGGTGACATTGTGATCATCAACCTCGCGCGGCGTGCACATGACCATAACTGGGAATTAGACCCGATTACGCGGTCTCTGCTCGATACGGATTTTTACAAACTGCTGATGCTACAGTTCATCTGGAAGCAGTTCCCGAAGACACGCGCTTCTTTTTCGTTCATCAATCGTTCCGTCGAGGTACACCTTGGCGATTTGATCGATGCCGATGAGCTTCGGGAACAGTTGGAGCAAACAAAAAAGCTGCGATTTCATAAGTCCGAACTGATCTGGCTCGCAGGCAATACCTTCTATGGACGCCGCGGTATCTTTGAACCAGCTTTCCTGGAGTGGCTCGAACGCGACTTCCGGCTCTCTGACTATGAGTTGTCCATTCAAGACGGGCAGTTCTCCCTCTCCTTTCGCGGGCTATGGACAGAGACGACAATGTGGGAGATTTATGCGCTTTCGGCTATCGGCGAACTGAAAACACGCACCAGCCTCAAACGTCTCAGTGAATTCGAGCTCGATATTCTCTATGCCCGGGCCAAAACTAAGCTCTGGGAAAAAATGGAGCGGTTACGCGGCATCCCGGGATTGAAAGTCAGCGACTTTGGAACGCGACGGCGGCACAGCTTCTTGTGGCAGGAGTACGTCGTAAAAGCCATGAGCGACGTGCTCGGCAGCAGCTTTACCGGAACCTCGAATACATACCTCGCGTATCAACACGACTTGGAAGCGATCGGTACAAATGCGCATGAGTTGCCCATGGCATTGGCGGCGATGGCCAAGGACGACGAAGAACTGAAGACAGCGCAATACCGCTTGCTGGCGCTCTGGCAGCAGACCTATCAAGGCGAGTTACTCATCCTGCTTCCAGACACCTTTGGCACGACGCAGTTTCTCCGCAATGCTCCGGATTGGGTGGCGGACTGGACGGGGCAGCGTGCAGACAGTAAAGATCCTTTCCTTGCGGGCGACGAATACATCGCTTGGCTTGAACAGAGAAAGTGCGATCCGCGGCAAAAACTATTCATTGCTTCCGACTCCCTCGATGTGGACACGATTCTGGGATTGCATGCCCATTTTTCCGGGACGATTCGCAACGGCGCTTCTCCTGCCGATTTTAGACAAGCGAGCGACTTTCTCGATGAGGGAAAATGGATTCCCGAACGGCGCATCCGCTTCAGCGCAGGTTGGGGCACGTTGCTGACCAATGATTTTCGCAACTGCAATCCCCAGGGCGGTGGCGATTTCGATCCTGTAAATCTGGTGTGCAAGCTCAACGATGCCAACGACAAGTCAGCAATAAAACTTTCCGACAACTTTGAAAAAGCGCTGGGCCCCCGCGATGAGATTCATCGCTATCAGCGGGTGTTTGGCCTCGCCGGGGTCGCACATGCACCGATTGTCACGTAGGGGCAAAAGGGGCTTCCGAAATGGCCTTCGAGGAGATCGGAATAAGAAGCACTCAGCAGCATCTCATTTCTCCGAACGGGACTTCAGGATCGTTCGGCCAAGTTCTCCATTTACGCGAGCACGTGTCGCGCGCAGCCATATGCAGCTCCGGCGATTGGCTTGATTTGCCCTGACGTTAGCGTGGCCTGGGTGGCAAGGGATCGTGAATACTTTTTGGTGGAGGCGGCAAAGCTGGAGGCGGCCCCCCCGGACCCGGGCGGAAACTGTGGAGTTTCGGTTGCTCCCGGGAAGATATTTGGGGACTGGCCAAAAAGAATTTCGAGGCGCTGTGCGATCTCACGACCGTATGGCGTACCCTCCTGGTCCGCCCGCGACATGTTTCCGTGCAGAGAGCGCGCCACATGTGTCCTCGCCACGAGAGGCAAGAAATGGCGTGGCTTGTTAGGAGGTCAGCGCAAGCAAATCTGATCGGGTGCGGGTGCGCGGCACAAAGGGGCGCGCGGTGATCTGGCCCTGAAACGCCGACGCCCATTTCCCAGGGATGCTGCTGCCGCATGATGGACAACACCCGTTCGGCGTCAGGTGGTAGCCGAGAATCAGATAGCCAAAGCGCTCGATCAGCAGAGTTTTGCAATTGGGGCAGCGCGTGTTTTCCAGATCGCCC
>WNGO01002664.1_pt1 | contig 11379 bp, 11 predicted proteins | sample 5400511 | NCBI WGS metagenome assembly WNGO01 (sample SAMN13153380, study PRJNA577476) | soil metagenome | isolation source: 20 cm soil or saprolite under Garry oak tree replicate 2 | place: USA:California | collected 2016-06-15
CGTGCAGTCCGATGACGGCGGGATAAGGGCCTGCGCCATCGGGCTTGGCCAGATCGCCCTGAATGCGGTCGCCCCGAATGAGCCCGCCCGAAATAAGCTGTTGAGAGGCGCCTTCAAACTCTACGCGCTCCAGAGGTGTGGCCCATGCATCAGCCATCGGCGCACATACGACGCACCAGAGCATCAGCACTACCGCGACTTGGAAAGTGACTGTTCTAGGCAATGGCGTCTCGCTCGGATCTTCGCCCGAAGTCGTCGTGCGGGTGCGAAGCCTTCCAGTCTCCACGTCCGCGGCGCTTCAGCCATGATGTTGCTCAAGTTTCCATTCCAATACAACATGCTCGTGCCTCAGCCTGGACAGCCCTTCGGTCGAGCCGCTCCATTGTGGTGCTTCTAATGCCTTTTTCCAGCCTGAACACGACTGTCAGCTCGTGGCACGAAACGCACATGCCGAAGTATCTTGGCGATGTCCGTTGTTGGGTGAACAGCGGAAAACATTTGCTCTCATTGAGCTTTCCGGTTTTAACCCATAGCCGTCTTGCGCCACGCAGGGCATTTGCGACGCAGTATTTCCACCTGCAGTGCGGCCACAATCGAGACGTGATACTCTGCGTCCCGTCGTCCTCAAGCTGCGAGAGGATCGAATGAAGCGGCGGGAGTTCATTGCGGCCAGTGCGGCGCTGCTCGTTTCGGCACGGCGTTCGCGGGCGCAGGGGACACGTCGTCGGATTGGCTTTCTCGTCTTGGGTGAGCGGTCGCCGACCTTGGACAACGCGTTCTTTGACGGCCTGCGAAACCATGGCTGGATCGATGGACGAAACCTTATCATCGAATATCGTCTTGCCCCCTCTCAGGATCGCCTGCCTGCTTTCGCCGCCGAGCTGGTAGCTCTCAGCCCCGATCTGCTCATCGCCAGCAGTCCACAAACAGCCGTAGCCCTGAAATCGGCAACCGCCAGCATTCCGATTGTATTCGTAGCTGTGTTCGATCCCGTGGCGCTCAGCCTCGTCCAAAGTCTCTCGCGTCCGGGCGGCAACATGACGGGTCTTGCGACCTACGCGCCGGGAGATTTCATCGCAAAACGAATAGAAATCCTCCAAGAACTGATCCCAGGCGCCTCGAAAATTGCGATCTTAGTCAATCCGGGCAACCCGATGCAAATGCTGGTATTAGCTAATGAGATGCTTGGCACAGCTCAGAAGCTCGGCGTATCTCTCCCGATAGTTGAGGCGACCACGGCGGAGGAATTAGACATCGCCTTTGCCTCGGCCGCAACCCAGCACGCCGGTGCAATAATTGTTTTTGGCGATCCTTTTCACTTTCGCTACGCCACGCAAATTGCGGCGCTCGCGGCGAAGCATCGACTGCCTGCGATTTATCTATTCCGACTATTCGCAACCAATGGCGGACTGATTTCATATGGCCCCGATTTACCCGATTTGTTTTTTCGTGCAGGCGGCTACGTCGATAAAATTCTCAAAGGCACCAAGCCTTCCGATCTGCCGGTTGAGCAGCCGACCAAATTTGAACTGGTTATCAATCTAAAGACGGCCAAGGAACTCGGCCTTACCGTGCCGCCCTCCTTGCTCGTCCGCGCAGACGAGGCGATCGAATAGTTTTGCTGCGGTGCATGAGTCCGTTTGTGGCACGTTTGAGACATCCGGCGATGTCCGCAGTAGTGCAACGCGTCGGCATCGGGCCGCGCCGCCCAGTGCGTCATCAATCCATATTTTGCGAGCGCGCAAACATCGGTGGGACCACGTTATCGGCGGTATCGCCCGGTCTACTAGATGTCTTGCGTCTAGCGGTTCCTCGAATGTCTGTTGTTGGAATGAAAAGCGGAAAATATTTGCTCGTAGCGAGTATTTCGCCTTTTGACCCAGATGCGACCTTCCGGCGAAGAGGAAACAACCTAGGTTAGAATTCGTCTAACCATCCCGAGGTACTCATTATTGCCAGTTGCCCAGTCAGTGGGGAAGCCAGTCTAATCTTTGCTACCTGACATTGCAGTGGCTTCGTATCGCTGCAGCACGTTCTCGTGGCGACGGGGGTCATTTGTGACACCAACCGGGGTACCGAGTTCAAAGCTGGCTCGCGTGATCTGCTCCGAGGGAGCCTCGTCCATCCGCGACGGCACAGAGTCCGAAGCCCAATGCACGCTGGGCCAAGTCATCGCTCGGACTGCCAGCCGGTTCCCACACCAGCCCGCGATCGTCTCCACCACGTTTGCGCCTCTGACGTACCACGATCTTCAGCGCCAGTTGGACAACATCCGCCGGCAGCTGCGTTTAGCTGGGCTCGCTTGCAACGCCCGGATCGGGGTGCTCATGCCGAACGGCCCGGAGGCGGTTCTCACCATCGCGGCGGTAGCCTGCTGCAGCATCGCGGTTCCTCTTGATCCGCGGCTGTCACCGGCGGAGATCGATCAGCGTCACGACATGCTGCGCCTGAACGCACTTCTCCTGCCGCAAGGCAGTGCCTCTGAAGCTCGCCTTGAGCGGAGAGGGCTTGCCATCATCGAAGCCGCCCCGGCCGGACACGGTCAGCTTGGACTCGATATCGCAGTGCAGGTCTCCGACTCCCCTGCGATCGACGCTGAGCCTGATCCGGGCTCGCCCGCCTTCATCCTGCAGACGTCGGGCACGACCGCGCAGCCAAAGCTCATTCCGTTCAGTCATAGCAATATGCTGGCGGCGGCGGCACGGCTTCAGGCCTGGTTCGGCCTCACGCTCTCGGACCGTTGCCTGAGCGTCTCGTCCCCTTACTATTCCCATGGGCTCAAAGTTACGGTCTTCACACCGCTGCTGACGGGCGGCAGCATTGCCGTTCCGGCGAACAGTGCCATAGCGCTGGATGAGTGGCTCGATGTCCTGCGGCCGACCTGGTACTCGGCGAGTCCCACACTTCATACTGCCGTGTTGGACAAGGCAAAAAGCCTTGAGGATGCGCAGGCGGCGCACACTCTGCGGTTCGTTCTATCGGGCGGCGCGCCGCTCCCGAAGGAGGTGCAGGACGGCCTGCAGCGCATTTTGGGCGTGCCGGTGCTGGAGCATTACGGCTCCAGCGAAGCCGCGCAAATCGCCACCAACCTGCCACCGCCCGGCCCGAACAGGCCAGGGACTTGCGGACAACCTTGGCCTGATACCGTGGCCATTGTTGGTGAGGATGGACATCCCTTATCAGCTGGCGAGCGGGGCGAGGTCTGGGTTCGTGGCCCCACCGTGGTGTCTGGCTATCTCGATGCGCCGGAACTGAATCAAGCTGCTTTCAAAGAGGGTTGGTTTCGCACGGGCGATATCGGTAGCCTCGACAAAGACGGCTTCCTGTCCCTGCACGGCCGCCTGAACGAACTAATCAACCGCGGCGGTGAGAAGATCGCCCCCGCTGAGATCGAATCCGCGCTACTACGCCATTCGGCCATAGCCGAGGCCGCTGCTTTCGCAATCCCCCATCCACGCCTTGGCCAGGACGCTGCAGCCGCCATCGTTCCCCATGCTGGCGCGCAGACGACACCTGCGGAGCTTCGCCAGTTCCTGCAACGCGAGTTGGCCTCGTTCAAGGTTCCACGGCGCATTCTGATCCTCGACCAACTGCCAAAGGGGGCGACGGGAAAGGTTCAGCGGCGACGGCTGCGCGAGTCGCTTGACGGGTTGTTGGGTCATCAGGGGGCGATGCCCGTGCCTGATGTGAACAAAGGGCCATTGGATCTGGAAGCTGAATTGCTGACCCTATGGCGGAGGCTGCTCAAGTCCGAGGCCGTGATGGTCGACGATGATTTTTTTGCCAGCGGTGGTGACTCCCTTCTAGCGATGGAAATGCTCATTGAGGTCGAGCGGCTCATCGGCCACCCCGTGCCGGAAACGATCCTGTTCGGGGCAGAAACCATCCGGCAATTTGCCTCAAAAATCGCCATGCAGACGGGGACGCCGGCGACGCCGCTCTTCCAGTTCCATGCCCGTGGCGATCGGCCTCCCCTGTACTTCTTCAATGGGGACCTCCGCAGCGGTCACACGAGTGTGCGGCGTATGTTGGAGCTTTTCGGGCCCCGTTACCCGATCATCTCCATCGATCCCCATGGTCTTCGTGGGGAGCCGATTCCGCCGTCGATCGAGGAGATGGCCGCCGACCGCCTGCCGCTTATCCTGGAGAGGCAGACCAGCCGCCCCTTCCTCCTGGGCGGCAAATGCAACGGCGCCATGGTGGCGTTCGAAGCAGCCCGCCTCCTGATGGCAGCCGGCCACAAGGTTGATATGGTCGCGATGGTCGACCCGCCGACCGTCAGTGCCCGTCCGGCGCCGCGGGCGATTATCGGGCTGATGAAGCCCCTAGTTTCGCCGTTCCATCTGCGTGATATCTATCAATACATGGCGCGGCTGGAGCGGGCATTCAAGGCGTCGACGAGCGCGCCGATTACGATCTCCAAGCTTAAGATTCCGCTGGCCTTATGGGACGCTTATTCAATCGCAATGGCGCAATATCTTCCGGCACCGCTCGAGGTCCCTGTGGCTTTTTACGCGGCCGAACACGACGGCCGGGCGTGGCGGCATCTCAGTTCCCAACTCGAAGTGATCCAGGTGCCTTGGGGACATGATGGCTGCCTGACTATCGGCGCGGAACCGCTGGTTGATCATCTGCGGCAAAGAATTGACGTTCTGGCTGACGGCGCGCCATCCGCAATTGAACCGCACACGTCGCCGATGTGCTCTCACGGGGCGCAAATCGGTGACCGCTTACTGGGCGCCGAAACTTGAGCATCGGACCATACCACGACGGGTTCACCCCCGAATGGCTCAATCAGAAACCTCACGGACTTCCGCTTCTGGCACGTTTGGGACATCCGGCGATGTCCGCAGTTCGGTCGCTATCGGGGGGAAAGCGGACGTGACGCGGACGGTCCATTTCGCTAGCGAGTGGACCCAGGAGGACTTCGGCGAACGCCTCAACTAGCTCAATAGGCGCGGCGATACCGCCGTCCTCGTGGTTTTGGGCCGGCGTAATACGGGTTGACGATGCACTGGGCGGCGCGGCCCGATGCCGACATATTGCACTGTGCCAGCGAGGTATAGGCGCATTCGAAGTAATAGTCTTTGAAGCTCTGGTAGATTTGCAGGCAGACCGGATAGTTCGGATCATAGGTCTGGGCCCGGGCCGGCGCCGCCGAAGCCATCGCAATTGCGAAAATCGTCAAAGCCAGAACGCGCATCGGTTTCTCTTTATCAGCGCCGCGCCCCGGCACGGTACACGGCATTACAACTGGCCCAACGGCGATGCCCCGCACCGGTTCCGGTGGCCGATCTACCGGCTAGCCACAGCCAACGCATGGGCAGGCGCGAGCTGGGCGACGGAGATATTGCGGACACCGCCGCGGTCGGATTGCGCCGCCACCGGCCAGCAAGGGTAAGCGGTTGTAACGCCATTGACCGGTTGTGAGTAAGCGCGTTCCTGTGGATAGAGTCAGTCACGTTCATTAGTCGCGATGACGAACAGCCTCTAAGCAATTCAACCGGTTAGGCCCGAAACGGCGTTCATAGCCCATGAACGCACTTTCCGGCTGCTTCATTTGACGTTTGCTTTCGAAGCACCCAGCGTCACGTCACATGCAACACATGGATACTCACATGGCCGAACAACTGTCTATCAATCTCTGGGGACTTCAGGCGGAAGCGACCGGTTTGGTCGCTGTCTGTGCGCTAACCGCAACCCTTTTATGTTGGATGCTGCTGCGGCTTGTACGCAGGCAACGCTAGACATTGCAAAATTGTACCACACGCCTTTATGCTCGCGGAATAAAAGCGCGAGGGTCATGAAGTGATTCTGCAAGACTGCGCTTTCGCGTGGGCGGTCGTAAAGCCGGCTACTTGGCTCCCGCCGCCGGAGTCTTCGTTTGAAAGACGAGGAAAGCACCAATCAAGCTCGATAATAGGATGAAAGAAGCAAGCCAAAGACTGGTAATAAACACCTGCATAAGTTCGACTGACCAATCCGCCCATACATTTTCGGCCGTATATTGAGCATCGGAAAGGACATTACGGCTCACCAACGGACATTGATTAGGATAGAGTCGCTGTATCTCCGGTTTACATACAAACCCTTTTGTGAATCGCTCATTGGTGTGGGGCGTAATATAGGTAAAAACAGAGATTACGGTGAGATATCCGAGGCTCGTCAGGAAAAGTACTGGCGCCATGATTGCCATGGTTCGGTTTACAGGCTTTCGCCCTTTCGTCCTAAGAAATTGAAACACAAGGATTAGACAAACAAGCTCGGTAAGAGCCGTCAGCAACATGATTCCGGGAGGCCAAGCAGGGGCGATCTGCGCTACATAAGCGAAGAAAGGGACCGCGGCGCCTGTCCCCAAGGCAGTGACAGAAAGGGTTCTGAATTTCTTCAGAATATCCAGGAAGTCGTCGTATGCGGTGCTCATTCGAAGGTTATCGTCTGGTGATGGCAAAGGAATATCGACCATTCCGGTCTTGGACCAGATTATCGACGTCTAGATCCCGGAACACCGTTGTCCCGTCTGACCACGTGGCGCGTATCTTGTACCTGCCTGACATGAGCGCGCCATCACTCGCATGCGCGCTGTAGTCCACCCAAAGGTCGCAACTCGCCCCATCCGGATCGAGCCTTTGAAAGGTGCAAAGATTGTACTTTAAAAGGTTTATGTATTCGACCCGTTGCGCTGATGGCGACGTTCGAATTCTGACCTGAACTTCTCCCGCTCCGCAGCCTTCTGGTCCCGGAATAACTTTCTTATAGCGTTCCTTGGAGCTCTTCTTGTAATCGTTTAGCTTTTTGGCAAGCCGTTGTTTTGCTGGTGTTCCGACTTCGCTTATGCCTTGGTCGTATTGATCAATCGATGCCAAGTTACTTCTCTCATATTCAGTGAGGTCGGGACGCCATAGATTCGGTGGGTACCCCGCAACTTGCAGGGCAGCCTGCAAGTAAAGGACATCGTAAGCGAGGTTTGCAGTTTTTCGCAGGATGGAGTTTTCGTCTCCATCGTATCCAATATAGTCTGTGGAATCGCTGCAGGAGGTCAGTGGCACGAAGCTATCTTCTTTCCGTATGCGGGCGTCCTCGATCCCCGCCTTTAACTTTGCAAGCGAGCGTTTGAAGTATGCGTACGTCTCGGCAGGTTTGCTGGCCGCGAATTGTGTTGATGTCTCGCTGTTCGCAGTAGTTGCCACCGTAAACACGATAAACGAAGCAAGGACTGGGATACGCATGAAAATCTCGCGGCGCTAACGTTCTGAAATGCGGACTATAAGTATGCATATTCTTGTTTAGGTTGCAACGGGGTTTTCGCTAGCGTTGGCGGTGACGGAAGCGACATTTTTTAGTCCGCAGTGTTTAGTTGAATTCCGGCGGGTTCAATCGCAGATAAAGCACTCGATATGATCGGTCCCAGTGTTGCGCGTATTCGGCCGCGCGGCAGATTGGCTTCTTTACCCAAACGCCGGAATGGGCGAGCGCGGCGGCGGGCTGTACGAAAACCCGGTCGCCTGGCTGGTACGGATGGAAGCCCGGCCAAGCCTAAAGGCTACGACCTAGGAGCGCGTCTCGGAGATAGCGCAGGCGGCGTGAGGGAGCCGAAGGCCTCGACGACCTCCCATGCGAACCGGTAGTCTAGGGCATGCAGGGAATTTCAGCATCCGTCGATCAGCGTTCGAAAGTCAACGTTCTCGCGGCCCGAGTGATGCAAGACGGCTGGTTCAAATCGACCGTGACCGCGATGGGGCATGATCAGGATTCGGTCGCCGCGGCGGAAAGTATCGCAAGCCTGCTCGGTGATCCGGTCACGGGCCGCGCCGGGCAAAAAATCGAACCCTTGGTGCCAACCGTGCAATCCGGTGCGAACGCGAAGTCCTTGAGTGTCATGCACGGACTTGGGTCATTCCCGATGCATACGGACGGCGCGCATCGGCTTCAACCGCCTAGGTTCGTTGTGCTGGTGTGTGCTTCGCCCGGCACCTTCCCCGTTCCCACGACGCTGCTGCGCTTTCGTGATTTACAGGTCACCGCACCTGAACGGGCGCGCTTCGAATCGGCTCCCTTCCTTGTCCGCAACGGCAGACAGTCGTTCTACTCGACCATTTGCAGTCCGTCCCGGCCCTTCATCCGGTTTGACGAGAGCTGCATGGTGCCGCAGGGCGCAGAAAGCGAAGCGAGTGCGAAGCTGATCGCGCATCGCGCAGTCGAGGTGGGCTTCACCTCCGTCCATTGGCGGACGGGGGATGTTCTCGTCCTCGACAACTGGAATGTATTACATGGACGCGGCCTCGGGGCCGCCGAAGCTTCGCCTGACAGGAAACTCTTACGCGTGAGCGTTCAATGAAAAAACCGGCCTCAAAGGAGCCCGCCATCACCGCGGCCCTCTCGGCGGATGCGCTGATGGGAAAATCACAGGCCTATGTCGGCCGCGCGCTGGCGGCAAAGGCAGCCGGGTCGATGGGCGAGTACCAGCTATGGGCCTCACTTGCACTTGAACTGGTCGGCAAGGCGGCGCTGGCAAAAATTCACCCGTGTCTCGTGGCCGATCCGAACAGCCCTGCTTCGTTGTTCGCAGCGGCGGGAATGAGCGTCGGCACGGACATCAAGACCGTCATCGCCAAGACTTCGACCGGCTCACCCACGTTTCAAAACGCTTTGACGAGAAGACCAAGGAATTCTGCACTAACATGAGCCTGAAGCGGAATGCCGAGTTGCATTCGGGCGAGGCTCCGTTCGAGGGCGTAGTCGCGGCGTCATGGGAAGGCCGCTACTGGCACACGGCGGAAATCATCCTCGAAGCCAGTGATAGCTCAATAGAGTCGTGGATAGGCGCCGACAAGGCAAAAGCGCCGAAAGAACTGCTAGCCGAATACACGCACGCGACCGAACAAGCAGCAAAGGTTCGGGTTGAGACGGCAGCCGAAGCATTCGGCCATCGTCCGAAGAAAGACCGCGAGGAGGCGCACGCAAAAGCAGCTGCGATGGACACTTGGAATATGCGGCGCAGTTTCAGGCTGCTGGCCGATGAAATCTGGGATACGCAATGCCCGGCATGCAACTCACGATCATTCCTCGCGGGCGTCAAGTATAACGAGGAGGTTTCCGAGGAGGAAGACGGAGAAGACCCCTACGAGGAATCTGTCGATATTTTCTACGTCGCGGAAGAATTCTTGTGTCCCTCCTGCAGCCTGCACCTCGATAGCCGGGAGGCTCTGCCTTCTTGCCGTTGCAGGGGTTGCAGGCGTTGCCGATGAGTGCCCAGCTGTTGGCAAGTGAACCCCTCGGAACAAAGCGCCGGCCAACGACGTGCTCTATGGTCAGCGGAGCTTCGTCGGTACCGACGATGCCGCAATAGAGGCACGCGCAGTTATCCAGCTGGGCAGCCCTGTTGGGTGGCAACACCTTCATTTGGTCGGACATAGAGCGCGTCTCCAGACGTTTCGGCTGGTCTTTTTTGTTTTTGGTGCGGGCGGTGGGACTCGAACCCACACGACGTTGCCATCGAGGGATTTTAAGTCCCTTGCGTCTACCAGTTCCGCCACGTCCGCCCTATTGATTTTCATAGCTTTTTCGTCCCAGGCCGGCAAATGTTTTCCAATCGAACCCTTGCGTTTTCCATTTCGGTTACAAAACCTGTTCACACCTTGTCCTGACGGTCCTTGATCCTGCTGAATGCCCGGATGATGTTCTGCTCGGCCTCGACGTGCCGGGTATAGTGGGCGCCCATGCGTTCCGACTCGTCGCCGATCAGATCGGCCACCTCGCGGGTGTTGGCGCCGTTGCGCCTCCACCAAGCGGCGTAGGACACGCGCAGACCATGCAGCGTGGTGCCGGCGCCAATGTGGCCGGCGCGCTCCTGGTCGCGCAGCCAGTGGCTCACCCGGGTCTGCATCTCCTTCTCGGACGGCCACACGGTACCGTCGTCGCGGACGGCGATCAGCCCGTCTGCCCGCTGCACCTTCAGTTCGCCCATAAAGGCCTGCAGCTCGGGCAGCACCGGTAGGTTCACGAATTTGTCGTTCTTGCGCGCCTTGTACCGGACGGCTTGCCCGGTAAGTGGATGCGCCTTGAACTGCTTCCGGTTGACCTGAACGATCGTCTGGCCGCGGAGGCCGGCGTAGCGTGCGAGGAACAGGCAAATCTTGATCTCGAGCGGAGCGTTCTCGCGCGCGAATTGCCACTCCTCTGGCTCCCACTCGCGGTTAGCGTTGGGATCGGCCTTGTGGGCTTTGTCCATGCCCAGGCACGGGTTGAAGGACATCTTGCCGCGCTTCACGGCTTGCCCGAACATCGAGGATAGCGCCGCGATCATCTGGTCGGCGAAGCGGGGCCATTTGTCATTCGCGCAGGTGTCGCGCACCTCGTAGAGAGCCGGCTGAGTGATATCCTTGAGCACGATATCGAACTCGGGCCGCAGATAATCGAAGGCGTCGAGATAGTCGTCACGAGTGGACTTGGCGAGCTTCCACCACTTCGGATAGCCGTCGACCTCGCTTTCTTTGGCGTCATCAATCGCGCCGCAGGTGTACCAATGAATGAAGCCGCCCAGGGTCTCGATCGGGAAGTCGCCCGCCCGACGCTTGAGCAGTCGCGGCCGGTTATAGACTTGAATGAACTCAGGATCCTCCAGCTTCTGCAGCAATTCGGCGCGCGAGCCAATGAAACCCTTGATCAGGGGCTCGCCGGTCTCTCGGCGATAGACGTAATACTTGCCCCGAGCGTTCGCGATCTTAAGCCCTTTGAACTTCACCCTGACCACCATTCAGCTTCTCCCCGAACCGTCGGACCGGCCGGGATGGTTGCGTATTTTGCTCTGCCAAGGCAAGACTTTGAGCAGAACGGTGCCGGCTCTTTCTCCACAGGTCGATGGCGTCAAGATCGAACATGCCCGTGTCGGGGGCCAGCTCAGGGAAGCCGCGTTTGATCAGGTTCGGGAGCAACTCATTGAAGCGAGCGAGGGTGAGGTGTAGCCGCCGCGCCGCCTTGTCAGGCGGCACGTCACGTGGATCGACGCGGTAGCGGATCTCTGCTTGTCGAGGGCCGGTCATCCAACCATCATGTTCTTATTGATGCCGCATCGAAATAGTCGTCAAATGCGCGTCGTACGATTGGATGCCAAATCGAATAAAAGAAAAATCGCCGACACGTTTCTGCTTGCCTCACTTAGTTGTGTGGCCTTACCCCAACGCCATACTGAGGGGCTACTTCTCGAATGCTGGGCGAAGGTTCTCAGGACCACAAACAACGGCTGATTAGCTATTGAATTCGTTGGTCGTCTGCCACGATCCAACCTGCAACCAGACCGTTATGAGCGGCAGAATATCGATTAGGTTCGTTGATTTTGCTGTCATTTCGTTTGAATTCGATCGCGTTCGTCGCGCTTTG
>WNGO01005835.1_pt1 | contig 11374 bp, 11 predicted proteins | sample 5400511 | NCBI WGS metagenome assembly WNGO01 (sample SAMN13153380, study PRJNA577476) | soil metagenome | isolation source: 20 cm soil or saprolite under Garry oak tree replicate 2 | place: USA:California | collected 2016-06-15
GCGTAAGTGACCACCTCGCGACGCTGGCGCTGGACCCGCGGGTGCGCGAGAAACTGCTGGAGCGCACGCGCCGCATCATCACGGCGAATTATCCCGTGCTGGAAGAGTGGTTGAAGCGCTTCGGCGACGCGTTCACCTGGACGCCGCCCGATGCCGGCGCGATCTGCTTCGCCAAGTACAAGCAGGCGATCGACGCCCCGGAGTTGGCCGAGAAACTGCGCGCCGAGCACGGCGTGCTGCTCTGCCCCGGCGACCATTTCGGCATGCCGCACCACCTGCGCTTCGGCTTCGGCAACGAGCTGGCCGTGCTGCAGGCAGCGCTCGGCGAGACCGAACGGGGGTTGCGGCGCGTGATGACGGACTGAGATGCGGGTCGTCCCGCTCGAGGCCTTCAAAGACAAGATTCCGATGACGCGGGCCATCGCCGCGGTCGAGCGCGGCTTTCGCGCGCTCGGCGCGGGTGAGGCAACCCTCCCCGATCCGCTGGTGGCGGAGCTCACGGACCGCGACGCCGAAGTCCACGTGAAGGGTGCGCTGCTCAAGGGTGCGCGCCACGTGGTGCTCAAACTGGCGACCGGCTTCTATCACAATCCCGCGCGCGGCCTGCCTTCGGGCGACGGCCTGTTCTTGTTGCTCGACGCGGAGACCGGCGCACCCGCCTACCTCCTGGAAGAGCACGGCTACCTCACCGACCTGCGCACCGCCGCGGCCGTGGCGCTGACGCTGCGGTACCTCGCCCCCACCGACGCCACCGAGGCGTTCCTCATCGGGGCCGGCGCGGTGGGATGCCTCGCGGCGCGCGCCATCATCGCCGAGCGTCCGATCAAGAAGCTCACAGTGTGGAATCGCACGCCCGCGCGCGCGACGGCATTGGCCCGCGACCTGGCGTCGGTGGTGGAGACGCGCGTGGCGCAGGCGCTCGAGTCGGAAGTGCGGCGCCATCGCATCGTCGTCACGGCGACCGCCAGCACCACGCCGCTGATCCGCGCGGCGTGGGTGCAGCCCGGCACGCACGTGACGTCGGTGGGCACGGGCAGCCCCGCCAAGGTCGAGCTCGAGCCCGCGCTGCTCGCCAAGGCCGACCGTGTGTTTGCGGACCGCATCACGCAGACCGAGCGCTACGGTAACTTGCATCACGCGATCGCCGCGGGCGTATTTACCCGGGACCGCATGACGGGCGAGCTGGGGGATTTGGTAGTGGGCCGGCTCGCCGGGCGCGAGTCGCCGAGTCAGATTACCGTCGCAGACCTGACCGGCGTCGGGGTGCAGGACGCTGGGATCGCGGAAGCGGTCGTGGAGGTGATCGAATCATGAAGCGCACTGAGACCACAGCGCGCGAGACCGCAGTCGTCCGCGCGCCGCACGATGGCAGCGAAGTCGGGGTCTATCCGCTGGCGGGGCCCGAGGAGGTGCGCGCGGCGCTCGACGCCAACGCCGCCGCGGCGCGCGCCTGCCGCGACATGCCGGCGTACGAGCGGGCCGCGGCGCTGCGGCGTGTGGCCGACGCGTTGGTCGCAGAAAAGGAGTCGCTGGCGCGCACGCTGGCGCTCGAGGCCGGCAAGCCCATCAGCCAGGCGCGCACCGAGATCGATCGCGCCACATCGGTGTTCCGCGACGGCGCCGCAGAAGCCACGCGCCTCGACGGCGAGCTGCTCCCCGCCGACGCCGTGCCCACGGGCACGGGCCGCATGGCGATGGCGCGGCGCTTTCCGCTGGCTCCGATTGCCGCCATCACGCCGTTCAACTTTCCGTTGCTGCTCGCGGCCCACAAACTCGCGCCCGCCATGGCCTGCGGCGCCAGCATCACGCTCAAGCCGCCGCCGCAGGATCCACTCACCACGCTGCGCCTGGGCGAATTGATCTGGGGATCCGGCTATCCCGACGGCGGCGTCCGCATCGTGCCGTGCCACGTCGAGGTGGCGCAGATCCTGATCGACGACCCGCGCGTCCGCATGATCACGTTCACGGGCAGCGCCCGGGCCGGCTGGGCGATCCGCGCCAAAGCGGGCACCAAGCGCGTGGCCCTGGAGCTCGGCGGCAACGCCGGCGTGATCGTGGCGGGCGACGCCGACCTCGGCTGGGCCGCGGCGCGCTGCGCCATCGGCGGGTTCACGTATGCGGGCCAGTCGTGCATCTCGACGCAGCGCATCTACGTGCACGAGTCGGTCTATCAGCCGTTCCTCGATCTCTTCCTCGCCAAAGTCCGCGCGCTCAAAGTCGGCGACGTGCTCGACGACCAGGTGGAAGTGGGGCCGTTGATCTCGCTCGACGCCGCCGAGCGCGTGGAGCGCTGGATGCAGGAAGCGGTGGCGGCGGGCGCGCAGGTGGTCACCGGCGGCAAGCGCACCGGCGCCTATTTCGAGCCCACGGTGCTGACGCACACGAGCCCCGACATGAAGGTGAACTGCGAGGAGGTGTTCGCGCCGCTCGTGACGGTGACGCCGTTCCGCAAGATCGAGGAGGCCATCGCGGCCGTGAACGACTCACCGTACGGCCTGCAAGCGGGCGTGTTCACGCGCGACCTGCAGACCATGTTCGGGGCCTGGGCCGAGCTCGACGTGGGCGGCGTGAACGGCAACGACATTCCGGGCTACCGCGTGGACCGCCTGCCCTACGGCGGCGCCAAGGCGTCGGGCCTGGGCCGGGAAGGCGTGCACTACGCGATCCAGGAAATGACCGAGCTGCGGCTCCTCACGCTTAAGTTGTCATGATGCTGCACCTCCTGACGTGGCTCGACTTCACGCACATGTCGCACCGGCCGCCGTTGCCCGGGCGCTGGTGGGTGTGGTGCGCTGCCGCGTACCTGGCGCCGAGTCTCGTGCTCACGTTCGTGAGCGCGGAGGATGTGCCTTACCGCGACATCGTGTGGCTGGTGACGCTGGTCCCGGCGTTCCTGCTGTCGCTGCACTACGGCATGCGCGGCGCCGTGGCGGGACTGATCATGGGCACGGTGTTGTTCACGACGATCCAGTTCCTCGTCGCCTCGAACCTCGAGCCGGAAGACTGGCGCATCACGGTGCCGATCTACGCGGCGTACGGCGCGATCGCGATTTCGGTGGGCTGGCTGTCGCAGCAGCTGCACCTGTTCTACGCGCGCGCGATCGAAGGTGAGCGCATCGAGGTGGTGGGCCAGCTGGCGATCGCCATCCGCCACGAGGTGAACAACGCCCTCGCCACCATCGTGGCGGAGGCGCAAATCCTCGCCCAGGACGCCCGCCTTGAGCACCCGGAGGACAAGGAAGCGGTGGATAGCATGCTGGTGATGGCGCGCCGCATCCAGGACAGTCTCGAGCGGCTCACGCGGGTGACGCACGCCCCCACCACGGACTACGTGGAGGGCTTGAAGATGATCGACTTGACGAAGCTCAGCGTGCGGGAGCCCGAGTCGCCCTGACGTTCAGCCGACGATGGCTTGCAGCACGAGGTACGACAGCAGCCCGATGCCCGCCGCCATCGGAATCGTCAGCACCCAGGCCCACACGATCCGCCCCGCCACACCCCAGCGCACCGCCGAGAAGCGCTGTGCCGCTCCGACGCCCATGATGGCGCCGGTGATGGTGTGCGTGGTGCTGACGGGAATGCCGAAGTGCGATGCCAAGGTGATGGTCAGCGCCCCGCCCGTCTCGGCGCAGAAGCCGCCGAACGGCTGCAGCTTGGTGATCCGTTGCCCCATCGTCTTCACGATCCGCCAGCCGCCCGCCATGGTGCCGATACCGATCGCCGCGTAAGCCGCGAACACCACCCAGGTCGGAATCGAGTCCGGGGACGTCAGGTGCAGGGCCGCGACGGGGACCTTCTCGAACACCGCCCGCTCGGCGAACAGCAGGCTGACGATGATGCCCATGGTCTTCTGCGAGTCGTTGCTGCCATGGGACAACGACATCCCCGCTGCCGACACGAGCTGCAGCAGCCGGAATGCCTTGTCCACTTTCCGCGGCAGGGAACGCCGCAGGACCCAGGACAGTGCGACGGTCAGTCCGAACGCCACCGCCAGGCCGATCATCGGCGACAGCACGATGAAGGCGAGGGTCTGTACCCACTTGCCGGGCCACACCAGCGCACTGATGCCCGCTTTGGCGATCGCCGCGCCGGCGTAGCCGCCGATCAACGCGTGCGACGACGACGACGGCAGCCCTGCGTACCAGGTGATCAGGTTCCAGGCGATGGCACCCAACAACCCGGCCAGGACGACCGTCGCGTCCACGATGCTGATGTCGACCAGGCCTTTGCCCATCGTCTTCGCGACAGCCGTCCCGAACACGAAGACGGCGATGAAGTTGAAACAGCCGGCCCAGACCACCGCGGCGGTGGGTGAGAGCACGCGGGTCGAGACCACGGTCGCGATCGAGTTCGCCGCGTCGTGGAACCCGTTGCTGAAGTCGAAAATCAGCGCGACCAGGATGATCGCGCAGACGAACCAGGCGCTGTGGCTGATCACGCGTGCTTCAGCGTGATGGACTCGATCACGTTCGCCACGTCCTCGGCTTCGTCCAGGGTCTGTTCGAGCTTGTCGTAGACCTCTTTCCACTTCATCACTTCGAGCGCGTCTTTTTCTTTCTCGAACAGCTGCCCTAGCGCTTCGTGGTAGATCGCGTCGCCCTCTTCTTCGAGCTTCTTGGCCTCGACGCAGTAACGCATCACGTCGTCACCCTTCTTGAGCCGGCCCACCGCCTCGCCCAGCACCGCCACCATGCGTTCGATGACCTCTGCCAGCACCTTCACGGGCGCCGGGGCCGCGCCGAGATGGAAGATCTGCGCGCGCCGCGCCGTGCCGTCGATCGCGTCCATCACGTCGTCCAGGTCGGACGCGAGCTGGTGGATGTCCTCGCGGTCCAGCGGTGTGATGAACGTGCGGTCGAGCCGGTTCACCACCTCGTGGGTGACCTGATCGGCTTCGTGCTCCAACCGTTTGATCGCCTCCACCATGGGCGTGCGCCGCTCCGGCGCCGCGTCGAACAGATCGCGCAACAGGCGCGCCGCTTCTTTGTTCCGGGTGGCGACCTGCACGAACAGGTCGAAGAATTCTTCTTCGCGGGGCAGGAAGCGCACGGTATCCCTCGGGGTCGACGGGCTCGGAAAATCCGCGCGGAAAAGATAGCGGCGCCCCGGAACGGCCACTAGGTTACGCGCATGGCGACCGCGCAACAACCGCATACCGACTTCGTCCGCGCCCTCACCCGCCTCGACGCCACGGCGTTGGTCGTGGGCTCGATGATCGGCTCGGGGATCTTCATCGTCTCCGCCGAAATCCTGCGCGAAGTCCACTCCCCGGGGCTGTTGCTCGTGGTGTGGGGCGCATCGGGCGTGGTCACCTTGATGGGCGCGCTCACCTACGGCGAGCTCGCGGCCATGTTCCCGAGCGCGGGCGGCCAGTACGTCTATCTGCGCGAAGGCATTTCGCCGCTGTTCGGCTATCTCTACGGCTGGACGCTGTTCGTCGTCATTCAAACCGGGACCATCGCCGCCGTGGCCGTGGCATTCGCCAAGTTCACGGGCGTCCTGTTCCCGGGGCTCTCGGCGGACGTGTTTCACGGCTGGGGCACCACCGTCCACCTGCCGCCGCCGATCGGCGACATCCTCGTGGGCGTTTCCCCGCAGCGGCTGTTCGCCATCGCGTCGATCGTGCTGCTCACGTGGATCAACGTGCGCGGCGTGAAGACCGCGGCCTTTATTCAAACGTCGCTCACCGTGGTCAAAACCGCCGCGCTCGCGGCGCTGATCATTTTGGGCATCACCATCGGCCGCAACGCCAGTGCCATCGCCGCCAACTTCAGCGGCAACTTCTGGTCCACGGGCGGCTGGGTCGTGGGCGTGGGCGCCGTCGGCGCCGCGATGGTCGGCTCGCTGTTTTCGATGGACGCCTGGAACAACGTGGGGTTCGCGGGCAGCGAGCTCAAAAACCCCACCAAGGATCTGCCGATCGCGATGGCCCTCGGCACGCTCGTCGTGACCGTGCTGTATCTGCTCGCCAACGTGGCGTATCTCAACGTGCTGCCGCAGGGCGGCATCGTCACGGCACCGCAGGACCGCGTCGGCACGGCCGCCTTGCAGGCGATGTTCGGCGCGCCGGGTCTCGTGGTCATGGCCGTCGCCATCATGATCTCGACGTTCGGCTGCAACAACGGCCTGATTCTCTCGGGCGCGCGCGTGTACTACGCGATGGCGCGCGATAACCTGTTCTTCAAGACCGCGGGCGAATTGCATCCGCGTTACCACACGCCGAGCGTGGCGCTCAGCGCGCAAGCCGTGTGGACCTGCGTGCTGTGTCTGTCGGGGACCTACGGCCAACTGTTGAACTTCGTGATCTTCGCGGCACTGCTGTTTTACATGGTCACGACGGTGGGGCTGTTCGCGCTGCGCGCCAACCGGCCCAACGCGCCGCGACCGGTCAGAGCAATCGCCTATCCGTGGCTGCCCGCCCTGTACATCGTCGCCACCGGCCTGATCGCGCTCGACCTGCTCGTGTCCCCCGCGACCAGCACCTACGCGTTCCTGGGACTGGGACTCGTGGTGCTGGGCGTGCCGGTCTATTACGTGTGGCGGACGGCCGCGTAACCCAGGCGTAGCTTGCCATTTCTTTGCTTCGGGATATCTTCGGTACGGCCAACCCACGTGCCCGTACCGAGGAGGTCCCATGCAGCCCCAGCCAACCCGCGACAAACCGACCCGCCGCACCCCGCCCAAAACTCCGACCTGCCCTGACTGCGGCGCCAAGATCGCGCGGCAATCGGGCTGCGTGGTGTGCCTGCGCTGCGGCTGGTCGCGGTGCGGGTAGGGCGGATGGGCGGTCGGGCTGACAGGCGGTCGGAGCAGCTGGCGCTACTGACCGCCCGACCGCCCGTCCGCCCATCCGCCCTTCCGATTCTCGACGAGCGTCTCCGCGGCACCAAGTTCGTCGCCCTCGAGAACCGCTCGATCTTGAACGCGCCGCAGCAAACCGGGATGGACTTCTGGTCGCTCAATCCCTACATCGGCTGCGAATTCGGGTGCAGCTACTGCTACGCGCGGTACACCCACCGCTATGCGGTGGAGCGCGCACACGACGCCGGCAAATTGTCCGACGCGGAATTCGCGGACTTTCGCGGCGCGCACGGTTGGGAGGCGTTCGAGCGGCGCGTGTTCGTGAAGGAGCACGCGCTGGCGGCGCTGGAGCGCGACCTGCGGCGCGTGAAACCGGGCGAGACGATCGTCATCGGCACCGCCACCGATCCGTATCAGCCGGCCGAGCGGCGGTTCAAGATCACGCGCGGCGTGCTGGAGCGGCTGGCGCGCTGTGAGGGGTTGTCGTTCGGGATCATCACCAAGAGCCCGCTGGTCGCGCGCGACGTCGACGTGCTGCGTCGCGTCGCCGCGCACAACGACATCGAGATCTACGTCTCGTTGATTTCGCTGGACCCCAAACTCGTGCGGGTGCTCGAAGCGCGCTCGCCGCTGCCGGCGGTCCGCCTGCGGGCGTTGCGGCGCCTGACCGACGCCGGGCTCCGCGCCGGCCTGATCGTGGCGCCCGTGCTGCCCGGCATCACCGACGACGTGCCGCACCTCGAGGCGTTGTTACGCGCCGCACGCGCCGCGGGAGCGCATTTCGTCCATGCGGGGGCGTTGCGGCTGTACGCCGGCGTGCGCGACCGCTTCCTGCCGCTCCTGGCGGAGCATTTCCCCCATCTGCGCGAGCGCTACGGCCGCGCCTACGCGCGCCAGTCGAACGCACCCGCCGAATACGCGCGCGCCCTCAAGCGGCGCATCCAACGACTGCAGCAGAAGTGCGGCTTGCCGGTGAACGATGGGATGGTAGATCGCTACAAAGCGCGCCGGCCCGCGGCGCAGCTCGACATCGGCTTCTAGCTAGTTCTCATTGCCGCGCCACCAGGTGGAAGACACGCTTTTCGCCGCACACGGGCGCCGCCGGCGCGTACAGGTAGCCCCGTACGAATGCCGACCAGAACGTGGTCGTGTCGGGCGGGTTCTCCACGACGTAGCCCAGGAAGAGGCTCGCAGTGAAGATCCGCAAACACGACAAGGTGTCGCGCGAGGTGTACGCCCGGCCCGCGCACGGCCACCGTGCCGAACGTTTTGACGGCGAAGCCACTCCCGCCCGGCGTGACGACGGCCAAGCGAGCGCGGATGTCGTAGCTGCGCGGGCTCGGCGCCGCGAGACCCGGCACCACCGTGCTGGTGTCGAAGGACGGCGCGACGAAGGGATACACCAGCTGTTGCTCGGTGAATGGGCAGGGGCTCTGGCGATCGGGCACGATGAAGTACGGCTGGAACGTGACAGTCGAATCCGCCACCTGCGGCGTCGCGACGAAGCCGTCGTTGGGGCCGCAGAACGGGGCGAAGCCCACAAGCCGGATCTTGAATGGCTCGCCGGCCACGACTTCGGCCGGCCATTCCATCCAGCTCACCGTGGCCGGCACGATGTGCGTGTCGTCGCCGCACGACAGCGCCAGGAACGCCGACAGCCACACACACGAACGACGTCGCATCGCATCTCCGCGAGAGTCCTTAATCGATACCCTCGCTCCGGCCGCTGCGCCACAGCTCCGCGATCGCTTTGATGGTGCCCGGCGCGTTGCCTTCGAGGCGGTTGTTCACCAGCACCAGCGCCTCGAGATGCCGTCGCGTCGCCTCGACAATCAGCTTGACCAGGTCCGCGCGGATCTCGGGATCCGGCTCCCTGATGCGATCGTAGGGCTGAAACGTCTTCACCGCCTGCGCATACCTGCGCCCCGGCGTGAGCAGCGCCCGTGCCACCGTGAACGTCGTTGGGAAGGTCCACGACAACTGCAGCTGCTGTCCGATCGTCGGCATCGCCGTCCACGAGTTGAACACGTGCGCCACAGCATTGCGCTTGAGCGCCTCCCCGTGCAGCGGATGTAACAGCTCGGCGTTGCGCAGCTCGACGGCATACCGGAAATCGCGCGGCAGCTGCGCCAGAAATGCGTCCAGCTCCTCGGCCCAGCGCTGCGGCCCCGGCAGGTCGCGGCCGTGCATCGTCTGAAACTCGAACACGAAGCACGCCGCGTGGTCGCGGAATACTCTGGTATAGGGCTCGAGCACCGCTTCCTTGAAGAGCGCGGCGTTGAGAAAGTCGGGATTGGACCGGCCCGCCGCCTTGCCCCAGCGCGGATCGCGGCTGAACCGCTTTACCGTGATGCGGTCCCACACCTTGCTCACACAGGGAAAGCCGGGCGGCAGCGCGCGGGCGTATGACGCGAGGACTTCTTCCGACGGCGGCTCGTAAAACGCGCTGTCGATTCCCACGGCGCCGAACAGCGGATAGCGCGCGTACTCCTCCAGCCGCTTGGCGGGCTGCGGACCGCGGTAGGTGCGGGCGTAGACGTCGCCCTTCCAGCCGTCGTACGTCCAGGTCGACGTGCCGAACCGGACGCCTGCGGGCAGCGCATGCGCCAATGCCACGAGCTCAGGGGAGGGCTCCGTGGGAAGCGTGGGCTCGCCAAACAGCGATGGCTGCTCCATACTTGCGGCCTTTTCGATCTTCGGGATATATTCGGGGCCCTTATGGCGGTTGTCAAGCACCCCACCAGCCTCACGGCGGCCTGCGTTTTGGTCCCGCTGTTCCCCCTCAAGTGTGAAATCGAGCGCCAGCAAGGGCTTTCCGGCCAGCCGGTGGCCCTGCTCTCTCCCGACGACACCCGCCGGGTGTGGCAGGTCTCGCCGCTGGCGCGGCGGGCGGGAGTGAAGGCAGGGATGACGGTGAGCCAGGCGATCGGGGCGTGCCCGGCGCTGCGGCTGTGCGAAGCCGATCCCGTGCATTACGACGAGCGGTTCTCGCGGCTGCTCGCGGCGCTGGGCGAGGTGAGCCCCGTGATCGAGCCGGCGGAGCTGGGGCGGGCGTTCGTGGGAGGAGACGGGATGGAGGGGATTTACGGTGGCCCACAGCAGTTCGTCGAAGCCATCTGTTCCGCGTTCCCACTTCCGCGTTCCGCGTTTCGTCTTGGTTGGGGTCTCGGGAAGTTCGTTGCGACGCTCGCCGCTTCTCGTGCGCTCCCGGGCCAGGCCGTCATCGTGCCTCCCGGCCGCGAAGTCGCCTTCCTCGCCGACCAGCCCGTCGCCCTGTTGCCGCTCGAGCCCGACCTGCACCGCCGGCTGCGACTGCTCGGCCTGCGCACGCTCGGCCAGCTGGCCGCGTTGCCCGAGGCGGCGGTGACGGCGCAGTTCGGACGCGCGGGGACGCGCGCGTGGCGGCTCGCGACCGGACGGGCCGTCGAGCCCGTGGTTGGCCGGCCGATCCCTGAGCCGGTGACGGCGACGGTCGCGTTCTTCGCGCCGGTGGCCGAGCACGATCGCCTGACGCGCGCCGCGGCGCAGCTGGTGGAGCGCGCGCTGCGGCATCCGCGACGCATCGGCTGGCGCGTGCAGGTGGCGCGGCTCGTCGCTGGGATAGAGCGCGGCGGCTCGTGGGTGGCGCTGGCGAACTTCAAAGATCCGTCGGCCGACCGCGACCGCATCGTCCGGCCGTTCGCGCTGCGGCTCGAGCAGGCGCCGCCCGCGGGCGCCGTAGTGCGGCTCACGGTCGAGTTCCTCGCGTTCTCCCCCGGCACCGCCGAGCTGCAGCTCTTCGCTCGCGACGCCGTGGCCGCCGCGCGCGCCGGCCGGCTGCGCGCCCTGCGCTCCGCGGCGCGCGAAATCGCGCTGCGGCTCAAGCGCCCCATGCTCTCTCATGTGGTCGAGGTCGATCCGTGGTCGCGCCTGCCGGAGCGCCGGTATGCATTGATCGACTATGAACCGTGAGAGGTGAGCGGTGAACGGGAAAAGCAATGACAGGATTCGGGCGCTCAATGTCCCACGAAAAGTAGCAGTGGAACTCGATGCGCTTGGAATGCCGCGGCTGATCAGTGGCGTCACAGTCGAAGCGGTTCTCGAGACTTGGCGAATCGATGATGAGTGGTGGCGTGAAGCGTCTGCTGAATGGTGGATTCAGAAACCATAACCGCCTGTCCTTTTAGGGCTCACTGCTCACCTCTCACTTCTCACCTCTTAGCGCTCACGATGTCGGTCGAGCTGCACTGCCACTCCGCCTTCTCGTTTCTCGACGGGGCCTCGCTGCCGGAGCAGCTCGTCCTCACGGCGGCCGAACTCGGCTACCGGGCGGTGGCGCTCACCGATCACAACGGGTTGTACGGCGCGATGGCGTTCGCCCAGGCCGCGAAGCAGCACGGCGTGCAGGCGATCACCGGCGCCGAGGTCACACTCACGGACGGCGCACACGTCACGCTGCTCGCGGAGACGCCCCAGGGCTACGCCAATCTGTGCCGCCTGCTCACGCAGACGCACCTCGGTCGCGACGACCGGCTCGACCCGCGGCTCGAGTTCGCCGCGCTCGAGGCGCGGCACGAGGGACTGCTGATCCTTT